>Ga0315315_10003108_pt1 | contig 15192 bp, 10 predicted proteins | sample M140m3416metaG_FD_203699 | JGI IMG/M metagenome (GOLD analysis project Ga0315315, IMG submission 203699) | Ammonia-oxidizing marine archaeal communities from Monterey Bay, California, United States - M1 40m 3416 | ecosystem: Environmental > Aquatic > Marine > Intertidal zone | place: USA...
CTGCCATCGGACTTGACCGAGCAGAGATACGACGACGTAACCTTATTGCCACCGCCGACCTGCCGTACCGAACGAGGCTCGGACTGACCTACGACACCGGTGAGTTCAGCGGCAACTTCGAAACGGCACTCCGTCTTATCGACTGGGATGGCTTCGCTGCCCGTAGACGTGACGCCGAGCGCCGTGGCAAGCTAGCGGGGATCGGGGTAGCCAACTACCTGGAGTCGCCCGGCGCCGCTCCCTACGAACGCACCGACGTGACAATCAACACCAACGGCAAGGTCCGCGCAGTGATCGGCACTCAGGCGTCGGGACAGGGCCACCAGACCAGCTTTGCTCAGGTGGTGGCTGGAGCACTAGACGTACCGATGGAATCAGTGTCAATCGAGTTCGGTGATTCCGATCGCATAGCCGGTGGCTCGGGCTCACATGCCGACCGGTCGATGCGATTGGGTGGAACGATCTTGATGCAGGCGTGCGAGGATATTCTGAGGCAATTCCGTCTCCGAGCGGCAGAGCGATTCGGCGTGGATGCGCGTGACATTAGTCTGGTGAAGGATCGGTATGTCACCGCCGATGGGCGTTCGATCGGCTTGTTCGAAGTCGCGTCCGAAGCGCCTCTCACCGCTACCGCCGAGATCTCGACACGGCTGCATGCCCACCCTAATGGCGTCGCCGCCTGCGAGGTGGAGATCGACTCCGAGACGGGCGCCTTAGAGGTAACGCGCTACCTCAGCGTCGATGATGTAGGACGGGTTGTTAACCCGATGATTGTTGAGGGTCAGCTGCACGGCGGGGCCGCTCAGGGCATCGGGGAAGCACTTTTTGAGGAGATCGTGTATGACCGTGACACCGGTCAACTCCTAACGGGATCGTTTCTTGACTACCGAATCCCCAGCACGATGGAAACGCCAAGGCTCGAGACCCGTATTGAGGAGTGCGTGGCCGCCAGTAATCCTTTGGGTATTAAAGGAGCGGGCGAAGCCGGTATTACTCCAGCGGGGGCGGTAATCGTCAGCGCTGCGGTTGATGCTTTGCAGGCCTTTGGTGTCGAACACTTGGATACCCCGTTGTCGCCGGAGCGCATCTGGATTGCTATGAACCGAGGTGAGCCCAATACTTCAGCAAGGGCATAGCAAGATTCGGTGATTATTTATGGCGTGGTGGATTTCATAGTGCTGATTCGTACAGGCTTTTAACATCATCGCGAGACGGATATCGGGGCGTGTTGAGGATTATGAGATCGCGAAGAGCGTCGGTGGTCAGATGCTCAAGGTCCTTCTTGGTTACCCCGAGATCAGTGAGGGTTCGATCGGTCCCAACAATTGCCGATAAGTCTTCAACGGCTTTGATTGCTTCTAACGCATCGGATTTCACGCCGAGGGCTACCCCGACATCTCTGTACCGTTCGTTAACTACCTTGAGGTTATAGCGCATTACATGGGGCAACATCGTGGCCAATGTTTGACCGTGTGCCGCACCAAAAGTTCCGGAGATTGGGTGACCCGTCGCATGAACAAGGCCAAGAAGAGGACCAGAAGAGAAAGCTCGACCAGCTAGATGAGATGCGACTTGCATTGCTTCTCTTGCTTCTATATTACTTCCGTCGATAACAGCTGTAGGTAGCCACTGGCTCGTGAGGCGGATCGCATGTAGCGCTAGGCCATCGGAATAAGGATTTGCGGAGGTTGAGGTGTATGCCTCGATTGCGTGAGTCAGTACGTCCATTCCGCATGCTGCAGTGGCTTTGGGTGGTAAGCCAACTGTGAGAGTGGGATCTAAGACGACAGAGCGCGGCTGAATATCTGGGTGAGCGAAAGTCAATTTACGGTGGTCTTCAGTGCGAGTAATTAAGCCTCCGCCGTTAGTTTCAGAAGCGGTGCCTGAAGTTGTCGGAACCGCAACTGTAGGCACACATGGCTCCGTTGCACGTGCTGCGGGAGCCAACGTGCTGAAGTCAATCTTGTCGGCGGTATCAAGGTCTGGAGAAAAAGCAAGAGAGACATCATTAATTCCTGATGGAGCTGCCATAGCTATGTATTTGCCGCAGTCCATTACTGACCCTCCGCCTACTAGAACTATTACCGTGCCTTCAATTCCAAACGCTTCAAGAGCTTCAACTCCAGCTTTGACGTTGTTGTCGGTGGGGTTTGGGTCGACATCGGTAAAGGCTGTCCACTCAATGTTTTGTGCTCTTAAGGATTCGGTGACCGTATCCAACACCCCGGCAGCTTTTACTCCTGCGTCGCTCACTAGGAAAGCTCGGCTTCCGTGGGCTTGAACCTGTTGAGCCAAATTTCCAATGCTGTTTCTTCCGACCACGGTGGTGCCCATTGGGTCAAGAGTGAAGGTGTTCATGTTTTCTCCTTTAAAGAAAGTCAGTGCTTTATGAGGTAATGTTTCTCGGTCTGGAGCTATGAGCGCGACCATTGGGATCAAGTTCAAGTCCGGTGATGGCGGTAGTTATGCGTTGGGCCGCTTGGCGCGCCCCCCAGAGATTTCCGGCGGCTGGACCCAGAGCAACGGTGGCACTGCGACCCATCACAAAAATCGGGTGAGGACCTAGTCGTAGCGATTGGTCCACAAGAGGGAACCCGTCGATAATCGGAATGTCTTCAAGTATTGGTTGAAGCCACCGCATGGCGTGGATACTGCTTTGGGTACCAGTCGCTAGCCATACCTGGTCGCAATAAACCTCCTCCTCGATGCTTAGGTTTAGTACGCAACCTTTTGGGAGAGTTATTTGTGCCGATATTACCTCGGTTGAATCGAGAATTTTGACTGAGCGTCCGTCGATGGGATCGGTTAGAGATTTGAACATCCAAGCTGGAATAGAGCCGCCGTTGCGGGCAGCCTGTGCTATCTGTATCCGTCGACCTGCATCCGAATCAGCGCAATAGCCCTCTAGGTACTTGGGGCCGAGCCACCCCGGTTCGGTATCAAAGTCTCGTATTTGCAAAGGGCGGCGAGCGATTACCGTCACTGCGGCACCTCTTTGGGTTGCATTGCGCGCCAGATGCGCTGCTGTTAACCCGCCACCGATAATTACGACGTTTTGCCCACAAAGATCAGACATGCCTGGCAGATCAACGTCAAGTGCGTGCTCGATGAGACCTGCTTGGTGGCCTATGAGATTCCAGGTCCACTGGGGGATGAGCCTTTGATGAGGGTTTGTGGCGATAATAAGGTTTTGAGAGCGAATGATTCCGCTGGAGGTCTCTAATTCAACGCTGTTGTGTTTGCTGCGTAGTGATTTGGGTATCGCTAGTAACGGAGGAGCTAAATTAGCCTCGGCGATGATCTCAGCACAGAACGCAGCGAATGCTTCAGTTGTTGGAGGGTCATACGGAAAGCCTGAACGCGAAAGATCCTGTCGAGCTATAAAGTCCGTTAATGCATACGGATTCGGAGAAGGGTGATGCACGATTGCTGAACGCAAAGTAGCGATTTCAGCGCGTTTAAACTGTTGGGTCCAGCCAGTGAGCCATTCGTTTGATTCATCAATGACTGTTACGTCTGCGCAGGGGTCTGCTTGCTTTAGGTGAAGCGCTGCGGCGAGGCCATGCGGGCCTGCGCCAACGATGCAAGTTTCTGTGGTGATAACCCCATCGAACTTTCCCACATCGGACACCATAATAGGAATGATAATCATTCTTACTATGATTCGTCTACTTCTCACAGCTGAAGCGCTAATCAGCTCACGACTTGTTATCTGCCTTTGTTTGAGCTAAGTCATCACTTTGGGAGAGCAGATTGGCAGCTGATCTGCCATTGTTAATCGAAATCAAGGAGAATGGCCTTAATGCGTTCGGCGCTTGTCAGTAGGTGCGTGATAGTGATCGGATTGATCTCATCCATCCTGCTTGGTTAGGCGACGTGATCATATGTTGAAAGGTTAAGAGGTTCAAAGAATGGCTACTGTGAGCCGTCTTCGGCTTAATCATGAATGGGCTGCGGGCACCATTGGTCCCAAAGAATAAGAGCTGGGCTTTGGGTAGGCGTTTTTGTGAGGTGCATTAAATAAAGAACGTGATTAAAGTGGTGCCTTATGGTCAATAAGGAAAACGGAATTTCTTATGAAACATAGAACTGTCGCTTTGTTAGTGATTGTGTTAACTATCGGTCTCTTTGCTTGTGGGGCGAAGGAGCCATTAGCGGAAAATGGGACTGTCACCGTGCAGGAAGAACAGAGTGATGGTCTGTCCCCGGAGCCGCAAGCTGGAAGTTCAAATGTTGTTTCGGTGGTGACCACGGCTCAAGTTGGAGACAAAATTGAAGCGAGTGTGACGCCTCCGAACCCGGAGACTGAATCGAGTTCCGATTCTTCATTGAGCGCACTAAGTCTTTTGTCTACTCCGTTGGTAGCTGTGAACGACTACTGGGGTGTTCAACCGTTCAGTACTCGAGAGAACGAGCTTGGAATCCAATTCCATAATGGTTTTGACTACTTCACTGAGTATGAGGAAGTTGCGCTTCAAGCAATCTCGCCTGGTCGTGTCATGTTTGTAGAAATATTCGAGAGACCTCCTGATGGCGCGTTCCAAATTAATTTGGCGTGGCAGACCCCAACCGGTGAAGTGATCTCGTACAGCCTTGAGCCATCGGCTGGACCCGCTGACGCTGCGAAAATTGCTGAGCAAAAAGTACTTGCTGAGAAAATGATGGAATCGATGACGGTACAAAGTGGTGATTCAGTCAGCCAGGGGCAGTTTCTTGGTTATTTGTATGGTCAAGATGAATGGGCGCACGTGCACATGACCTTAAAGACGAATAATCGTGGATCAGAGCAGTGGTTGTGTCCTGCCGACTTTATGTCAGAAATAGATGAATCTGACCTTCTTATCAAGTCGAAGGTATGGGCAGACCGCCTTTACAAAGGTTCGAAAAAGCCGGAACTCTGCAACTACTAGGTAACTCTCTGTCGCATCGAGAAGCCTACGCTCCAACCTTTGATTGCTTGTCTTCATCTCAGCGTTGAGCATGTAAGTGTTTTGATTGCGACGCAACTTTGGTGCTCTCCCATTGTCGGTACAATAGGCGTGAGATGATGAACTTTGCCGTTACTGCCAACGCGAATGCAGTTTCTGACGACGCTCTTCCTAACCTCTCGGTGACGCCATGAGCAATCACGCTAAAAAGACCATTTGGATTTTCGGAGATCAACTTAATCTCGGTATCAGTTCATTGCAGGGTCAGATACCGGGTGAGTGTCGTATCTTGATGGTAGAGAGTTTTCAAAAAATAGAATCCAAGAATTGGCACGCTCAACGGCAGCATGTAGTGATCTCAGCGATGATGCATTTCGCTGAGGAGCTCAGAGAAAAAGGGTTTGAGGTTGATTACCTACTGGCGGCATCTTTTAAGAAAGGCTTAGAGAGGCACTGTCAAAATAATGCAGTAACGGAAGTCTCAGCGATGGAGCCTTCAAGTTGGAAATGTCGGGAATTTCTTGAAAAAAATGGAATTCGTATAGTCCCCAACAACCAGTTTATTTGCAGCTATTCGGAGTTTGCTGAATGGTCAAAGTCTCGTAAACAACTGCGACTTGAAGATTTCTACAGGTGGCAGCGAAAGCGTCTCGCAGTGCTAATGAGCGACGGAGACCCTGCGGGTGGGCGTTGGAACTTCGATTCAGACAACAGAGAACCCCCTCCAAAAGATGGAAGAGTTTGGCCTTCACCAGTCAAGTTTCCTCTTGACACAACCGATGAATTGGTTCTCAGTCGACTATCTGATGGGTGGGGTAAATATCCAGAAGGAATATGGCCGGTCACAAGAGCACAAGCACTGGTCAGACTGCAAGAATTTATCGATACCGGCCTGCCTCAATTTGGAACTTATGAGGACGCCATGCTGGCGAGCGAATGGAAGCTATCTCACTCCTGTCTAAGTTCATCCCTCAATCTAGGTTTGTTGCACCCCAGCGAAGTGTTGGCAGCCGCCGAAAAAGCATATAACGATGGTGCTGCGCCGCTAAATAGCGTCGAAGGCTTTATACGTCAAATATTGGGTTGGCGGGAGTACATCTGGGGTTTGTATTGGCTTTGGATGCCCGATTACGCAGAATCTAATTTCTTTAGTGCGGATCAGGCGGTTCCTCCGGTGTTTTTGGGTGCCGCGGAGACCGGGATGAGGTGCGTCAGCTCAGCCATGAATCACCTTCGAGACTATGGATATGCACATCACATCGAGCGGCTCATGATTTTTGGAAATCTCGCCCTCACGGCAGGGATAAACCCACAAGCAATGACAGAGTGGATGACTGCTTCATTTGTTGACAGCTCAGAGTGGGTGATGGTTCCAAACGTAGTTGGAATGGCGTTGTACGCCGATGGCGGTTCTATGTCGACCAAGCCATACGCAAGTGGTGGAGCCTACATCAATCGAATGAGTGACTCTTGTCGAACCTGCAGCTTCAATCCCAAGAAGCGCGTTGGAGATGACGCTTGCCCCTTCACCACGCTTTACTGGGACTTCCTAGACCGTAACCGGGACCAGTTGAGCTCTAACCATCGGCTAGCAATTCAATTTGGCAACCTCGATCGCTTAAATGACATAGATCAAATTCGCGAAAGAGCTATTGACGTGCGCGAACGCTTAGCAATCGGAAATTTGTGAGCCACGTGCTGGCACTAAGGTAACGCACTGACCAGTCTCAAGGCACGATGACACTAAGCTCTACCCAGTCACTATTGCCACCGAAGTCAAGTACCTCTAGAACCACCCACACTTCGAGTCCTGAATCAAGCGTGGAGAAGGCGTACTCTAAGTTTTCTTTGTCCGCCCAGAGACTGAGTTCGTCACTAGAGTCAACCCAATAAAGTTCTTGGGTCTCTTCGTCCCATAGCTGCACCAGTGGAGAAATGAGTCCTTCGGGGTCAAGAGTAACTTCTCCCCATTGATCATATTCATCCACCTCATAGTAAACCTCGCTTACCACAAGCATATCTTCATCGATTGCAAGGGCTAAGGTCACGTCATGAGGAGGGTCGTCAGTGTCAAATTCATTTGATGGAACATACGAAAGGGGTATATCGACAAGCATTAAGTCGCCATCGATCCATAACTCAGAGTATGCGTAGATTTCATCTTCCCCGTCGCTGAGAGACAAGATCGAAAAATCATAGTAAGCGCTTACATAGCCTTCTTCGTCATCTAAATCAAAGTAGCCTTCTTCTTCGCCGATAAAGTACAGCTCTCCATCTGCAGGGTCGACGACGCCATAATAAATGTTAACTTCAGCCAAGTTCTCAAAGGTTCCAGGCTCAAGATATGCAGATATTTCTAGTCCGTATTCGCTGGTGTCTGATTCTACGGAGTCAAGGTCTATCTCGGGGTAAGAAGCTTCAGGTAACTCAGTCCCACCCACGAGGTAGTCCCCAAGAAAATTCGTCCATTCTAAGCTTTCAAAGTTTTGGAAATAAGGGTGCGATGAAAGCTGCTCTACCGGTTCATCTCCTAGGTCTAGGTACGATATTTCTGCCGGAAAATATATTGAAATGCCGGTACTGCGTTCATTAGCGGGCCCTGCAACTTTATGAACTACTAACGAATCTAACGCTTCCTGGAACTCCGATAACAAAGTATCGGAAGCATCAAACCATTTATTCACGAATGAGCCGAGATCTATATGGTGCGTTGACCGTGAAGGATCGGGGTTTGATCCGTATGACGGCACCGATTTGCTTGCTGCGCGCATTTCGGGTGCAACTGACCTCACGCCCGATGGCAACTCATAAGTGCTGTCCAACAGAGCTACGAAGCTTTCATCAAAGTCCTCAAACTTATTCATGTCTAGGAGCGATAATGTAATGTCTCCTCCAGTTCCAGCTTCATTAGCTTGGTCCTGAAAACCTTTTGCAATTGTTTTACCTAGATCGATGGGATCAACGTCAATTTGATTTACTAGCGAGGCGAAACTTTCGTAGTTCCATCCATGTCCTGGTTCAAGTTCTTCAGACGCAAGAAAATAGTCAGTTAACCCGTTGACAGCGTGGGCAGTTTCATAAGTAGCCATTAAACATGCGTCCATGCCGATCAAGTCGAAACGAGATACACCTGCTGCGGATAACCCGTTAGCTATAGCCTCGGTCATTTCTGGCAAAGTTAAGATGTCGTATGCGTCGCTTTCGTCAGGACCCATACCTGTCCAACCGCCGCCATGATCCCACAAGACTAATGCAGTGTGGTCTGCTGGAAATGTAATTAACCCATCTGATATGAACTTCTGAAGTGTGCCTGAACTGCCCATATTGAGTTCGCCTGGTTCGCTCAGCAAACCAGCACCATCTGGCCCATAGAGCAGAAATTTAGTGTCCGAGAAGTCTCCGAGGCCCCCATAATCAGTGTCCGAATAGTCACCTCGGTCAAGCGCTACTACGATATTAGTATTCGGGCTTCCAACTGCTTCTTCGAGCTCAACTAAATCATAGAGCGCGAATTCTTCAAGATCGGTATCTCCCATTATGTAGATAAGAACAGTCCAAGAATCGTCGCCTTCAACGTCGTTAGCAGATTTGTTAGCTGAAGCGCTTTTGGAGGTTGCGTTTTTTGATTCCTCAGTATCTGAAGTATCTGTTGCTAGTTGTTCATCAGATTCATTAGCTGAAGCGCTTTTAGAGGTTGCGTTTTTTGATTCCTCAGCATCCGAAGTATCCGGTGTCGACTCTGCAGAATCAGAACTCGTGGGTGAACTCCCGCAGGCACTTGTCGCTAGCAGAAGCAGACTTAGGAATAGTAAAAACTTTAAAGGCTTAATGGCTGCGGGAAATTTAGTCATCGCTAATTTCATGAGGTCACATTTCTGGCTAATGGGTTCTATCGATATTGACGATAGCGACCGAGGAGATAATTTTTCCTTGTTTTGAAGTTCAATTTGGTGAATTAACAATGTTAACGAGGCAGACCGAGAGCAATTTCTATGCCGTGGGCGGGAAAGCGCCTAGGCACAATGGTTAGAGGTATAGGTGATCTTTCGAGGGCTAAAGTGTGAAATACGAAAATGGCTGGTTGGCCGTGGTGATATTACGTTCCATTGTCTCTTGTCGTCACTGGCACAGTGCTTCGTTGGCTCAGGGTGTTGGATTAGAGACATTTTTAGATTGTTAGACCCCATACGTGCAGAACAGAGTGCTTGTTTTGTGCAGATCGCTAAGGGATTACGAGCGTTAAACGGTGCTGAAAACTTGATTATCACGCTAGGTCGATAGCGTCGCGGATTGAACTAAGACCAAACCTGCTCAAATGGACTCAGAGTCTGAAACGATAAAAAGACTGGCCTCGGAGGGTCGGCTCAATTGAAAATAAAAACTCTGTAATGAACTGAAGTGAGCATTCATTGAGTTCATTTGTCGGATTAAAAACTTTGAGCAGTGCGTACCTGTCTGCTTTTTCACGGCCTGTCTAGGCAGTCGGTTAAAGTTGAAGGGATGAGGAGTGAAGCTTTTCTTGCTGCGTGTGTCGCGCTGTGTCTGATCGCTGGTTGCAGCAACAGCTCGACTGAGGGTGCTAGGCCTGAAGAAGCGTCGGGTCGTGTCGAATCTCTGGAGAAGGTACCCGATAGGGGGGTAACTACGACCGCGCTCTCTGCAACAACCACGACTCCAACTGCAGCGTCAACAACAACCATGACTCCAATGAACTCTGATTTGATGCTGTCACCTGTCATTGACCTTACCGGGGTCGCAGATGCTTCAGGGTATGACTGGGGAGGCGCGTGGCGGCCTGATTTGAGCCTTGTCGGGTGCGGCGAACAGTCCGGGTTCTCAGTCAGTCAGCTATCTCCTGAGGCTCGCCTCAACCTTGAACTGGTCACAAATAAGAATATTGAGGACGTGACCGCTGCCGATCTCGGTGAGATCATCCAGCTGAGATTCTCTGATGCATTATACTTTTATGAAAGCGATTGGTACGAAGCGCCCGAATATCTCAGACCCGAGGGTCTCGTTTCATATGATGGGCTTGAGCATCTGGCCTGTCTTCAATGGTTAGATCTCGGAAACCAAAATTTTGGTCGTGACTTCAGGTTCCTGACTTCGCTCACTGACCTTCGGTACCTCAACCTGTCTTTGGCCTTTGAGTTCCAAGATGTTGAGCTGTTGAAATTGATGACGAAACTCGAATCTCTTGTGTTGCCGCAGTCGTTTCAATCGCTTAAGGACTTGGCGCAGCTCACTAGCCTCCGTCGAATTAGTGCGAGAGCGAGTCAGTCCTGTAATGTCGAACCGCTTTTGGGTATGTCGCAACTGGAGACGTTGCTGCTTGGGGGAAACTCTGATTTTCAGAACTGGGTTGAAATCACTGAGCTAGATCGTGACTTCGATGTTTCTGTTGATTCCACTGGCCGTTACATGCAACTCCTTATCGAAGGTGGTGCCTCGGCTTTCAACCCTGAGTTCGATCTCGAAAACCTCGGTGGCATTTATGACTCTCAATACGTCATGGATGTTGTTCAGTCGATCTATGAGATCGCAAATGACGTTTATGACGTGATTATTTTCGTCGGCAACGTCGACACGTCCGACGTTTCATACAGCGGTTTTGCTCGCCAGGTCGGTAACAACGTGGACGGGTTGGGAGCGCCTGTTTGGTCATCGGCAAGTTGTTTCGGTTCTGCTGGTCGACTTAGAGGAGTCGTCAGCATTCCGGCTTTTGACGGACTATGGCAAGACTCTGACTCCGCACTTGTCGGTACCGCTTACGGCTCTCTGATACATGAGGTCCTGCATCTTTGGGGCGGTGGTAATCTTCTTCCAGCAACCGAAGATCTCAACGGCAACATCGTGGGAGGTCACTGGGGGGTTTCTTCGGCCAACGGTATTCTGGGAGGTTTTGATCTGAAATCACTTAGCATGGTTGAGGACGGAACCTACCGAGTGGACTACTTCTCGGATATAGGAAACTCGAACCTTGACTTATTCCTCTCACCGTTAGAGCTTTATATGATGGGGGTGTTGCCGTCTAACGAGGTTCCAGACACAGCAGTCTTTAGTGGCGTGTCTCAAGTTAACGACGCGGGCTCGTGTGAGGACTACGGCTACCAATGGTGGGACGGTAAGTGCTTCACCGCTGCCAGGCAAACGATGGTGAGTATTGAAGACATCATCGATGTATTCGGTGAGCGCCCCTACGAAAGAGAAGTAGATGTCTCGCTACTGGTTGTTGCCGTTAGCGAAGACCCGCTCACCGAAGCTGAATGGTCACGAATTGATAAGCGTATCTCCTGGTATGCCGAACCTTCAGCCGTAAATGACTTCAACAACAACATGTGGGAGGCCTCACTTGGAAAGGTGCGATTTAAGCTTCCCCTTCCGAACGGTTGATGACCCAGACCCCTTTGATAGGGAGACTTTTCGCTTTTTTGCGCTCTATTCTCGTATTTCCAATAGTCGCTCTGCGTCGCAGTACATCGGGAAATGGACTCAACAGCCAGCATTAATCTAGAGGAAAGTGTCGGAGCAAAAACGATTGCTCTTTCGAGGCATCGTGCGACGTTGGGGCTAGTCGAGCGTTTGGGCTGTGACGCCGCGCCCGTTGGAGTTGAGCATTGTCAGGCGGTCACCGTTGATCTGGACGAGAGCAACACCCGTGTTGAAGAGGGCACGAAACGCTTTGACGTAGTCGGCGTTAATAACGCACAAAGAATCGAGACCGTCTTCCACCAGTCCGAACAGTACTTGGGCATCATCTTTGACTCTTCTGCCGGCTTCGCCTTCGAACACTTCGACATTGACAGTGAAGGGCGCACATCCGTCATCTCCTTTCATTGTCGATTGGTCATCGAAGCTGAACCAACCGGCCTCGTCGATCGCAAAGGATGACGCTGTTCGATAGCCGATAAAACCGGTTACAGCCCAGTGCGTTCCTGTCAGGTCGCGGTCAGGGCTAGCCACGTGGCGATCGACAAACTCAATATGAAGGTCGGTGCCGATTAGCTTTAGGATGTCTCCATCGAGTGCAACCGTGGGAGCGTCGGTCAGCAGGGCGATCAACAAATCATCCTGCGCGTGCAGATCGGGATTGCATCCCATCTCGGTCATGGCGAGTTCTGAGACTACGAGCGTGTTCGCATCTAGATGAAAGGTTCCGCCGATGAAGTTGCAGCCTGCTGATGCCGAGACGTTGTCGTTGCTGAAATGCAGCATAATGCGGGTGCCTTCGACCAGTTTGCGGGGTGACCCGTTCTGAGTCACCGCTCTCGACCAAAACTCTCGTTCGGTCGACACCAAGTCAGTTGAAGAGACATGGCCCGATGAGACGATTTGGTCGTTGCTGTTGCATGCACTTATGAGCGGGGTAAGGCTAAAAAGAAGTGCGAGAAGAAAATAACGTACGACGCTCATGTCCGCCAGATAGTAGCGCCCTCCGTGGCTTTTGTGCCTGCGGGTCTTCGCACGTACGAGATGAAAGCGAGATGTTTTTGTCAAATCTGATCAGATGTCTCCTCTAGCTCATGGATCTGACATAGGGCGCTGCGTTGAAGTTATTAGCCTTGAGCTGTGTGTAGAACTCAGGCCAGTTGCTCCGGAAATCGTGGCAGACTGTTGACCATGATCCGAATCTCCGCTGCATTAACGATTGCCCTGTTTTGCTTTACCTCTTGTGTCGGTGGGGAAAATGATCCGTTGAGTGCGTGCGCTGGAACATCTGCAGCTTTAAAGGAGGGCCCTTCTTTTGTAGGACTCAATTGTCGAGGGGTGAACCTTGCCGGTGCGGACCTGCGTGGGGTGGACTTCCGTGGGGCGGTGCTCAGCGGGGTGAATCTTAAGGAAGCAGACCTCCAAGATGCGAACCTCCAAGATGCGAACCTTCAAGAGGCGGACCTTCGCGGGGCAAATCTGCAATACGCGATCCTCAATGGGGTGAACCTTAGGGAAGCGGATCTTTGGGGTGCAAACCTGTACATGTCGCAGCTTCAAGCGACAAATCTCGAAGATGCTTGGTTAGATGAAGCGAATCTCACCGGAGTAAAGTATGACGACGCCACGATCTGGCCGAAAGGTTTCGCACCTCCACCTTCAAGCTAGGTTTCATAAAAATCACAACAAGTCTCGATATTGCGCCGATGGAAAAGGCTAGGTAGCGTTTTCAGCTGCTGCGCATCGTTCGTGGTGCTTGGATGGCTTGCTTTCCCTGGGCGTGGGCCTTCTAATAATTTTTGATCTGGGTTTTGCCTCGGAGCTTGATTCTGATCGACTGATAGAGGTGGGTGACACGGAATGAACTGCGCGAGTACCTATCAAAAAACTTGGAGTAACGACTAATGGACCGGATTACCAGGCGATGCATAGATGATTGGAACGTGCAGTAATGCTTTTAGATCGTCCGGACTGCTACTAACAAAGGCGGAATTATATCGAGACATGAATGCTTCTATCCATGTCTCTAGTTTCACTCTTGGTTCATCAGGCGAGCAGAGTAATCACGTCGCTGCTGAAACTTTCCACCCGTTCTAGCATGTGGCTGAGGTCGTTCGAAGTTACATTGACGATCATAGTGGATACGCCAGCCGCCTCGAGTTGAGCGATATCCTCAGCTCGTTCCTCAGGGGAACCTGTGAATAAGAGTCGACCACCATCGATGTGAGTCTGAGCGTCCTCGTTGTGAAATGAGCAGTTGTACGCGAGGCCGATTGATGAAGGGTCGCGGTTCAGACGTTCTGCTTCTGCGAATAATTTGTCACGTCGAGCGGCGAATGTTGCGATTGTGTCCATCCGGAACTTCGGATTGGAGCCGAACGGATACCAGGTGTCGCCAAGAGCGGCGGTCCGGCGGATTGCTGGCATGCTTTCCCCGCCGATCCAAATGGGCGGATGTGGTCGTTGCACGGGCTTTGGGTCAGCAGCTGCGTCAGTAAAATCGATGAACTCGCCGTGAAAACTTGCTCGGTCCTTCGTCCACAATTCTTTCATGACCTGGATGTACTCGTCGGTGACCCGACCACGGGCATCAAAGTCAGTGATATTCAGTGCTTCAAACTCCTCGCGCATCCACCCGGCGCCACATCCGACGATGACGCGACCTCCTGACAACTGATCGATCGTCGCTAGCGACTTCGCCATGAAGAGGGGGTTGCGGTGCGGAACGACGATTACTGACGTCAACAACCTCACGGTGCTGGTCACAGCGCTCAGCCATGATAGAAGAGTGAACTGCTCCATGCAGTCCGTGCTCCCGTCAGTAGTCCACGCGAATTCGCCGTCCTCGCTGTAGGGGTAGTTCGCTCCGATGGTCGAAGGTACCACAATGTGATCGGCGACCGTGAGCGTGTCGTAGCCGAACCGTTCAGCGGCGTCAGCTATTGTCTGAATATCCTGCGGGTTTGAGAGCGGACCACGAAATGGTGCACTAAATCCGAACTTCATTGCTGTCTCCTGATTCGTCTACAATGGTCTCTTCGCCATGTTGCTATGATAGTTGTCAATTAGAAGTCGAGAAGTGAAGAATATCGAAAGCAACAATTAGTCCGCTTAACGACTCGTGTGCAGCATGGGAATATGAGACAACCCAAGAAACTAATGCCCTGTAATAGCTGGGGTGATTCTGTGCAGCTTTCCGAAATGTGAACTTATGACGACGTTGAATATTTTTTAGCGGCAGGTGATGCTTAGCACTTCACCCGATATCGGCGTCTTCGTCTAGCCGATCGGTGTCTGGATGCCTGCGAGGGAGCTCCGAGATCCTTGACGGCTCGAACGAACTCCAGCTTAGTATGAGTAGCCAAGTTAGTAGCCCTAGTGTCAAGAGCTCCCTGATAGATCTCGATGATATCGCGACAGAGATGAGCTGCTTTTGTCCTAACGACCGTGTTCTTGCACCTACAAGAAAAATTGGGGCTTCGGCACAGGTCCCTATTGCCACCACTCAAGTTGCAGGGCCTACAGAAATTCCCAAAAAACTCGAGTTCGTAGCCGGCCTCGTTCAGTCTGAAGGGGCTTAGCAAACTTGGTTGCGGGACACCTTGTCATGTGTATTTCTGCTGCTTCTCAAAGTTTTACGCTTACCATCGCGAAGTGGCCTTGCTGTGATGTCGATACCCTCGCCGCTGTGAAGAGATCTCTTTTGGGTACGGGTTTGTTGGTTGCATCTGTGTTCTGTGTCGCTGGATGCGGTTCTGATAACGACGATCAGATTGAAAGCTCGAGAGAAAATTCGGTTCCTGTGGCAACGGTTCCTGTGGCAACGGTTCCTGTG
>Ga0315315_10003110_pt1 | contig 15191 bp, 14 predicted proteins | sample M140m3416metaG_FD_203699 | JGI IMG/M metagenome (GOLD analysis project Ga0315315, IMG submission 203699) | Ammonia-oxidizing marine archaeal communities from Monterey Bay, California, United States - M1 40m 3416 | ecosystem: Environmental > Aquatic > Marine > Intertidal zone | place: USA...
TCATGCGTCTGCGGCCGATTGGCAAATTGCTGCCGAAGAAATCGTTCAACAATTGGACGGTGTTGCACCAGCCCACCGGCTCGGGTTTTTGTATGTGACCGATCATTTCAGTGTCTATTTGGATGAAATTTCAATTTTCTTGCGCCAGACTTTGGGGGTTCCACACTGGGTTGGCACTGTAGGGTTTGGTGTGTGCGCGACCGCTCAGGAATATTTCGACGCACCAGCGATCGTGGTAATGGTGGCGCCAATTCCCGAAGAGTCTTTTCGCATTTTTAAGGACGTTTCCGACGACATTAAGTGTATTACGGAAACTCATAAAGAATGGCTGTCCAGTCCTATCCCTCCGCTGACAGTAGTGCATGGCGATCCTCGCAATCCTAGGGTAGGCGATCTTATTTCAGAGATTTCTGATGCTACTGAAGGATTCTTGGTAGGCGGCCTTACCGCGGCCGAGGAAAATTTCGTGCAAATCGCCGACAATGTAACTGACGGCGGCCTCTCTGGTGTGTTGTTTTCTTTGGATAAGGTGCCGGTTCAGGCCGGGTTAACCCAAGGCTGCTCGCCGATTGGTGAGACGCATCAGGTTACGGCTGCAGATGAAAACATGCTAATCGAGCTCGATGGCCGCCCGGCGCTAGATGTTTTCAAGGAAGATATTGGCGACGTGTTAGCACACGATCTTCAGCGTGTTGGCGGCTATATCTTCGCGGGCTTGCCTGTTACAGGAACGGATACAGGCGATTATTTGGTTCGAAATCTTGTTGGTATAGATCCTGAGTCTGGTGTGGTGGCTATTGGTGAATATGTTTCGGCCGGGGATCGGGTTATGTTTTGTCGTCGCGACCACGATAGCGCCGTGACTGATATGCGGCGCATGCTCGTGGATATAAAGAAGCGCTCCGGTAATTCGCCTGTGCGCGGTGGCTTATATTTTTCGTGTTGTGCGCGCGGCTCGAATCAATTTGGGGACGATAGCGAAGAATTAAAAATGATTGCGGAGGAGCTAGGCGAATTCCCGCTAGTTGGATTCTTCGCGAATGGCGAAATAAGCAATAACCGCCTGTATGGCCATACCGGCGTATTGACCGTTTTCCTATAAGGCTGCGATCAGACCTTTCGTTCGCTTTAGGCGACTGAGTCAATTTGTGACAGGCTGATAGCCCTTGCAGATGGCGTTTATGGTGCGCCCTGGACTACCTCAGAGAATATGCGACTTACATTGAAGTTTGTTTGCGAGGCCGAAAAGGACCTCACAGAGTATATCGATACGGCGCTCGAGCCTTACCGGCGGAGCCCATGCCGCTTAATCTGAGCGGCATCGGGAGCGGTTTATGCCCCTGTCGAAACCTATCCGCTCATGCAGAATATTTAGATCGGCCGTTCGCCTGCGACCTGAACTTTGTGAAGGCGCCTTCGCTGTGTAGGATCGAAGGCTTCACGATGGTGCATGGTTGTTCGGTTGTCCCATACTAATAGGTCGCCTAAGCCCCAGTAGTGCGAAAACACTCTGCTGTCGTGGACGGTGTGTGCCCAAAGCGCATCTAAAAGGTCTTCGCTTTCTTCGATCGATAAACCGGGAATATACGCGCTAAGCCGTCGCCCTAGGTAAAGAACCTGCCGACCTGTTTCGGGAATTGTACGCACAATTGGGTGGGTGGGGCCCGGCGCTTGGGTGACATCTTTTACCTCATCGAAGGCAGGGCGTTTGGCGCCGGTGCTATCATAAACTTGGCTATGGCGAATGCTCAGGCCGTCAATTCTGCTACGGAGGGATTCGGGTAGTTTATCCATCGCATCAAACATGTCGAGAAAGGATGTGCTGCCGCCTCTAGAGGGAACCTCGATGGAGTGAAGGGTGCTGGCTGAGGGCGGGGTCTCGCTAAAGCAGCTGTCCGTATGCCAAAAACATTCGCCGTCGCCGAGACTGCCGATGCTTTTTCCGTCTTGGCGAATGTTAGAAATAACGCTTACACACTCAGGTATTTCGTCGTCTTGATAATCGCGCTTCCCTAACCCGAGTAATATGTCAGCTATAGCGCCTAAGTCACCGAACACTTGTGCAAAACGGATTTGCGCATCCATCGTTACAGCTTGGCCACGGAACAGCAACACTGAATGTTCGGCCAATGCGGCGCGCAATGTGTCTTGGTCTTCATTTGCAACAGGCTGGGTAATATCGATACCGTGAATATCAGCGCCTAATATGGAATCTGTGGGTACTATCTCTATTGTCATTTCCGTCCCTTTAAACTGGCACTTCACCCATAATTTGCACTTTATACATAAGCCGTCGTTCATTGTCGTCGAAGGCGTTGCGGTGGTGCATGGTGCAGCGATTGTCCCAGACAAGTATATCGCCCACGTCCCACTCATGGGACCACATAAATTTATCTTGAATGGTATGCGCCCAAATTTGGTCTAAAAACTCTTCGCTTTCGTCGGTCGTCATGCCGGGTACATAGGAATTGAGCCTGCGGCCAAGAAATAGGCATTGTCGTTTAGATACCGGATGCGTTCGAATAAAGGGATGTTCAGGGCCGGGCGCCTGGGAAATGTCGCTAACTTCGGCGAACTCAGGGCGTTTTTCGCCATTACTGCTATGCACCTTCGAATGGCGACATCTAACATTCTCTATTTTATGGCGGAGGACATCAGGCATTTCATCCAGGGCGGCGTACATGTTCAAAAATGATGTGGTGCCCCCCTGAGTAGGAATTTCCTTACTGTGCAAAATGCTGGCAGAAGGTGGTCGATGGACGAACGAGCTGTCCGTATGCCACATGGCTTCCAAATTGCCGAGATTGCCGATCGCTTTACCATCATGCTTAATATTCGAAATGCAGCTGATTGTGGCAGGTAACTCTTTCGGTTGGCCGTCCTTCTTGCCTAGACCCAGCAACCCTTGCGCTGGCATGCCGAGTTTTCCAAATGTCTGTGCAAAATCGATTTGTTGTTGCGCGTTTAGACCGTGACCTCGAAACAATAGTACTAGATGTTGGTGCCATGCATCCATCAGCACTTTTTGGGTGCCGTCGGATATTGGTTTGCTGACGTCTATGCCGCGCACTTCTGCACCAAGCGCCGAATCTTTGGGAATGATTTCCATTTTTTACCTTCCGCCAGTTCCCGGCCTTTTACCATACTGTATGATAAGATTTGGTCTAGAGAGGGCGCGTTATTGTTATGGCAAAATCTGCTTTATCCGCTCAAGCCAAGCCTTCGCACCAATTTCGATAAGATCAAGTGCACGCTCAAATCCTTCCATTGTTCCGTAAAACGGATCGGGTACGTCTGTGGCGCCGCAATTGGGTGCGACTGACAAAAACATTTCAATCTTTTCTACTTGCGCGTCCGGGCAAAGCTGATGCAGGGCCTCGAAATGCCCGGCGTCCATGGCCAAAAAAAAATCGAAGGTCTCGAAATCTTGTGGATGAATACGTCGGGATCGTAAACCGCGCATGGGGTATCCGCGCTTTTCCGCTGTGGCGATTGCGCGGGCGTCCGCAGGTTCTCCTACATGGAAGCCATGTAGTCCTACCGAATCTGTTTTTATATCGTCACTTAGATTGTCGTTTGTCACGAGCTGTCGGAATACGGCCTCTGCGCTTGGCGAACGACAGATGTTGCCCGTACAGACAAAAAGTAATTTTAACATATTGTGATCAACCGCATATTTTGAATCTTAATTGCGATGATTAGCGCAGTTTTCCCTAATGAGCGATAATGATCTTGCACTTTAGTTTACCAAAATCCGCAGCTTAGAGATATGCGCTGGCCATTTGCCGCTGGGATCGAGGCCGGCCCTTAGAACGACCTAGCTAGCGCGGGTTGGCATTATCGTTCAAGTGCGGGGTATCCGTGTGCATGAAAGCGGTGGCCTATAGGCTGACCGCAGTGGCGACTGGCTTCGTATAGGGTTGATGTTGAACGCTGATACTTTATTATTTTGAGATGTGCTGTGCCACCATGGAAATGGGCTTTTGCTATCCCGGTGTCGGTAAAAACGGCGGGGACAAATCGCCTCGCAAGGAATAAGCTGCCAAAAGGCATATTGCCTTTTAGTCGCATTCCGGAAACGTCGGCTTATCGTTATTAGGGGGGCGTATGCATAAAAATATTATCTTGGCAAAACCGCGAAGAAATTGATGACTTTGACCGTAGAGGCCACCCGCGAGTATCAGCCAAAAATTTTCTGATGCCCACCCTAACCCGCGCAAGATAGCATGAATACGCAAAGTCCTTTAGTTCGTAGAAGGCTTGCTGTCACCAATTAGAGCCAGTGTCCGAGTGCTGATTTTACCGGCTTAAAGACGAAGGCTGGGCAAAAGGTCGTGGTGTTTAGTGTCCAGCTAGGCCAGAATGTAGCCCATAATAACTTCTTCTAACGTTCAGGGAACGCCGAAATGGTGGAACGATTACATGGCGATGCACGCAAAGAGGCGCTGACCGGCTTAGCAGATTGGTCGGAAGTGAAGGGCCGCGATGCTATCACACGTTCTTTAAAGTTCAAGAATTTCAATGAAGCTTGGGGCTTTATGTCCCGCATTGCTTTGCAGGCCGAGCGCATGGACCATCATCCGGAATGGTTTAACGTTTACTCTACGGTCGATATCACACTGTCGACCCATGATTGTGATGGGCTGAGCGTTAAGGATGTGGAGCTAGCAAAATTTATCGATACCGCGGCGGTGGGACAATTAGCTGGATGATGAAACGAATGAATTCTTATATTCGGCGATTTTTGAGAGTTGCTTTGGCTGTCTCTGCCCTGTGGGTAGCGATGCCGCAATCGGTGTTTGCCGATACTTTCACTGACGGTATGAAGCTTCACCTCCAAAAAAAGTATTACAAATCAGCCCAGGTTTTTCACGGCCTTGCACGTGCTGGTAACATCCGCGCTAAATTCATGATGGGCACGATTTATGAACAGGGGCTTGGAGTGCCGTCGGACCTTAATGCGGCAGCCTTCTGGTACCAAAAGGCCGCTAGCGGTGGGAATCCGTCGGCGCAGTATAATTTGGGTATTTTTTATCAATTCGGTAAAGGTGTGCAGAAAAGCGATAGCGATGCTGCTCTATGGTTACTGAGAGCGGCTAACAACGGCCATGGCAAGGCGCAAAATAATTTGAGCACATTTTATTTTACCGGGGTCGGTGTGAAGAAGGATAATGCAGAGGCCTGGAAATGGCTCTCACTCGCGGCGGAGAATTTGAATGGTGCGGGGCGAGGTATTGTCTTGAAAAACCGCGACGGTATTGAGAAAGAAATGTCGTCTGATGAGATTGCTGACGCTAAGCGGCGTTTGGCGAATTGGCGGGTCAATCGCAAAAAATGAACAGATTATCGCGATCCGTCGCTGCGGTGCATTTTGGGTGAAATGGATTTCAGTCACCAGCAAAACAATCGAATAGAACAAAAGCCGTGCGCGCTAGTCCCTCGTCAAACCATAGACGTCTAACGGCAACCGAGAAAACTAATCACCTTCATTGTTCTGCTGGGCTTCTCTGCGTGCGATGTAGTATCCACTCGCTAAAATCAAAACCGTGCCGGAAATTGTCCATACTGTTGGAACCTCTGCAAAGATGAAAAGTCCTATTAAACCTGCAAAGACCACCCGGGAATATTCGAATGGCGTCACTGCGGTCGCCTCGCCGACTGCTAGGGCTTGAATAAGGCAAGCATGCGCGACCGTGACCAGCGCGCCAAGAGCGGTCAGTAAAAGGAATTCCGTCACGGTCGGCATTTGCCAAAGGAAATAGGTCGGTATGGCTGTAATTAGAACCGTTATCGACGCATGCCATAGCAATATGGTGAGATTAGATTCGCCTTTCGACTTGAGAACTTTGATAAGCGTAAAAATCACAGCAGCCATGACAGCGTTGGTGAGTGCGAAGAGTATGCCCGGTTCCAAACCGCCAGCCGGTCGCACCATCAACACAACTCCTAAAAAGCCAACCGCTGTGGCTGTCCAGCGCCGCCAGCGAATGGCTTCGTTTAGAAATAGGACGGCGCAAGGGATCATCCAAATTGCGCGGGAAAACATTATCGCGGTCGCGTCTGCCAAGGGTAGCAGTTGAATGCTATAAAAAATGCAAATCATGGCAATCCCGCCCATGACGGCACGGGAGAATTGTAGCCATGGATGGTTAGTTTGAAATGCCTTGGCGCCGCCAGCTTGGATGATCGATGGAGCAAGCCATAGCAAACTGAAGATATTACGGAAAAAGACGATTTCGATGGGGTCGAGTCGTTTGCTTAAGATTTTAATTATGGAGTCGGCACAAACAAAAAACACCGCCATTACCAGCATCCAAAAAGCGCCACGCAGATTGCCCGGCAAAACACGCCACCGGCCGAGAATTCTTTCTTTAAAAATTTCGATCATGGACTAGTCGATTCCCTGGTGTCTGTTGCTTCTAAAGCTGATTCGCGGCGTAGAATATAGTGGCTGGCCAAAATGATAATGGCTGCACCGCAGACGGTCCAAGCATCTACAGTTTCTGTAAAGAAAAAATAGCCGATCACCATCGCGAAAATGAGGCGCGAATAATCAAACGGCAGAACTGCGGTGGCCTCGCCGCATTCAAGAGCCCGAATAATGCAGCTATGGGCGAAGGTGAGACCCGCGCCCATGATAATGAGCAGCAACAATTCAGTGAGGGTCGGCGATATCCACACAAAATAGAGTGGAATTGCGCTTAGCAGGGTGGTGAGCATGGTATGCCAGCAGAGGATGGTGAGCCCCTCTTCCTCTTTCTGGGTCATGATTTTTATGAGTGTAAACCCGGCGGCGGCACAGATCGCGTTGCCCGCAACGAGAAGGGCCCCAATTTGCATCGTATCGCCGGGCCGGACCATAACGAGGACACCACAGAATCCAACCATTGTGGCTGTCCAGCGGCGCCACCGCACCACTTCAGCTAGAAAAATTACAGCCAACGGGATCATCCAAAGTGGTCGCGAGAATATAATTGCCTGCGAATCCGCAAGTGGGATCATGGTCAGCCCGTAAAACATAAAAACCATCGCTATCGCGCCAAGAAGTGCTCGCGAAAACTGCATGGCTGGATGGTTGGTTTTGAGTGTTTTTAAGCCGCCGGCCTTATAGATCAAAGGCAATAGCCAAATCACCCCGAATAGGCTTCGGAAGAAAACCACCTCAATCGGATCGAGACGTTGACCTAAATGTTTGATGAGCCCGCCCATGGAGGTGAACAACAAGGCGCTCAAGATCATCCAAAAGGCGCCCTGGACATTACCCGAGAGCCCCTGCCATTTGCGATGAATTCCTTGCGGAAGAAGGTTTTGTGAATTTGCCACGACCACACACAGTACGGGGCTTTTTTCTCAAAAACTAGAGCACACCATATTGGTAGTGCCCGTGCTGCATGATAGGATTCTGTGACAAGGTTTATTTGGGAGAAGGTAGAGTGACGGATTCGCTTTGGCGGCCATCGACAGAAAAGATCGCATCGGCGAACCTGACGGCTTTCATCAAAAAGCTGGAACAAGACCATGCACTGTCGTTACCCGACTATGACGCGTTGCACTGGTTTTCATTGGAGTCGAAAGAGGCGTTTTGGACCGCAGTCTGGGATTTTACCGGTGTTGTTGCGGAAAGCCGTGGCGCTCGTGTCCTGGTCGACGGTGATAAAATGCCCGGCGCGCAATTCTTTCCCGACGCGATGCTCAACTTTGCTGAAAATTTATTGCGTCGTCGTGACGAAACGGATGCGCTGGTATTTTGGGCTGAAGACCGCATCAAGAGGCGAATGAGTTGGCGGATGCTCTATGATGAAGTCTCAAAACTAGCGGCGGCATTGCGTGACCTTGGCGTGAGGCCGGGTGACCGGTGCGCCGGGTTTTTGCCAAATGCGCCCGAAGCGGTCATTGCCATGTTGGCGGCCACCGCCGTTGGCGCGGTTTGGACTTCATGTTCCCCAGATTTTGGCACGCAGGGCGTGATTGATAGGTTTGGACAGGTGGAGCCGAAAGTGCTGTTTACCGCCGACGGATATATTTATGACGGCAAATCCCACGATTCACTGGGGCGTGTCGCAGAAATTCTAAAATCTCTGCCCGGTGTTGAACGCACCGTGGTGTTCCCTCATTTGTCCGCCTCGCCTGATGTCGCTGGTATCGCGAACGGTGTCCTTTGGGACGATTTCGTGTCGTGTCGAGAGGCGGGCGATATCGACTTCGAGTGTTTGCCGTTCGCGCACCCGCTTTACATTATGTATTCGTCCGGCACTACCGGGGTGCCCAAATGCATTGTTCACTCCGTGGGCGGGACCTTACTGCAGCACCTGAAAGAACACCGCCTTCATTGTGATGTGCAGCGGGGCGACCGCATTTTCTATTTCACCACTTGCGGCTGGATGATGTGGAACTGGTTAGTAAGCGGGTTGGCCGCCGAGGCGACTTTGTTACTTTATGATGGATCGCCGTTTGCTGCGAAAGACGACATCTTGTTCGACTTTGCGGACGCGGAATTGATGACCTTTTTTGGCGCTTCGGCCAAATATATCGACACGCTGGCCAATCGCGCGGTTAAACCGATCCAGACCCACAATCTTACCAATTTACGGACCATTGCCTCGACAGGGTCGCCTTTGGCGCCGGAGGGATTCGATTATGTTTATGCGAATGTCAAAAAGGATGTGTGTCTATCGTCGATTTCCGGCGGGACCGATATTATCGCCTGCTTCGTGTGTGGTAATCCGACTGGCCCCGTTTGGCGCGGCGAGATCCAGGCTCGCGCGCTTGGCATGGCGACCGAAGTCTTCGACACAGACGGCAATAGTGTCGTTGGTGAAAAAGGGGAATTGGTGTGCACCGGGTCATTCCCTTCGATGCCCATCGGTTTCTGGAATGATAAGACAGGAGAGCGTTATCACGCGGCATACTTCGACCGCTTTCCCAATGTTTGGTGTCACGGCGATTTCGTCGAACTGACCGAACGGGGCGGTATGGTGATTTACGGTCGCTCGGACGCGACGCTTAATCCCGGCGGGGTCAGGATTGGCACCGCGGAAATTTACCGACAGGTGGAGGCTTTTTCGGCAATCGAAGAGGCGATCTGTATCGGTCAGAATTGGGATAAAGACACGCGTGTGGTGTTATTCGTGCGTATGGCGGCCGGCGAATCCTTAACGGATGACCTGATCGCAATGTTACGGAAACGCATTCGGGAAAATTGTTCGCCGCGCCATATGCCAGCTAAGGTGATAGCGGTTGACGATATACCGCGTACCCGGTCGGGGAAAATAACCGAACTTGCGGTGCGTGATGTTGTTCATGGGCGGCCGGTTAAAAATAAGGAAGCTCTGGCAAATCCGGAAGCCTTGTATTGTTTTGCCGGGCTCGCGGAGCTGGAAAGCGCGTGAGCGAATATTTACCCATACGCGATTCCATAGAGGCCATAGAAACACAACAAATTATGCAGGTTTCGGAACTGGCGCTGAACGATTCGAATGTCATACCGCTTTGGTACGGAGAGTCGGACAAGCGGACACCCCGCTTCATTTGTGAGGCAGCAGCGGCGGCCTTGGCGGCTGGCGAGACGTTTTACACACACAAACGCGGAATTCCCGAATTGCGTGAGGCTTTGGTGCGCTATACCGCGTCGGTTTATGGTAGCGACGTGAAGCTAGATCGCATTACGGTAACGTCATCAGGAATGACCGCCATCATGATTGCGATTCAAGTTTTGATCGATCCCGGTGACCGCGTTGTGTTGGTCGGCCCGGTTTGGCCCAACGCGAAAGCGGCGGTCGAGGTTATGGGGGGTGACGGTCATCAACTCCCACTCAAATTTGACAATCAAGGTTGGCATTTGGATTTGGATAAACTGTTTGCCGTCTGCACGGCGAATACCCGAGCGATTTTTATCAATTCGCCAGGCAACCCCACGGGTTGGATGATGTCGGCGAAAGAGCAACGGGCGGTGCTGGATTTCTGCCGGGCAAGAAATATTTGGATCATTGCTGACGAGGTATATGGGCGGATCGTATATGACCGAGCGGTGGCGCCGTCTTTTTTGCAAATTTGCGAACCGGAGGATTTGGTGCTCGCGGTAAACACGTTTTCGAAAAACTGGTCGATGACCGGCTGGCGTTTAGGGTGGCTTACCCACCCGGCTAAATTCGCTAAACCTTTTGCCGATTTGATTGAATTCAATACGAGTGGAACGCCGGGATTTTTGCAGCGCGCTTGCGTGAGCGCGCTGGAAGACGGCGAAGGTGTCGTAGACGAGATGATTGCGCTCTGCCGAGAAGGGCGCGATGTCGTTAGTGAACATCTTTCTGCGTGTTCGCGTGTTCGATATCGTGTGCCTGACGCGGCATTCTATGCATTTTTTGCTGTAGACGGCATGACGAATTCGCTCGACTATGCCAAAGAGCTTGTACGTAAAGCGGGCGTGGGATTAGCGCCGGGAACAGCGTTTGGGCCAGAGGGTGAAGGATGGTTAAGGCTATGCTTTGCACGTGAGCGTGGCAGTCTGCAAAAAGCTATGGAGCGCCTCGGAGACGTATTCGTTTGAACTTTCGCCGCTTTTGTGGGATTGGCGGGATGCTTCATCCAACGACCGAAGGAAAATCATGCGCGGATATTTTGGAATAGGCGTCGAACATATCTCCAAACCAATGAATGTGGGAAATCTGTTTAGGTCGGCTCATGCGTTTGATGCGGATTTCGTATTTGCGATCGCGCCTGCGGTGGATCTCAAGGAAATTCAAAAATCGGACACCTCACAAACCGCGAAACATTTGCCGCTTTATGAATATGCGTCGGTAGCAGAAATGAAACTACCTCGCGGTTGTCAGCTCGTTGGTGTGGAATTATTGGAGGATGCGGCTGAATTGCCAAGTTTTACTCATCCGGAGCGGGCGGCTTATATTTTGGGGCCGGAAATGGGGTCTTTGTCGCCAGAGCTAACGAACCGGTGCGATCATGTCGTCAAAATTCCGACAAAGTTCTGTGTCAATGTAGGCATTGCCGGCGCGGTATTGATGTATGATCGGTTAATTACGCGCGGTCGATTTGCCCCGCGTCCTGAGAGCCCGGGCGGCCCGATCGAGGAACTGCCACCGCATGTGCATGGTGGCCGGGTCGTGCGTCGATAGGGCGGGTTCGGTAAACGCAATAGTGGTAATGCTGTTATGGATTAGGCAGAATTAACGCCACATCACGAAAGAGCCAAGAGAGTGATTCGATGCAATTGATAAAAACACAAACGGTTTATCTGAGCATTTTCTCCATGACCGCTCTTCTAAGCACGGCTACGGTGCCGGCTCAATCTGCTGAAGGCGGCAATACGGAGAAGGATCTCGGGGTATTTGGTGCTTGGCACGCGCAATCTTTCCAAGAGCAAAAGGGCAAAAAAACCTGTGTCATGTGGAGCAAGCCAATTAAATCGCGCGGCAAATACCGCAAGCGCGGCGAAATTTACATGTATGTGACCCATCGCCCTTGGACGAAGAAAAACAACGTGGTGAGTTTTCTCGCTGGCTATAATTACAAGAAGGATAGCGAAGCGCGCGCACTCGTCGGCGGCGCGAAATTTATCTTATTTACTGACAAAGATGTTGCTTGGGCACGCAATGCGACCCAAGACAAGGCGTTGGTGGGCGCGATGCGGAGGGGGGCTACCATGACGCTAGACGGATTGTCAGGACGTTCTACGCGCACCACAGATATTTATTCCCTCACTGGATTTTCCAAAGCCCACGACGTCATAAACCGGATCTGTAAGGTAAAGTAGTAATGCCGGGTTTGCACGATGAATGATGCTGCGAGCAAGGCTGCGAGTGCTGATACCCTCGGGTTGCGTGATTTCATCAAAAATCCCAATTTGGGTGACGCGCGGCCAAGTTTGGTCGGGATGGACCGCGCCGAATTGGCAGCGGCGCTGGCTCCGCTTGGTGTGAAGCCCTACCGCGCACAGCAGGTTTTTCGTTGGATATATAATCAGGGTGTTTCTGATTTTGAGGCGATGACGAATTTGTCGAAAGATCTTCGTACGGCGTTGGCTGAACAATTCAGCGTGGCCCGCCCTAGAGTCAGCCAATACCAAAAATCCGAAGATGGCACCCAGAAATGGCTGTTGGCATTTGACGACACGCAAGAAGCGGAATGTGTTCATATTCCTGAAACGGATCGTGGCACGTTATGCGTTTCAAGTCAGGTAGGCTGCACCCTAACGTGTAGCTTTTGCCATACGGGCACTCAAAAACTCGTTCGTAATTTGAGCGTGGCGGAAATTATAGGCCAAATTATGTTGGCGCGTGATTCGTTCGATGAGTGGCCGACCCCGCAGGTGGATCGTAAAGTCAGCAATATCGTAATGATGGGTATGGGCGAGCCGCTTTATAATTTCGAAAAGGTGAAGCGGGCCTTGTTAATTGCCATGGACCATGAGGGCCTGAGTATTTCAAAGCGAAAGATTACCCTTTCCACGTCCGGCGTGGTGCCGATGATAGAACGTTGTGGTAATGAGATCGGCGTTCAGCTCGCTATTTCATTGCATGCGGTGCGTGATGATTTGCGTAACGAATTGGTGCCGATCAATAAAAAATGGCCGATTAAAGAGTTGTTGGCGGCGTGCCGTATTTATCCCGGCAGTCGGAATTCGCGGCGGGTTACATTTGAATATGTGATGCTCAAAGGCGTCAATGATTCCACTGCTGAAGCGCGGGAGTTGGTGCGGCTGATTAGTGATATTCCGTCAAAAGTGAATTTGATCCCGTTCAATCCCTGGCCAGGCTCGATATATGAATGTTCGACCGACGCGGCGATCCATGAATTTAATGAGATTGTCAATGCCGCTGGCATCACCGCCCGCATCCGCCGGCCACGGGGGTCCGATATTCTAGCCGCTTGCGGTCAGCTTAAAAGCGAAAGCGTTCGGGTGCCACGCGCCTCGGCCGCAAACTAGGATTTAGTGAATATCGTCGGAATCGCCCATCGCTTCTTTTAGACGTTCGATCCCGAACCCCTCTTCTTTGCAGGCGGCTAAAATGACTGCTTCTTTGCGGATCAGCAATTCTGCGGCGCCCGGTACATCTTTGACGACGCTATGGGGGACGACGCACGCGCCATGCTGATCTGCGTGGATGATATCGCCGTCAGAGACGATCATGCCCATTACATTCACCTGTTTTTTAAAATCGGTGATGTTTACATGTGCGTGGGACGGAACGACTTCGCCGGCGAGCAACTGGAAACCCTCCGCAGCATCGGGTAAATCGCGCATACTTCCATTTGTCACGCAGCCTAGACAGCCAAGCCCTTTATGAATGTTTGTGTTCACTTCGCCCCAAAAGGCCCCGAAGCCTGGGATTTCATCTAAATCCTGAATGATTGAAATGGCCGGCGCGGGGCCGCCGTTCTCCACATAATTATAATATTCAGTACGGATTTGTTTGACGTTCGGTCCGGTGTGGGGCGCCATGGAGCGGATAGTCGCGGTACGGGCATATCCGACAATGGCCGCTTTTTCGGGTCTCAGACAATGCATAGAACGCACCGTAAAGCCTGTTGCCCGACGTTCGGGCGCGACGATCTCGAGCGCATTGAGTATAGTCGGCGTGTCGTATACGCCCAGTGCATCGAGGTCTTTTTGGCTTAAATCGGACATAGAAGTCTTCCCCGTTTGAAAAATTAAGACCGCACAAGTAACCCGATGGGAGCAGGACTTCAACGCTTGTGGCAAAAGTGAACGATGGAATGGCTTGCGGGCGCGGACGCTTTGCCTATACTCCGCGCCCATTCATTAAGAACAAGCAAAAGCGGCGAACCATTATGGCGCAAGATGTTAAGAAAGTTGTACTAGCCTATTCTGGGGGCTTGGATACCTCGGTTATCCTGAAATGGCTCCAGGATGAGTATGAGTGCGAGGTTGTCACCTTCACTGCTGATTTAGGACAAGGCGAAGAGATTGAGCCGGCGCGGGCCAAGGCAGAAATGCTCGGTGTAAAGGAAATCTATATCGAAGATTTGCGAGAGGAATTTGTGACGGACTATGTCTTCCCGATGTTTCGCGCAAACGCCCTCTATGAGGGTGTGTATCTTCTCGGAACCTCGATCGCCCGGCCGTTGATTGCCAAACGGCAAATCGAAATTGCGAAGGAAACCGGTGCCGACGCGGTGGCCCATGGCGCGACCGGCAAGGGCAATGATCAAGTGCGGTTTGAACTTGCTTATTATGGCCTCAACCCGGACATAAAAGTTATCTCGCCCTGGCGGGAATGGGACCTGAATTCACGCACAACGCTAATCGATTATGCGGAAAAGCACCAAATACCCGTTCCGAAAGATAAGCGTGGCGAGGCTCCTTTCTCCGTCGATGCCAATTTGTTGCACATCTCGGCCGAAGGAAAAGTGCTGGAGGACCCTGCGGTCGAGGCGCCGGAATATGTCTATACGAGGACGGTTGATCCCGAGAAGGCGCCGGATGAAGCTGTTGAGGTAGAAATAGGCTTTGAAAGGGGCGATGCAGTCTCGGTTGACGGTAAAACCTTGTCACCCGCTTCTCTGTTGACGCGGTTGAACGAACTGGCGGGTGCCAACGGCATTGGGCGGCTTGATTTAGTTGAAAGTCGATTTGTTGGCATGAAATCTAGAGGCGTTTATGAGACGCCCGGCGGCACGGTGCTGTTGGCGGCACACCGGGCTATGGAGTCTATTACTTTGGACCGGGGCGCTATGCATCTGAAAGACGAGCTCATGCCGCGCTATGCGGAGTTGGTTTATAACGGGTTTTGGTTCGCGCCGGAGCGCGAGATGTTGCAGGCAGCCATTGATAAGAGCCAGGAGAATGTCACCGGGTCGGTGCGCCTCAAGCTCTACAAAGGTAATGTGATGACCCGTGGGCGCGAAAGCCCTAACAGCCTTTATAGCGAAGCTCATGTCACTTTCGAGGAAGATTCTGTTTATGACCAACGGGATGCGGAAGGTTTTATTAAGCTGAATGCGCTTCGGCTTCGACTGGCGGCGCGGCGTGGGGGGAAAGTTTAGCGCTATGTCCGATGCCTTAAGTGAGCCTCCTCCGCCCGAACTTGATCCTATCGCACAAGTGATTTTGGAACATTTGAGCCTTCAAAATCCGCCGCAAGACGTAAAGCCGGTGGAGGTTGCTAAAATTTACGCTGAAAAACGGTCAAAACCGGGCTTGTCGCCTAATCTTT
>Ga0315315_10003111_pt1 | contig 15188 bp, 15 predicted proteins | sample M140m3416metaG_FD_203699 | JGI IMG/M metagenome (GOLD analysis project Ga0315315, IMG submission 203699) | Ammonia-oxidizing marine archaeal communities from Monterey Bay, California, United States - M1 40m 3416 | ecosystem: Environmental > Aquatic > Marine > Intertidal zone | place: USA...
TCTTTAACTGCTACTCGCCCAGCTTGGATTATATTCTTCTTCGTTTCCTTTGTAGTCATACTTTATAACAATATCATTTGATTTCATACAATAAATTCGCTTGCCATCTACGACAAACTCCCATTCACGACCTGGTTTATAACCAATAAGGTCTCCTGGGTTAATATTAGATGCTTCTAACTCACTATTACCTATTTTTAGTATACCAACACATTTTCTTTCAATATCTGTTGTTAGAGAGTTGTTTTCTTTTATTGGCATTACAAAGCACCTATTCATAAAAGGAAGCCAATTATTTTGTTTTTTATATAAATATATTTGATTAGGTTTACAGAAATATAAATCTTCTTTAAAATATTGACTACTATTTCTTTCTTTACCTCTTACATCATACCATCGTCTAAATATATTATGATGTATTATTATTTCATCTCCTACTTTAATATTTGTAGAATATGCTAAAGGCACTGATTTAACAACGGCGTGTCTGCTTACATTCTTGTGGTCTTCAACACTTGCGTTGACAATCAGTTCTTTACCACCTATATTTATTTTATTATTATATCTACCATTTTTAGGAGTTATAATAAAATCATATATACTATTCATTAATATTCTAAATCATACTCAACAGAGATAGCCATGTTAGAATTAAATTTTTTCCATGGCATAACCTCGTCTTGTTTTTTTATATAAATATTATAAGAATTATCTGCTTCGTCTAAATCGATACTATGAATTATATGTCCACCATAAACTGATTGACCTATAGAATAATGCATAGCTTCGTTTTTATAGTCCGCGCCTATACTTATCTTTCTTATAACTGAGTCCATGTTTATTTTTCCTCAGTCTTCTCTTCTTCTTTTACTTCTTCGTAAGAACCATCAGTTAAATTGATATTAACTTGACCATACTTTTCTTCAAGTTCTTTCTTGGTTACATCTAATTCTTTTAAGAACTCAGAATAAGCTTGCATAACTTCAGCTTTCTTTACTTCTAAAGACCCAAGATCTAATACACATTGCTGTATCTTTCCTGTTTGTTCTTTAACTGTTTTTAATTCTTGTTCGTTGATTTTGTTTACTTTTTCACTCATTTGATTAAATTTTAATTATTATTACTATATTTATTATTACTTGTTAAAGTTTTGTTTTACTTTTTATATATTTTTGTAGCTTTTTCAGTTGTGCGACCTCCGAAATAGGCTAAAATTACAGACATCATAACCTTCTCAAAAGTATCATTCCATAAGCTATTAATATGAAAAGGCAAGTCCTCAATGCTATCAAGAATACCAGCTAACGAAAATATAACTATACACCACACTAATACTAGTGGACGTACGTTTTTCGAAAGCCATGAATCTGATGAAGCATCGGCTTGCCATCTGGAAGTGATAGATTGTATCTCTTTGTTCTGTTGTTCATATATCAATTGTTGTAGCTTTATTTTATCATCTAAACTAACGTCAGATTTAGTAATAGCTTCAATAGCTTCTTTAGGAGAAGTTACTCCTTGTAATACGTTTCCTAAGGTAGGATTTATTACAGAAGCCGCACCAAACAATAGTTGACCAACGGTTGTGTCTTTAAATTTCTTTTTACTCATAATGCTTCGTAAGGATCTGTTTTACTGTAAGCTTCTTTTTCCCAAGGTAAATTAGGATTACCCTCTTTCATTTTACTTCTAGGGTAAGTTTTACCTTTCCAATACACATTTTTATCATCATAATTAAGATCACCTCTTTTAATTTGATCTATATGTATTTCTTCATGTTCTATAACACTTTCTTTAGCTTCCGAGGTTTGATCAGGGTTAACTAATATAGTTCCATTCTTGTTTCCTTTACCTAAACAACCTTCTTCTAGTTCTCTTTCATATACTGGAGAACCGTTTATATTAAATGGTGGTTTAAGCTTAAAAGGCATTTATTTCTTCTTTTTACCGTATCTTGACATACCAGCTCTATCATCTACTGGGTTGTATTGATTAAGATCATATCTTTCTTCACCTATATAACCAGTTTTTCCAGATTTATCACCATAAGTAATATTATTAACTGGAGAAGAATATCTTGACATACCTTTAGATTTTTTAATTGCAGCATCTTTTCTAGCCATATACTCTTCAGTAGAATGCTCTGATGTATGTCTAAAAAATGCAGAACCTTCATCTCTTCTTTTCTTAGCAGAAGATAAATGGCCAACTTGGAAACTTTTAGCTCTATCCATATCGTTTTTATTTTGTGCAGCAATACCTCCTCTATCCATTGGCTGTGAACCACCGCCTTTTGAGTGTCCTGAACCCATGTTTAACAATTTAGAAGCACTAGCCGCAGCATAGTTACCTACATTCTTAGCTGTACCTACAACTTTGTCACCAAAAGAATAATTTTTCTTTTTAGCATCTGGTCCTACGTTTAAAGGAGATTGCATTCTTGACATACCTTCTTTTTTCTCATCATGTTTAACATCTTGAGCTAAATTACTAATATGTTGCTCGTCATGAGTTTGTCTAGCATCTTTATCTGCTACATGAAATTTTTGATCATCTTTTACATCTCTTTTAAGATAATCCATGTGAGCTTTATCGTCTCTAATTGCCGCACCTACATTTTCTTTTGTAATGTGAGTATGCATGTGTTTGTGTATTGGGTGTCCCATTTTATTTATTGTTTAAGTTAGAGCTACTATTTCTGTAGCTGTTGTTTGTGTGTTTTTATTTCCGTTACCACCCGCAGCGGCAGCACCTACATTTACTCTTGCTACAGCTATTGGAAGAACTGTACCTGCTGGTACACTTTCTATAAATATTTCTTCTCCCATGTTAGTTGTAACGTATAAATCTCCAGTACCTCCAACATATAATTGAAATGCTTGAGATTGTCCAAATCCTTTTGGTTCATTTACAAAAGTAGTGTTAGACTGTACAAAAGTAGCTGTAACACTACCAGAACCACCACCACCAAATACTCCTTCGATAGCAGCTGTGTTAAATATTATTGTTTTTCCTACAGGATCCACTTGATCAAAATCACCAGTTGTAGCAACATCAAGTTCTGTTACACTTCCACCACCACTAACTGTCATAGTAAATGTAGCATTACCAGTATAAGTTCCGCCTGATGGAACAATTGCTTGATCATTACCAGCTGTAAAACCAGCAGCGTCATTAGATGTTACTTCAGTAAATATGTTTTCTACTACTAATTTCCATCCCCAATCTTGACTAACATTTATTCCATTACCTTCATAAATAGAATAAGCATCTCTAGTAGATCCAGTATTAGCAAATATATCTGCAGATAAACTTAATGTATTGTTACTGTCTATAGCAGTTACATAAGCAACACCAGGTCGTGAAGCTGAAGTGTTATAAACAACATCTCCTACTTGAATACCTTGATTTAATACTTGATTTTCATTTGGAGAAGGTTTTAATGTTTGAACAAAACCGCCTCTTAATGGAGCTGTAGTATCTTGGAGTTTATTAGCTAAATCAGCAGTTGTAACACCATCGTATTTTAATACAGGTCCAGGTATATTAATTGAGTCACTTGGAATAACTTTTATACCAGAAGTTAACGTGCTTGGATTTATAATCATGATTTATTGTTTTTTATTTCTTTTTAGTTTCATTGCTGCAATTTTTTCGGTTTTAGATAACAAACCTCCTTTTTTCCCTGCTCTATTATAAAAGTCAAGTCTAGAATCTTGCGTTGACTGTGGGTCTTTACCCATTCTTCTCATAGTAGTTGTAAGCTGAATACTATCACCTTGAGTTTTAGGTCTTCTTATATCAAAATTTTCTACTGCTTCTTTTACTAAACCAGCATCAATGTCACTCTCTTTATTATTAATTGGAGAAGATTTTCTAGATACGCCTTTTTTAGGTTTAAGAAGTGTGCGTTTTTTCATCATTAACTGAGGTTTTTCTCCTGTCCCAGTAACATTTTTTGATTTTTTTACTGCTTTACCTAGTGAATGGCCAGCTTTAGCTGCTCCTTCAACAAATTCTTTACCTTTTTTGTAAACTGTCTTAACAACATTTCTAACAGCAGTAGCAGGTCCATAAACCTTATCATCTTTTATAAAGTTTGATATACCTTCTTTTGTTCTTTTAGATATTACTGGTTTTTTGTTAAAAATTTTCTGTCCTTCTGCAAATTTACTCAATGATGATTCTCTAGATATACCTTTGTCAGATTCTTTAATTTGTTTATTTATTCTTTCAAGTCTTTTTGTTTGTTTAGGTGAACCACCTTGTCCTTTAAATTCTGAATTTTGTTTTCTAATTCTATTTTCTACTTTAACTCTTTCGTTTATTAATTCTTTTTTAGATTTTTTTCCATGACCAGATCTATGTCTAGACACACCATCATCATACCCGTCATCACCTGCAAATCTTTGTTCTTCAGGAAATTCATAATCAGGATTACCTAATCCTTCTCTTTGAGGTAATTTTAAAGCTTGTTTTTTAGATAAAGAATCTTGTTTTTTAGATCTTTCATTTAATTCATCCATAGTGAATGTTTTATCATCATGGTCTTTTTCATGTCTAGACATACCCATTAACGTCTCAGCTAACTCAGCTTGTCTCCCTGTTCTAGTGCTGTAGTCTTCTTTATTTGAAGTTACTTTTTCAGCAAATGCTTTAGTACTCATACCAGCTTCTTCTGCTTTCTTTCTAAAAGCGCCTGGTCTTTTTATCGCTCCCTTAATCCAATCTTTGTTTATTGGAGAAGTCTTTCTTGATAATGGGTTGTTTTGTTTAAATGCCATGATTATCCTCTTTTTGCTCTTTGTGTTATTGGCATGCTTCCTTCATAAGGAACTGCACCTAATTTTAATTTCATACCTTTAGATCCACTACTAGAGCCGAATCCATGAGGTCTTCCTTCTTGATCTAATGGACCATCCCATATTTGAGATTCTCCCACTATACCTACTGAGTTATTCTTAGAAGCATGAGTGTGAGCTTTATCTTCTAACATGTTTAATGGTGATTTTTTCATTTTCATTGTTTTATAATATTTGTTGTTGTGCTTCGAGTTGTCTATCAAAAGATCCAGCTACAGGACTACCAAACATCTGAGCTCCAACCGCTGCTGTTTTTGGACTAAATCCCCCAGCGATAACACCAGTAGTATTTTGCCCAGGTAATGTATCTACTTGACCTTGTCCACTAGTTCCAGGAGTATTAGTTCCAGGTCCAATTGGCGTAGAACTATAATCTCCAGCTGCTGGTCCAGATGAAGGAGCAGTAGGTGAAGAATTTCCAGAACCTATATTAGAACTTATTTCATCTAGTTTATTACTTAAATCCTGCATAGTTGGTTCTCCACGTAGCATTTCTTTAAGAGTTTTAGGTCTTCTACCTCCTAATGCAGAAGCTAGGCCACCGCCAGCGCCAGTCATACCTGAAGCTATAGTTGCAGCTCCAAACATACCGAAATTTAATGGACTTTTACTCATCTTTCTTTATCTTTATTTACATTATACATCGCATGGTACATAACTTTATCAGTATATGTTTCACCTGCAACTAATTTGTTTCTTCGCTCACTCATTGGTATATCATCTAATCCTAGCATTATTCTATATATTCTGCTGATTAATTGTTTACCTTTAAATGATATTTTATAGATATTGTATTTTTGTGTAGTTCTATTTCTGTTTCTCCACACTATAATCCAATCATTTTGAATTAATTTATTCCACCTACGGTTATTCCAACTAAAAGTATAAACACCTTCTTCAAAGTCTTTTTTAGTAAATAAACCTATACAGTCTAAATAAATTATCAATTCCAATTCAGCATCAGTTAAGCCGTTGTTTTTACAAGCCCATTTTCGTATTATACGGTAATGTTTTAGCAGATTCAGATCTTTTAAATCTGATGCTTCTAGCTTTTTCATAAAACAACGACCACATTCTCTTGCCTGATGACATGATATGGTTCTTTTTCTATTTCTATCCTGTGAGCTGCAGCTTTATCAAAATAAATTGTATCATCTTTTTTTACAGCTACAACTAAATCTCCTATTTCTATAACTTTAGCTTTTTGAAAACGAACATCTTCTCTTTGCTTTTCAGTTAATAACAATCCACCTTTGGTAGATTGATTAGGTTCTTCAATTTTTTTTATTATTAAGTTATTTCCTATCGCCCTCATGTAATCTAATATTATTAATTATACAATCAGTTGATAATATAGTAGTTGCTACAGAAGCCGCGTTTTTTAAAGCGCTTTTTGTAACCAACAATGGATCAATAATTCCATTGTCAATCATATTTACCATATTTCCCGTAACCACATCAATACCATAACCTTCTTTTGCTGGTACAGTATACTCCTTATAACCGGCATTGTCAAGTATTGTTTTAAAAGGGGATAGTATAGCTTTACCTAAAACTTTTTCGCCGACATTATCTTCTTTTATATTTAAAGCTGCATTTAGTAGAGCAATACCACCTCCAGGTACTATACCTTCTTTTATAGCGGCTCTTGTAGCACAGATAGCGTCTTCGACTCTATCACTTTTTTCTCTTAATTCTATTTCTGAATTCGCACCTACCTTGACTACGGCTACTTTCGCAGCTAATAACGCTAGTCTTTTTTCATATGCCAGTTTTAATCCAGGCATTTTTTCTTTACCCTGCTTTTCATGAAGCTCTTCAATAAGCTGTTTTACAGCTTCCGGAGTTTCATTAACTTGTATTATAGTGTTATCTTTACCACTTACTATTTTTTTAGCATTTCCTAAATGATTTTCACTTATCAAATCCATGTCATCACCTAAGTCTTCATTTATAACAGTAGCTCCTGTCATCAACGCTAAGTCATTAAGTTTTTCTTTTTTAGTAAACCCATAAACTGGAGCATCTACTATACAAACTTTAATATTACCTTTCATTTTATTCATTGCTAAAGCTGCTAAAACCTGAGGTTCAACATCAGCAACTATAAATAAAGATTTATTATTTTTTATAACATACTCTAGTATACCTTGTATTTTACGTATGTTTTCTATTTTTGATTCTACTATAAGAACTAAAGGATTATTTAATTCAGCAACTCCTTTAGCTTGATCTGTAATAAAGTGTAGACTTTTAATTGGTTTTGCATACTGCATACCATCTATTATTTTAACAGATGATTCTAAGTCTTTAGATTCTTCCATCATTACAATACCTGTTTTACCAACTTCTTTAAAAGCTCCACCAATTAATTCACCTAATTTAGAATCATTGTTGGAAGATATTGTAGCTACTTGATCAATCATTTTACCCTCAACAGGTATATTGATTTTTTCTAAATAATTAATAACTTTTTCTACAGCGGAGTTTATACCTTGTTTTAATTCTCTAGTATTAGCATTTTCTTTTACAGCATATTTTAGTATCGCTTCTGCAAGTACTGTAGCTGTGGTTGTACCATCTCCTGCTTCTTCTACAGTTTTTCTAGCTGCTTCTTTTAATAATGTTGCTCCCATGTTTTCAACAGCATCGAATAATACTATTGAGTTAGCAACTGTTACACCATCTTTGGTGATTATTGGTTTTCCTTGATCATCTTCCAGGATAACACACTTGCCGCTAGCTCCTAATGTGGAGCTAACAGCTTTAGTGAGTTTTTCTATCCCTTTAAATATCTGATCTTTTGCATCTTTACCGAAGTTAAGATGTTTCACAAGTTTATCGGACATAATTTAATTGTATTTAATTTTATTTAAAGGTTTTCACGACTTTAGGCCCTTTTAAGAAATCTACTTTTTTAGCATAGTGTTCTACTGATCCATCAATAGCTGTTTCTGCTCCTTTAATAGTTTCTCTTCGGGTTACGTCGATCCAAGTATCTTCGTCTGTTGGACTCTGGTACTCGGTTTGGTAGAAACCGTTAGCTAATTGAACTATCCTCCAGTTTGATTTTGCTGCAAGATGTTTCCATAAGTTAATAGTTTCTTCGGTTAATTGTGGTTGACTATTCCACGTTCTAGTCGAATAATAAAACGTCATTTGGTTTGGGTTTTAATTGGTTAATAAAAAATTGTTACTATGTGATACTAGTTACAGGTCCTACAGTTCCTGTTCCACCAGATCCAGTTCCTAGTAATATAACTGATTGCTTAGCTTCAAATTTAGCCGTAGAAGCTTGATCAACTAACGCACTTTGCTTAAGATAAGAACTTGCTTGTGGAGCGCTTGGAGACGCTGTAAAATCCCATGCTACATTAGCACTAGGTACCATTGGTTGATTCCAAGGTTGACCAACACCTGCAATAACTTGTTCCCATAATCCTCTAGTCCAAGCAGCTTTTTGACCAGCTGTTGAAGGAGGAAAACTTGCTGCACCTGCAGCTGCAATATTAATTACTGCAGTTCCACCGTTATCATAAGTAATAGTAGTAGCTGTTCCAGCGCCATTTACAGCGATAGTTGCTACACCTGAAATCTTAAGTGGAGTTTGAACACCACTTACATCCATGTTTAAAAATTTTCCCATTATATATATATTTTAAATGGTTAAGGTTTACTATTAATTTCTTTAAGTGTATTAGGTAAGGTAAACCAAAAAAATACCTTCTACACCTTATATGTTATTATTACCTGTTTTTCTCGATTTTTACTTTATTTTTCTAAAGCAGCTAATCTTCTTTCTAAATCTTCGTTCTTTTGAGCTAATTCTTTAACCGCTTTCATTAAGTATGGTACCATCTCCATTGGGTGGAATCCATATCTAGCATCTTTTCCTTCACCGTTTAATTGATATACTTCTGGGAAGTTTTCTGTCTCATATTGTGCTATAAATCCTTTTACTTTATCAGCTCCTTTATCACCTATTGCTGCTTTAAAATCAAATTTCTTAGGAGTTAATGCTAAGAATTTAGGTAATACATCTTCGCTCCAATCAACTATGTTTTTCTTTAGTCTTATATCAGAACTTGATGTTGAATATGTAACAGCGGTGTTACTAGAGTTATAACCAATATAACCAATTATATTGCTAGTACTTCCGCGATAGAAATTCATATATCTACCATACAGAGCTCCATAATTTATCATTTGGAACATATTAGCTCCTTGTCCAGTATTAGTATTTCTAAACTGAGCAACACCATCAAAATAACTTCCACCAGTGTCACTAGTAGAAATAATCATACCTTGAGTAGCTCCAGCAGAATTCGAACCATATCTAAAGTAATAACTACTACCTGTACTTGTACCAGCACTTCCAAACCCGTAATATCCAGCAGCTCCAACACCTGATCCATGTGTGTAGAATTTAGTAGAGTTATTATAATATAAATTTACAGAACCATCGTCATTACATATAATACTGTTTTCACCAGATTTTGCTTGAATATATATATTACTACCAGTATCACTACCAACATTAGCTCTTATATATAAATGACCAACTTTGTTATCTATATTAGAATTACCACTTGCGTGATATATTTCTAAATCTTGACTATTACCTAACTGTAAAGAATCACTATCTTGTAATCTTAAATTATTGTTCAAAGTAACAATACCTGTAACATCTAAGGTACCTGGAATATCAACACCACCTGTAGTTAAACCTATAACATTATATTCCGAGTCATCAGGACAATCATATGTTATGTATCTAGTTCCACAGTTACCAACACCAGCTCCAACAAATCGAACATTTCCTGTAACAGCAACACCAGCAGCTGTAGTTTCAAATTTATTGCTATCATTAAATCTTAATTTTACTGCACCACCTTTTATAAATTGTGCCATATTTGCTCCACCAGTTGTTGCACCTATGTAAATATTTGTTTCCCCCCTTATTTTTAAATCTCCTGTACCTGTATCATCAATATAAGAATTACTACCATCGTGATATATTTGCAAATCATCTACTGTTCCAAAATTAGCTTTTACACTATCATTAAACCTTGCATTTTTAAGAAACCTATTTACTTCATATTGCCCATCTACTTGAAAATATGTAGCTACACCACCACTTCCATCATCACTTTCAAAAATAATATTACTATTATTAGCTCTTTGACTAATATAAAAATTACCAACTTCATTAGCTATAACAGATTCCGTACCATTGTGATAAAGATATAGATCTCCTGAGTTTCCAAATCTAGCTGCAATACCGTCATTAAAGTACATTCCCAAAGCGGCTGATACAAGTAGATACTGACCACTACCATCTAGTCTAAAATATTCAGTAGTTCCACCACTTCCATTATCATTATAAAATGTAATATCTTTGTCATCTGCATTTTGCGTAAATAGTATATTACCTGTATTATTAGTAATTAATGTGTTTGAACTATTGTGAGTTAATGTTAAATCAGCACTATTACCAAACTTAGCATTTACATTATCATTAAATACAATATCACCAGTCATTGTACCACCAGCAAGTGGTAAGTAATTACTTAATGAACCAGAAGATGCAGCGCCTATATCAGATAATACTTGAGCGCCTGTTCTATATCCAACTTTGTTAGCGCCTGATGCGCATAAAAATTTATCAGGATCAGCTGTAGCGTTTGATATTGTTGTTATAGTAAGTTCGTCTCCAACCGTTACATCCCCTGCAAAAGTTGAATTTGCACCATCCATTGTAAGGTTGGTAACACCTTTTGATTTAAATATTGTATTACCAGCATTTGTTCTTACATCGAATTCAACGGATAAATCATTTTTTTGTACAATAGAAAAATAATCATTACCACTAAAATCCCCATTAGATGCGTCTAAGTACATACCAGCATAACCGGTTCCTGTAGCGCTTGCTTGAAGCATAGCGTTTTCAGTGCCAGCATTTGTTGCTTTTACAATATTGTCAGCTGTAACTGTACCTGCAAAAGTTGCATTTTGTGAAGCGTCTAGCGTAAGACCTAAGTTACCGCCAGGCCAAAAGTTTATTGCGGCGCTGTTATACATATTAAACGAAGAAACTGTATTACCAGCACCTGCATTTCTTGTTGAACTATTTCTCCATATTTCACCAAAACCAGCATCATCATTTTGCCATTTTTTACTAACGTAAGCCGAATTACCTGAGTTTGGATTTTTTAAATATTGAAATGCCCCCGTGTTACCTGGATTGTATATTTGGGATATTTCACCTGCAAAAGTAGCGTTTTGTGACGCATCTAAAGTTAAAGCTAAAGTATCAACCGTATAAAATCTCATTATTGAACCTAATGAAATTGCTTTTATATTTAAGTTATCTCTGTCTGATGAATCTAATGAAATTGCTGCTCTAGCAGTTCCTGTATCAGTTAAATAAATATTATCTTCTGCATAGACATCTCCACTAGCTACCATATTACCTGTTACTGATATACCTAAGCTTGTGGTTTCAAACTTTTTAATACCATTATGATATAAGGCGGTTTGTCCATTAGCCTCACCATATAATGAGTATTCTCCAGTTGAAGTTTGTAATGATATATTTCCATTAGCTTGTATATTGTTTACACCAGTTATGTTTTGATTACCCATTGCAATAGCACCTGACATTGTACCACCAGCTAAAGGTAAATAATTAGATCCAACAACTGGTGCTGCACCGTTAATATTATCTACCCATATATTAGCCCATCGCTCACCTGTTTTTCCTATATCAGCTGTACTATCTGAGTCTGTTAATAAATCCCCATAAAGAAGCATATCTCCAGATTGATATAGAATTGCTGCGTTGGTCATACTACCACCACTACCGTTACCGTGTCTCCACAACCAATTACCACTAGTGTCAGTGGTATTACTATCCCATTGATCAAACCTAGTAGTCATGATACCACTAGTTTCATCTTGTCTATGTACTAGATGTGCATTCCTATCATCTACATATGCACCCCAATATTGAACACTACTTCTTCCTACTTTAAGTTGAGGCTGTGTTGTTTGTGCACCTGCATTTACATAAACTTCTAATCCTGGATATTCATCTCTATGGTATATATTTACAGTAGAAACATTTTCATCCCAATGGAAATATTCTCCAGCAAGATCACCATAAAACATAACATCTTTTCCAGTACCACTAGACCCAACTGTTAATTGACCTGCAAAAGTTGCATTACCAGCGTTTGACATTTCTAAAAATGCTTGAGCGCTTGTAGCAGCAGAGGTATCTAGACTTGTACCTGCTACTCTACCCAACATCCATGTATCAGCATCTTGGTATTGAGTACCCGTGTACCACGTAGAATCATCACCTTCATTAAACATAAATATACCTTGCCCTCTAGCTTCCGGAGTATCTGAAGTTCCACTTTTAAGTACAATAGCACCTTGTGTGTGACTACTGCCTGACCCAGTAATAGTAAGGCCTTGCCATCCAGTAGCTGATGGAGGAGTTATTGATACTGGTCCTGCAAAAGTTGAGGTTCCTGTTCCACTTACTGTTACATTTCCTCCAAAAATTGCATTATTAGTAATATTAGAAGTACCATTAACGTGTAATGTGTAAGCAGGAGCTGCAGTTCCTATTCCGACGGCTCCAGTAGTTATTAATGAGGTGTTTACAGTACCGCCTGACTTTGCACCTATTGCCATCACTGTAGTACTTGATGTAGCTGCAGAAGTATCATTAGGATTATTTATACCAACCGCATCTCTAAAAGTATAGGTATAATTTGACATATACGTGGAGTCAGTAGTTACTTGTAATGTACCACCACCTAATTTTGAACCACCACTAACAGTTATTTGCCCTGCAAAAGTAGAGTTATTTGAGCTAAAAGTAATTGGACCATCACCAATAGTTTCGTCATCAGTAAACTTAGCTACTTTATTTGTTGTACCACCTCCAGATAAAACAGTAGTGTTATCTATTTTTTGCCATAAACCACTAGAACCTAAATCTTCATTCCATATTACCCAGTCACCTACGTGCCAGCTATCTGGTTCTGTAGTTCCACCATTTGGATGAGCAGAACCATTAGCACTACAAATATAGTAATCACCTGAATCATCGGTCCTTGTACTTGCTTGCAAACTTGGATTACCATAACCATTGTTTAAACTATCGTCTGGATCCCATACTCCTAAATAATTAGCACCACCTGATATACTATTATCAACGTATGCTTTAATACTTTGTTGTGTAGCTAGCGCTGTATCACTATTGCTAGCCATATTATCTTCGTCTAAAATTGTTGTAACTGTAGCGCCGCCACCTATTTTAATACCATTATTATTAGCTAATAATCTTTGACCACCACCAGTTACTAATTGAATAGAATCAGCTGTATTAAATCCAAAATAAGTATTTCCATCATTTACGTGATAAATATAAGATGGTATATTTAAAGCAGCGCCTAATGTAGTATTATTTGAACTATCTACTTTAATAGGTTGTCCTCCATCAGTCACGTTGTATATTAAAAAACTACCATCATCATTAATAATACTCCAATCATCATCGTGATTTGTATCTGTTAAATTAATTCTTGGATACGTAGCTTGTATATCTAATGTACCAGTCATATTTATATTACCAACAGCTAGCGCTCCCGTAATATCAACACCACCACCGGTTGTTAATAATTTTGTATTACCAGCATTTTTTATAGATACAGATGTTGCGGTTGCGTATACGCCTTGAACACCGCCAGCTATTAAAGCAACTTGATCAGCACCGATTCTTGTCATACCAGTATTTACATCGTCTGCAAAACCATAATCTACTTCAGCTTGACTATTAGCACTCCATACAACCACTCTAGAAGCTTTACCAGCTCCACCAACTTGTAAGGTCATATCAGCTTCAGTTGATAAAAACTGGAAAGTAGAACCTCCACCTTGTGAAGAACCATCACTGTGATAAAAAGTTAAATATCCTTTTTGAGCGGCTGATGTAGCCTGATCACTAAACCATATACTAGCACCACCACCGTTTGTATCATTGTAAAGCGTTAACATAGGATTGTTAGCCGCTACACTATCGAGTATTTTAACTGGAACTTCAGAAGTTATACTAGTAGCTTGTTCAGATAGTTTAGAATCTGTTAATGTATTTGCGTCTTGCCATTTAGGTATATAACCGGTAGTACCACTACCATTTGTAGCAGATGCAGCATATACTAGTTCAGCTAATGTTGGTTCTGTTCCGTCTACTACGTAGAAACCAGGAGCATACCAACTTAAATTGTTATTTGTATTAGTGGAGTAATAAAGAAAGGTTCTATGCGTTTGAGCTGTTGAACCAGATTTCATTTTAAACGTGGTAGCATTTTGAACTTTTTGTCCAGTATCTAATCTATATATACCACCTATTAACCCACCTGTTGTAGTATTAGCATCACCATTAGCTTGAATAATACCTATAGATACACACCATACATCATCAGGTAAGTTATTTACTGAAGTGCTTTGGAAATAAGGATTTGTGTTAGCATTACCATCTAAATTTAATGTATGAGAACCACTACATCCGTGATAAAAAGATCCAGTGTTAGAAGTTTCTGTACCGTTCTTTTTAACATATACAATTGACATGTAAGCATAATTATCACCAGGTAAGCCAGAAATATTTTTAACCCAACCACCGTCGGAGTTACTACTACTATCGTTTATACTAGTCCAAATTAAAGCTCTAGCATCCCATGGATTTTTACCCCAACCTAATTGGTTTTCTGTACTAGCTCCGTTTAAATTAAAATTACCACCATAATAACCCGCTTGATTTGCTGTTGGAGCAGCGTCTTCTACCCATCCTTGAGATGTAGCGTAGTTAATTCTATTACCAATATGTTTACCACCATCTAAACCAACTTGAAAATTATGATCTGTATAAACAATATTAGCAGGATAATTAGCTGAATCACCTGCTGATTTTATATATAGCTCTTCATCGCCACCAACATTAAACTGTATTACATTATCACCAGAAAATCCAAAATAAGTGTCACTATCACCACCATGTCTTATATACCTAGTAGTTCCAATATCTCCATTTACATCTAACTCATAAAGAGGTGATGCAATTCCTATACCTACATTACCTCCAGCTAAAGCTGTTATTCTTTCAGATCCGTCAGTAACTATACTCAGTCGTGTATTACCTCCTGTAAATGCTTTATAACCGTAATAGTTACCTCCACCTGTATACAAGTCATGGAATATAAATCCATCTTTATCTCCGTTTATGCCAGCTAAAACACCAGAGTCTTTAGC
>Ga0315315_10003112_pt1 | contig 15188 bp, 9 predicted proteins | sample M140m3416metaG_FD_203699 | JGI IMG/M metagenome (GOLD analysis project Ga0315315, IMG submission 203699) | Ammonia-oxidizing marine archaeal communities from Monterey Bay, California, United States - M1 40m 3416 | ecosystem: Environmental > Aquatic > Marine > Intertidal zone | place: USA...
TTGACCCCAGCAACCTCTGTGACTGTAGATTGGCACATCAAGGATTTGCTTTCCGAGGACGGTCTTGGGGTTATAACCAAGACAAACGAACCTGATGATGTAGCAAAGCAATCTGCAAGGCAATCTGAAATACTTGAACATCTAAATATTATTTTGATAGTAGCAAAAAAAAACGCAAACCCTGGGGGAATACACGAAGCACTTAGTCGACTCTCTGCATTTTATCGCACCAACCCTTCCAACATCAAACTGAGAGATGTGCTTCGCACCCTGAACCAAGAACCAGGCATTGAATATTATGACCTCCCGGCACGACCGAAGGAATTGAATTTCTCAATAAGAAACTCCCAATATCAAGAGTATGATATTAACAACAATCCAATAAATGTGATACCAGGCACACGGAACATCCGATTGGATAATGAAATCTGGGATAATTGCAGAGACCTTTCCTTAATCGCATTTTCTTACTTTGACTTTGAGTCTTTGGAACTCGAAGGTGTCACTCCTGAAGACTTATCAAGACTGGGTTGGTTTTTGGGGGATATATCATATGAAGAGATAACATCTAATGGTCAAGTTTCGGCGACCTCGATCCTTTTCAGAGATTTGGAGACTGGACAACCTTATTATGGACCAGTCCATTCGATGTCCAACTCATCATTCATGACCGGAATGGAGCATACAGAGGACTCCAGACCACTTACAAGAACCAGGGTTCCCATGCGAAAAGTTCAGGATTTCCGAAAGGTTCAAAGAACTAGTTTGGTTAACTATCAGTCGGCGCAATTTGAATCATTTTCTGGTCAGTCTCCTTTTTTATCTTACATGGAAGGGGAGAATAAGGACTTTTTTGAGATCGAAAAGATTGCTGTAGATTTGGATAGATCATCCAAGTCTACCGACGTGGAGTTTTCTGCAAACTTGGCGGACATATATAAGACAAATTCAAAATACTATGATCTCTTTAAAGACCTACCTCAGGACTTGCAAGTGAAAATTATGACAAATCATGTAAAGATTGACAGTATAGAGATTCTCCGCCGCCGAGTGACAAGACACGACATCGGAAACACTAAGTTGGGATCCCCGAAAAAGATAGAGTTTGATCAAGAACAAACGCCAATTCACTTGGTTGCGAGATCAGGACAACCTTACGGAACGCTCAGTGTTGCACCGATACAGACTGAAGATGGACTATTGAGAGAGGTGGAAAACCCAGAAGGCATACCAAACGTTCGAACTGCTACAGAATCATATAGATCATTTTATGCAAACGATTTGCAGATAAGAAAAATGTGGGATTCAAATGGCGTATATCAGTATGGTGTAAATCTTAGATTGATTGATGGCACTAGAAGTTTCTTTAAGGACATCATGTTGGAGTCTAGAAAAAATTTGACACTGCTTAAAAGATACCTAGAAGAAGCTTCAATACCAATTTTTGATGTAAGGAACGTTAACAGGGTTGATGAATCTACCATGACATCTATGAATATTTATGATCCTCCTGACTATGCATCAAAAATAGAATCTCTTGGTAACTAAGATCCAACAACAGGCACATTCTCAAGATCGTTCGTGCATGCCGCCAGAGAAAATTATTTTCCAGGGAATAAGATAAGAAATATAGCGAATAATTATTTGCAAATAGTTCGAATATCTTTTGGTAAAAGTTTTGTTTCTTTGTCTCGTGGATCTTCATCTACAGTTCGAAGCAACGATAGAAACTTTTTTGCCATTGATACCGATGGAAATATCAATAGGGGAGATAAGGTAACAGATATACTTTCTCGTGACAGTGTGTTTGACACCGATTCCTCTAGAGATGCTATGATGAATATGATTGATCCGGCAAATTCTAGACCTGAACTAATTCAATCGTTTATAAAAAGTTATGAAGACGTAATTCTGGAAGTAGAAAATTATTTTAGTTTCACTGATGAAACCAACAGCATAGAGGGCGCTGGATATACGGGCAAGCAGCCAAACAACATTATGGAAGTACAGAGGTGGTTTTCTAGTAGCGACAACGTTGTCGACGAAGATAATTTCATTTATTTAGACAAGGTCTTTGAGAGTATGGTATACATTGGGTTTGACTTTGCAGAACCTACAATAGACGCCCCTAGGAGAGTTACGTACTCTCGACTATTAGAACGAATGCAGAGGGAAGTGCAAGATTATGGACTTTCTCAGGATAACGTTGCTGCGATATCTGCAGACTTTATTGTTATTGGTAATGATAAAATATACTTTAGGGAAGTCGATAACAAGTTTTTGGATGAGAGGCGACTGAAAGAGAAAGAGTTTGAGGACAGAATTCCCGGATACGTAAAAAAGAGGGTTTTATCATTTAGTTCACCGCCTGCTAATACACGGACGTCGAATAGATCTGAACCGTCACCTCCAGCACCCTCAGCAGCATCTCTAAATAGGTTTTTGGGACTGATTAGTGGATTATCGAACAGTTCTGCATTAAACGCAATCTCTTCACTCAACTCTTTTGGTATCGATGAATCTATAGATCGAGGTGCTGATTATTGGTCCTTTATGGATGCAATAACAGAACTGAATAGAGATAATGCGGTAGAATACGGTACGGAGATTGAATCGTATAGACCCCTCGACCGCCTTCCGCTCCCTGCAACAGAGATAGAGTGCGACGGCGTAACATTGCAACCCATTTCCGATACTGAGATTGAGGATATCGGAGAGAGGTTTAGAAACCTGCAGACAACAATGCCTACAATAACTAGGAATATACGATCTGTTGAGAGTGCGAGAATACCGGAGATATTTCCAGGACTCAGACCTGTGACTACAGGTCTTGTTGATCCAGCAGTGAGAGAGGTGTTGCAAACAAATTTGTTGCCGAGGATAGATACCATTCCGCACTTTGAGTCAGTGAATTTGTCAAGTCCATCACTCTTTCCAGACGCTGTAGTTACAATGGAGTTGAAACCCGCAAACAAGTTTACAGCACAACTAGCCAAAAAAATTACAGTAGGTGCCGTAACTAGTCCTGTCTCCAAGACTAAAAGTATGGTGTTTAGTAGTCGCCGCACGAGTAAAGTGTTAGGTAGGCGAAGAGGCCGGTTTAAGATCAGTAAAGAATTTACAGGACTAAAGGTGACGCCCGACAAAGCAAAAGCAAATAAGGCACCAAGTTTGATGCCAAGCAGAAAGACTAGCAGGATTGCTACACCAAATAGCACTCCTGGGTCTCAAATACCCTCTCTGAGGGCACAAACACCACGATCGAATAGTACACGTCCCCAAAGCGCTACACGGCGCTTACGTGGCACCTCTAGAGGAAATAATGTCACAACCAGTACATTGAGGACAAATTTTAACAGACCAAGTGCAGGATCTATGACACGGAATTTCGGTCCGACCATTGGCGGTTTTGGGTATTGATTTTTTTTAATTAAGGTATTTATATTATGGCAGAAGAACAAGATGATCCATGTTTGGTGGTGTTAGACATAGGGGAGGACGAAGAAGAGGAGTCCCCAGAACTTCAGTCTTTGCTCCCTAGTTTTGGTGGGTTGTTTGAACCTAACGTCACCGGCATTGCTGGTGGCATACAAGAGTCGCCTGGCATTGAAGGATTGCGAAGACAAGCAACTCCCGCAGGACAATTTGCAGAATCGGTTGAACCGCTCTTAGAATCAATACCGGGTCTTGCCGCCCTCTCCCGTGCACAGCGTGAGCGATTGAGAGGCGACATACTGGAGGGAGAAACTAGTATCTTCATTCCGGGTAGTGCCACGGACAGGATTCTGAGGGATGATGTCAGTATGACACCGGTGTCAGATACCTTAATGGACGTTGCTGGTAAAAGCACGTGGTTACTCAACAACACAACGATTCATGGAAACAGGACTGGGAGGGTTACGAGTCTTGTAAGTTCTAAGGTGTTGTTCGACACTAAACCTCACTATCATTTATATAACCTCTTTAGTCAGATGCCTGGCAATCGATGGCCAGTGAATATTATAAACCCTCCTCGCCAAAATCAGGACAGAACAAGCAATGCCTTGAAAGAGGTGCATGATCCCCTTAGGTGGGCATCCGACAAGGTGTGGTTTAACAGTGTGCATGTTGATGGACCAAGAGGATATTCCAGTCCCCTGCACGCAAGGGCATGTCATGGCAAACCATCCTTGAGTGAATTTTACTATCTGAATGGGTCGGTTCCATTGAATATTAGTGACTCTGTGGCAAGGTACGCTTCAGGGCGAAACGTAGAGAAAGCAAGCTACAATGTGTGGGGCACATTTTATGAATCACCAGAAAAATCTTCATACTTTGCTACCCGAGCAGCACACCATTCACCCGATTCAGATCACCGCACGTGGGAAGGGTATGAATCTTCGAAAAATATAATGAACATTGGAAATCACCTTTCATATGGAATAACATACGAGTCCCACACGCTACTAAGTTCAAATGTGATGACTAGACCTGAAGATTGGAAGTGGGTAAATTACTTTTATGGGTATGTTGCGGAAGAGGCACTGCAAGCTATAGAAGAGTCTGCAGAGAATCGACAACCAGACAATACATATATGGAGATGGCGAGAGACTCTAGCATAAACCAGGATAGTGTGTATTGGTGGAGCAGCATTTATCGTAATATTCAATACATTTCACCTAAATTTAAAGAGTCCTTAAACCTGTTTCCGATCATACCTTTCTACAATAATAGGTATCACGAAAATAGTAACGTCTTGCCCAGACCGCCATACCGCATTGGCATTGGTCCTCTTGACGGACGCATCGCTCGACCACCAAGACTTGGACGTGAGATGTTTTATGACTTTAATACAAACATTCCAGACCTATTAACTAGGGAAGAATCTGAAGCAGTCGATGTCGGATCCAAGGCGTATTTTGATATAAGACCTGTGTACTCTTATTTTGATTGCCTTTATGAGAAGATTTTCTCAAGAAGTCTTTATGAATTGGAGTTGCCTTCTCCATATATCGAAGATAGGACTACACTGGGCGAACCACCACCCATACCAAACGCAGGTCTTTTCCCACCTGGATTGACTGATGCTGCAGAGCAACAGCGCCTACAGGATTTTCTTTTTGAGAGACTTGTCGCCGCTGATTCTTATTTTAACTTGTCAGGTGATATGGATTTTGCCCCTCCCGTTAGTAATGTTGGTCAAAGATCGATCGACGTCGAGGCGATTAATGATAGATCTCCCGCCGCAATAAGAGACTTTGCACGACACATGTATGATGGTGGGTATTATGATTTTAATTTAGAGAATACCAACGATCAAATTTATTTGTCTTTATATTCCAGAGAAGAGTTGGATAGTAGGTACGAATCTAGGTACCGAAACCCCATGTTTGTGGAGATTGAATTGGGTCATATAGAAAAGTCCCAAATGGCAGAAGCTCTGACATACGACGGCGACGATTCGCTGGTTAGGTCCCTGTTCACTAGTGCGCTGATCTCTGAGGTGCCATCCTCATCCGAAGAGAGTTATAGTTTCGTAGAGCAGTTAATACAGACCCATACCACCGCCAACTCAGGACGAGCAGGTTTTGTTGATAATTTAAGAGGTCTTAATCGTAACTCTGAACCAGAGATACCAGGATTAATATCTCCTATTCGTGTGTCCGATACGGTACCGCTTCAGGTTGGAAATTCCTTAGACTTTGCAGAGTGGTGGTCCCAGACTTCTGACAATATCACTTCGGCGCAACAGAACGCATCTCCAGTTGAAAGGTTTGGAAATATTTTGAGACTTATGAAAATCAAAATAAGATCTAAAAGAATTATTGAATCCTCACTAAGATCATATACACAGTTTATGAACGGGTTACCTGCTAGAAGTGAAGTTCTTGGTTTTATAATAGAGAAGTACAAAGTAGTAGAGAACGGCACACAATTTGATCATATTTGTAATTTTCACATCTTGTCGAACAATGACAGAGAAGTAGAGAAATTTGTAGACACACAGGTTAGATATGGGTCAATATATGAATACAGAATTCACAGGGTTGTCATAGTGTATGGCAACAAGTACGTTTATCTGGACAATCAAACAGAGCAGCAGCGAGTTGCTAAGATCACGCAAGCGTATGACATTGAAGGCGCACTTCGACAAAATGTTTTTGATTTGCCATTCGGCATCGCCAACATGCCGTGCGTGAAGACCTTCATCGTCCCTACTGAAAAGAAGAGAGTTAGCGTCGTAGATCATCCGCCGATTTTTCCGAATGTCGAGTTCATACCATATAGGAATAATTCGAAATCTATCATTATAGCAATGACATCGAACACTGGAGAATTTTCTGCACCACCAGTATTTCTAGAAGACGACGATAGAAATCAATTCTTGACGGTGGCGATATCACAGGGAGTACCAGGGGTACGGGATATGGAACCTGATCAACTGTTCTCTCTTGACTCTCAACTTGAAGCGCCCTTGACTGATGAGATTAGTACAATAAAGTTCAAGAGCGATGACCCTGCGACTAATTTCGAAATATTTAGATTGGATGAATATCCAAAGAAGTTGATTGATTTCAGGAACGCAAGAAAAACAAAGATATCAAAAACGTCCGATAGTTGCGTGTATCATGACGACTTAATGCCGGATAAAAAATATTACTATGTTTTTAGGGTAGAGGATATTCACGGGCACGTTTCTAATCCGACGCATATATATGAGGTAATATTACGAACTTATGACGAGTCTGTTAGGATGGAAGTCAAGATAATCCAACCATCGGATCTAAAAGAGGAAAAGATGCGACTCACGCAGTCGAAAATTAGTCTGCGTCAGTTTATGAAAATAAGACCAAATGCACGTCAGCGATCGGTATCTACCGTCGAAGACGGAACTTTTTCGTCGTTTAAGTCACTGCCAGTAAATAAAATGCTTGGACCTAGGGTGGTGACGTCAGTTTGGGGTCAAGAGTTTAAGTTAAGGGTTATAAGCAAGAATACTGGTAAGGAAATTGATATAGATTTTAAATTTGTACCAAAACTAAATGTACAAGAGAATAAAAAAGAGAATTTAATATGTTAAAATCTATTTATATTGGAAGTTTTTAGGGAGTTTAAGACATATGGCGTTTCTTGATAATTCTGGTGATATAATACTAGACGCAGTTTTGACCGATACTGGTCGCTTTAGAATGGCAAGGGGAGACTTTAGAATATCTAAGTTTGCCCTTGGTGACGATGAGATAGATTATTCTCTTTACAACAAGAGTCACCCAAGTGGATCTGCTTATTACGACTTGGAGGTCTTACGAACACCGGTCATGGAAGCGTTCACAAACAATACCTCCACCATGAAAAGCAAGTTGATAAGCATTTCAAGAACCAACTTGTTGCACCTTCCGATATTGAAATTATTGAACGGCGGTAACTCCAACAGAGTTAACAAACCAATAGTAGTTCAGAACAGCGCCACCAACACCGGCACAGGCGGTTTTATTGTAACCGTTGACGAGAACACAGAAAAAGCTATTTATTTAAATGCGGACGTCACAGGTAAGGGGATCATGAAAGGTGCTTTGATAGAGAACTTGCAAGACGCATCTAATAACTCAGTTATTCTAGAAAGAGGTTTGGACACAACAAAGATACCACCCGCTGTTCGGATGGATGCTACGCTCCAAGAGACGCAATTTATAGTTCAAATGGATCATAGGTTGGGATCACTAATATCAGCAACAGGTGAAGCAGTTCCTGTATCGTTCATTGACGATGATCAGATTGCGAGTTACTACCTTAGTGAAAATACTCTAAACACATCTACTCCGATCGTAATCGGTAATAGTGGCGGCGACCCCAAGGTTGATTCATCGGTTGTTTCAAATCCACCAGATGGGAGCGAGGCATCAGTTCACAACATTCGTGGACCTAGAGATCGAATGGTACACTTTAAGATTGATCCGAGTATTAACTTGAAGACTTCGTCATTTCTGTTTACAAAGTTGGGGTCTACTGTTACGACAACAGCAACTAATATGCCTGGTTTTGTTGCAGGTCAAACGCATTACATTATTGACTCTATAGTGAGAGTCACGTCGGCAACGACAGCATACTCTATCGATATACCAGTTAGATTTGTACAGAAAAACTAAATTAAGTTAAGGAATTGATATGGCAACTACATTTAAGACATTTTTAAACAACGACGTAACAACTACAAAGACGTTGTTACACGAAGCAATACCAATTACAGGAGCAATCGTTTCTGGCACGTACGGCAAGGGAGACCTCGGCGGTCTTGCCGAATACAATATTAAGAACTATTCCCATGGTATGTTCCAGTCAGTATATGATTATCCATATTTAAGTTCTTCAGCGAACCACATATTTGATGTTTCTGTCGGATATTCTGCAACAAGTGGGTTGTCTGGAAACATCAGCAACGCATCTCTAAACTTGAACTACAAGCAGCAGGCAAAGAAAATTGCTATGTACAATCAAATGGCACAAGTTTTGATGGGGCACAACACCAACGGTAACGTTAGATTGTTTGATGCAGACGGAAATGTTTCCGAACCAACAGACACTGCTGATGCTTTTGGAAAAATGAGAGAAGTAATATTTATTAATTTCTCTAGACTCTTGGTAAAAGATGAAATTAAGAAAGGTAGTTTCCAATTAGATCTTGGTGTCGATCCGGTTATGGTAAATAAAGGGTTAAGGTCTAGAGTTCGAAACATCCTTACAATCAAAGATACTAATGCTCAAAACGATTTTAGAATAAACTCTCCCGCAGGAGAGTATGGTATACTATCAGCCTCGATCGGGTCAAAGGACGGAAGTCAGGATATAACTGGACGAGTTACTGGAAGTCATTCTGTCGGCGGACATGCAGGTTTGATATTTTATCAGGCAGGTATCGCAGTCATTACTGCTTCAGTTTTTGCTGGCGCTGACGGCGATGATACTGCCAACGGCACCGGAATGCTTATGACGTCTGTATCGATGAGTATTGACGGACACCACGGTGACGGGTTCAGGTTCATAGCACCAGGCGGAAGTGCATATGGCGCTGACGGCGGCAGCCCCTTCAGTGCTAGTATCGACAATATGATGACTGGGTCCAAGATCCAACATATCGCCAATAACATAAGAAGAAGAATGCATAACATTTCTTTTAATAATACCACTGAACTTAATTCGACAGTTTACTTTTGCAGAGCAAACCATAACGAATTCAATTACAGTGCAAATCCATCTTACTTGAACGAGTCAGAAATAAGAGTTAAAGACGTACCAAGCGATATGCCAATATCCTATGTTACTTCTGTGGGACTTTACTCGCCTGATAATGAACTCATGGCAGTGGCAAAACTATCAGAACCTCTAAGAAAGGACCCAACTAACGAACTTACACTGAGAGTCAGGTTAGATTATTAGGGGTACGGTGACCTATGCCGTTTGTTAAGTTCAATCAGGACGACATATTTTATAATAAGGTTAAAACCTTCCCACAAAGCACTTTTGTAATATATGATAGCAAGGTTTATTACAACAACATAAAGAACGACCTACAGCAATTTGGAAACCTTCATGGCACTTCTCAGGGGTTTATTTCCCTGTACGAATTGAATGTTGATAGGGTGATAGACACTGGCACATCAGAACCGCCAGATGGGAAATCAATTTATCCATTTATTACGAAAGATGGCGCCCGAGTTGCATTTAAGACAGTCAGTACATCAGAGTTTGATACATCCTCTCAGTTCGCATATGGTGATGTGATTAAGAGCAAGTACCCCTTAACTTCTAGTATAAAAAGAATAAAGTTTTCTGAGACGACTGCAACTCATGTTGAGATAAGCAGTGAGGGTCGATTCCACGGAACTCACACAAAGATTACAAACAACAAAAGATTCATAAATTCATTAAAGGGTACTTTTAATCATTACATACCGCATAGTCACCACTACGCATACGATCCCGACTCCGTTAATGGATTGAATGTGCCAGTCGTAAATTGGAATAAATCTCTTCAGGAGATGTCTTTAATAGAGGTTCCATCTATATTTTATGGGTCGCAAATTAAAAAAGGCAGCGTTGTGTTGCAGATGTTCTACACCGGTTCACTCATGGCGGAATGTAGAGACATAAACAAGAATGGCGAATTGATTCAGGTATCTGGCACATACAACGCCGCTTCTGACAACGGTAAAGTTGCTGGAGTTGTCTTGTACAATGAAGGTTTCCTATCTATGACTGGAAGTTGGAACCTTAACAAGAGTAGTACGGATGCTTATGTTGGCACAGATCAATCAATACCACAGTGGGTAGACTTCGGTGTGGGAGCAAATGACGGCACATCACAAGGTAACACACCAAACACTGCATTTAGAGTTTCCTTCGAGGGTGTTAATTATGTCCCAACAATAACAATGTTGGCGCACATGCCAAAAGGATTATTTAACAACTCTAGTAACCCAACCTCTTTCTCCAAGACATCGGTTCGAGATCCTGTCACTTCTTCGATGGTTTACAGAGAGCATGAAGATTTGACGTTCGCAAAGTTAAACCATCAGGATTATGCTGACCCAACTGGGTCCTATATCAAACAGACGTATGTTTCTAAGGTGGGTATTTATGACGAAAAGAGAAGGTTGATAGGTGTTGCAAAACTTGCTAATCCTGTTCGTAAGACTGAAGATCGAGAGTACACGTTCAAGCTTAAGATGGATTTTTAAGTTCATGAAGAGAAATAGCGAATATGAATTAAAATTGCATGAACTTGGATTTATGATGAAAAAGTATGAAATCCATAATAAGATACACAATGAGGCCTCAGAGCAGTTTTCGGATTATTTTAAAACGTACATAGAGTCAATATCAGACCGCAGTAAGCGTCACAAGTTAGAAAAAATTGCAGGACTCGTCGGCGAAGAAGAAAAGCTTATGACAAAAACTGCCAAGAGAGCAAAACAGTCCGGACAATACAGGAGAGGTAGACACAAGATAAACAAGCCGCACCAAGAAGATGCCCCCCTCCCGCCACCACCACCAAACAAGAAAGTTCCGAAAGAATACAAGAGTTTGTATAGAAAAGTTGCGAGCGCCATTCACCCGGATAAGGTGAGTGGAGATCTAGAAAAGCAAAAGATGTTACAGGAAGTCAACGGTGCCATATCAACGGGTGAGTATTTTAAGATAGTTGAGTGTGCTGTGAAACTGAACATAGAAATTCCAGAAGAAGTGCCACTTAACGTATCGGAGTTGGATACCAAAATCGAAGGCATGAAGAAAAAGATTAAAGATATGACTAAAAGCGTGGCATGGGAATGGTATCATATAGAGGGGGAGGACTCTAAGGTGATATTGATACAGAAATATGCAGAGTATCTTGTTAAGACTCAATGATTATAGGATTGGATATATCGACAACTATTACGGGCGTAACCGTCCTAGATATGAGTGGTGTATGCGTGTACAACGAATATTGGGACACGAGAAACAAGAATCGCTTTCCAACAATATATCACAAAGCATGTTACATAAAAGGTAAATTGCTAGACCTTCCCTATAAGTTTGAACGCATCTTCATAGAGCAATCATTACAATCCTTTCGTTCCGGGTTTTCTTCTGCGCAAACCTTATCGACACTCTCTAGATTCAATGGCATAGTCTCTTGGATATGTTGGGAAGAGTTTGATCGCATGCCCGAAATGCTCGCAGCAACATCCGCCAGGAAGCAGGTTGGCATAAAGGTTTCAAAGGGTGAGAAGGGAAAGCAAAAAAGTTTTGATTTTGTTGTTGCAAACGAACCCACTTTCGTAGTAGAATACACAAAGAATGGAAATGTAAAACCAGGTATCATGGATAAGTCTGATAGTTGGGTAATAGCGAAAGCGGGTTACAACCTTTGTACAGCGAAAAATTTAACATAATAAGGCAGAGTCTCGGATCACATTACGAATCTAATGACGAACTCTTGTTTCATTGTCCGAAATGCAATCACCACAAAAAGAAACTGTCCGTCAACATAGAAAAGAGTGTGTTTAAATGTTGGATATGTGATTTTAAAGGAACAGATCTGCTCCCCTTGATCTCAGGACGATCTTTGAGGGACGAGTGGCGGTCGTTAACTCAGCAGGTTGACATAACAAGATTTGATGAAATGTTTAGGGAAGTGGAGGTTCCGCCACCACCGACAGTCACAATTCCAGAGCACTTTTGTAGTCTTACTGTTCCCAATCTTTCCAGTGTTGGTCGCAGAGCGGAGAGGTATCTTCTTGCTCGTGGCGTGTCTAGAGAGCAGATCTATATGTACAAGATGGGGTTTTGCTTTCATGGACCGTATAAAAATAGAGTAATTGTACCGTCTTATGATTTTCATGGTAACTTAAACTATTTCATCGCCAGGACTTTTGCAGGAGATTATTTAAAATATAAGAACCCACCTTGCAGCAAGGATGTTGTTTTCAATGACCTGTTTATAGATTGGACTAACCCAATCGTGCTGGTGGAGGGGTTTTTTGATTGCTTGAAATATGAAAACAGCGTCCCCATATTAGGTTCAACATTGAACACTAGATCTAGGTTGTTTGAAAAAATAACAGACAACTGTAAAACTGTGTATTTGTGCTTGGACAAGGATGCAAAAAAGAAAGAATTACAGATTGCGAAAAATTTACTTGACTTTGGTGTCAAAGTCTGTAAAATAGAACTATATGATTATTCTGACTTGGCGGAGGTCCCTGAGTATTTATTGAATGAATACAAGAAACGTGCCTCCCTTATAACCAGGGATGACTATTTAATACAAAAGATTAACTTTGGAGGTTAAATTATGTTGATAGACAAGAAAAGATTGAAAAATATCATAAGTGAAGAGATAGAGAGAACGTTCGACCAAAATCAGGAAGGGTTTACTATGGCATCCGAAATCATAGAGAAGTTTGAAACTCTGAACGAATCTCAGAAAATAAACTTTTTGGAGAAGTTTATTAATCACATCAACGAAAATACGAACATCAAATAAAAATCCGGAGGATTGATGAAATTTGCGCATATTGCTGATACGCACATAAGAAACCTGAAATATCACTACGAATATAAGGAGGTTTTTAAACAACTTTATCAATCTCTTGTTGAGAGTGATGTAGATTACATCATCCATTGCGGTGATATAGCACATACAAAAACACAAATATCACCAGAGTTTGTAGATATGGCAAGAGATTTTTTCGAAAACCTTGCCAGCATTGCTCCGACTTACATAATCTTGGGTAATCATGATGGGAACCTTAAGAATGCAAGTCGTCAAGATGCAATCACTCCGATAGTGAAAGCTATGAATAATGATAGTATTATATTACTCAAAGACGCCGGTGAGTGCAAAGTAGATGACAAGTTTTGTCTAAATGTGCTTTCCGTTTTTGACGAAGAGAACTGGACTGATCCAACGAATAAAGATGCTATAAACATAGCACTTTATCATGGTGCGATTGATCGTTCTAAGACAGACCTGAACTGGACTTTAGGTGGTGATCATGATATCACTATTTTTGATAAGTTTGACTTCGCCTTTTTGGGGGATATACACAAGACCCAAATACTGGATTCAGAAGGGAGAGTAAGGTATGCAGGATCTACAGTACAGCAGAACTTCGGTGAATCTTTAGATAAGGGTTATTTACTTTGGGACATCGAAGATAGAGATAACTTTACATGCAAGTTGATAACTTTTAACAATCCAAAACCATTTTTTACAGTAAACCTAAACAAAGATGGGACACTTCCAGACGTCGACGTTCCTATTGGGGCACGTGTAAGGATAGTTGCAGACACGAACATTTCTCTGGACGTAATGCGTAGGAGTGTGGACATAGCAAAATACCGATTCAAACCGGAGACTATTACGTACCTCAATCGTGCTTCCAAATCAATTGTTGATGTAAACTCGGAGGAAGTAGACCAGGAAGACTTAAGAAACTTAAAAGTTCAAAGTCGACTAATGCGTGAATATCTTGCGGAGTATGAGGTGACCGATAGCATCATGGACAAGGTCATATCCCTAAACACCAGAATGAATAAAACTATAGAAGATTCTGAGGAAGTGCATAGAAACATAAACTGGAGTCTGCAGTCTCTTGAATGGGACGGGTTGTTTAATTATGGTAATGGCAATAAAATTGATTTTACAAAACTAGAAGGCATTGTCGGCATATTCGGAAAGAACTTTTCAGGCAAGTCATCAGTTATAGACAGTTTGCTTTATGCGGTGTACAACTCAACGTCAAAGTCTGTACGAAAAAATCTCAACATCATTAATCAAAATCTAGATGTAGGTATGGCAAAAGCATTTATAAAGGTCGGAGATAAGGATTTTGAGATAAGCAGAATTTCAGAGAAGTATGTAAAGAAATTAAAAGGTGTGGAAACGGAAGAAGCAACCACTGCCGTAGAGTTTTCCCTTGTTGACGCCATTGGCAACCAGGAGATTCTAAATGGAACTTCACGGCAAGATACAGACAAGAACATCAGGAAGTACTTTGGAACACTGGATGACTTCTTGATGACGTCAATGGCATCTCAAATGGATTCCCTTACCTTTATTAACGAAGGGTCAACAAATAGAAAGGGTATACTTGCAAAGTTCTTGGATTTAGAAATTTTTGATAGAAAATTTAGAATGGCAAAAGACGAGTGCTCTGATACGAGAGGCGCCCTCAGAAGGTTGGAAGGTACCAACTTTGATGTTTTGATAGAAGAGGCTTCCACAGTGCTAGAAGAGAAGAACGAAAGGTTGGAAAGAAACCAGCAACGTTGCGCTGAGTTAGAGGATGAGATCGCAGAATTGAACCTCTCTTTGGATAATGTGTCTTCTAAAATAGACTCTGCTCCTGCAGAGATTATCGACCCGATCAAGATCAAGATGGAAATAGAATCCAGAAATTCTAACATCGCAAAGATAAAGAGAGAAAACGAAGATCTCAAAACTAAATTGTCAGAACAGAAGGGAAAGTTTGAAAAAATTGATGACTTCTTGTCACAGTTTGACATAGACACTTATCAGGAAAGGTTAATCAAACTTGAGAATAATTCTGGTCAGTTGCAAGAACTTATAAGAGATTTGGGCAAGTCGAGCGAAGACAAGCAACGACTGGTGCACAAGACATCACTACTTGATGAAGTTCCTTGCGGAGACTCTTTTCCAGAC
>Ga0315315_10003114_pt1 | contig 15183 bp, 15 predicted proteins | sample M140m3416metaG_FD_203699 | JGI IMG/M metagenome (GOLD analysis project Ga0315315, IMG submission 203699) | Ammonia-oxidizing marine archaeal communities from Monterey Bay, California, United States - M1 40m 3416 | ecosystem: Environmental > Aquatic > Marine > Intertidal zone | place: USA...
TGGCCAACACGGTACACAAGGAGAGCCAACAGAATTATATCTAGACGGAAATCAAGTAATTTTTCTTAATGGAGGAGAGGGAGGTCAAGGTGGACATTGTATTAGTTCAAATGTCCAAGCAGATGGAGATAGCGGCGCAACAGGTAACATTGGAACATTATATCAAGATTGGTTTAGCTCTGGAGCTTTTGACATAACGCATGAAAATATCATCAATCTGGATAGTCAAAAACTTATCATTAGATATTAAATTTACATAATGCCTATTAGAAAGCGCAGTATCAGTTAGGTCAGAAAAACCTTGAAAATAAATTACTAAAATCTTACTTTTGGCATGGTTTTTTAGATTTTAAATCTGTTAATTTAAAAACCGTATTGTCACATAGCTAATTTTAAAAGCTATAAATATCAATTAAAAACAAAAAATGAAAGAACAAACTCAACCTATAGACATCAAAGCAATTAACGAAAAAATTGAAAAGGAAAGTGCATTTGTAGAGCTTTTAACCTTAGAAATAAACAAGGTTATTGTCGGTCAAAAACATATGATCGAAAGGCTTTTGATTGGCTTGCTCGGTCAGGGTCATATATTATTAGAGGGTGTCCCTGGGCTTGCAAAAACCCTTGCAATAAATACTTTATCACAAGCAGTAAGTGGCGCTTTTAGCAGAATTCAATTTACACCAGACCTTTTGCCTGCTGATGTAATTGGAACTCTAATTTATAACATGAAATCTAATGATTTCACAATAAAAAAAGGTCCAATTTTCGCAAACTTTGTCTTAGCAGATGAAATTAATAGAGCTCCTGCCAAAGTTCAATCTGCACTTCTTGAAGCGATGCAAGAAAAACAAGTTACAATTGGAGATGAAACGTTCAGTCTTGACAAACCCTTTTTAGTAATGGCAACACAAAACCCTGTTGAACAAGAAGGAACATATCCTCTCCCCGAAGCGCAAGTGGATCGATTTATGCTAAAGACAGTTATTGACTACCCAAAACTTGAAGATGAACAACAAATTGTTCGCTCTAACCTTAAAGGAACTTTTGAAAAAATTAAACCAGTTGTTAGTGTCAAAGAGATTTTAAAAGCTCAAGAGTCTGTTAGAGAAGTTTACATGGATGAGAAAATTGAAAAATATATACTTGACATAATCTTCGCAACAAGGTATCCTGAGCGATATAACTTAGAAGATCTTAAACCTCTCATTTCCTTTGGGGCTTCTCCTCGAGGTAGTATTAATTTAGCTACAGCTGCAAAATGTTATGCTTTTATTAAACACAGAGGCTATGTTATACCGGAAGATGTTCGTGCTGTCGTCTTAGATGTATTACGCCACCGTGTTGGTTTAACTTATGAAGCAGAGGCAGAGAATATAACTTCAGAAGACATTATCAATAAAATTGTAAATGTGATTGAAGTCCCTTAAATAGTTTACTCTATCATATTTTAAAAATAGCAACAGTAAACATTCATTATGGACACAAAAGAGCTACTAAAAAAGGTACGCAAAATTGAAATAAAGACAAGGCGATTGTCAGATCATGTTTTTGGTGGTGAATATCATTCAACATTCAAAGGCCATGGAATGACTTTTTCTGAAGTGCGACAATACCAATACGGTGATGACATAAGGAATATTGATTGGAACGTAACAGCAAGATATAATGAACCGCATATAAAAATCTTTGAAGAAGAAAGAGAGCTCACAATGATGCTTATGGTAGATGTTTCTGGGTCAAAAAAATTTGGAACCGATAAGCAGCTAAAAAATGAATTTGTTACTGAAATTGCTGCCACTTTGGCTTTTTCTGCTACACAAAACAACGATAAGATTGGATTAATTTTATTTACTGATCAAATTGAACTTTACATCCCACCCAAGAAAGGGCGCTCACATGTACTTAGAATAATAAGAGAACTTATTGAGTTCAAGCCAACAAACAAAAAAACTAATGTTTCTGAAGGACTACGTTTTCTATCAAGTGTCTTGAAAAAAAGAGCCATAGTATTTGTTCTTTCAGATTTTATGGATGACAACTATGATTATACGTTAAAAATAGCTTCAAAAAAGCATGATATTACAGGAATCCGGATTTATGATAAAAATGAAATGACAATACCTAACCTAGGATTGGTTCAAATGATAGATCAAGAAAGCGGAAAATCAATGCTTGTAAATACCAGCTTAAAAAGTACAAGAAAAAATTATGCAAATTACTTTATTGCTCAACAGAAATACTTTGAAAATAGTTTTAAAAAATCAGGTGCTGGGTACTTATCTTGTAGATTAGATCAAAGCTATGTAAAGAAATTATTAGGTTATTTTAAACAAAGAGGTTAAACTAATATGTTGAGAGTTAATAAACATATAACTTATTTTAAGAACATTATAATTGTCTTAGCACTAATAATCTCAGGGTTTTGTGCAAATGCTCAAATTAAAACAAGTGTTGATTCAGCTTCAATAAAAATTGGTGAAGAACTGATTATAAGTTTCAGGGTTGAAACTGATAGTTTAAAAAACGTGGCTTTCCCAGAAACAAAATCATTTGGAGCTCTTGAGGTAATTGAAAATTATAAGACAGATACCCTAATTGAAGAATCAAAGGTTGCGCTAATAAAACAATATGGGCTAACCCAATTCGACTCAGGAACTTACATTATTCCTCAACAAAAAATACTAGTAGGAAATAAAACTCTATTATCAGATTCTATAAAAATTAACGTTTCCTCAGTTAAAGTAGATACGACAAAACAAAAGCTCTACGATATCAAGCCTATTTTTCAGGTTAAAAAACCTGGTTTTAAAAAAACCATTTTAAATTGGTTGTTGATTCTTATTGCAACAGCCGCTATTATTTTAATTGCTTTATATTATTGGAGAAAAAGAGAATTAAGGACCAACGATTCCGACTTGTCATTGCCTGCATATGAATTGGCCAAATTGGCCTTATCAAAACTAAATGAAGAAAAAGCATTTGAAAACGACGAGGTCAAAAAGTTTTATTCTGATTTGACGCTAATTCTTAGAAAATATTTAAATGACAAGGTCTATGACCATTCATTAGAAAGTACAACTGATGAGCTATTATTAAAGTTAAATGAACTAAATAAATCTAACAAAATATCTCTTGACAAAGAATCTATCAAAAATATTGAATCAACTTTAAAAAGAGCAGATCTAGTAAAATTTGCGAAATCCAAGCCAAGCATTGAAATGGTTAGAATGGACAAAAAAGCTATTTTAAATGAAATTGAAAGTATAAAATCAGGACTTCCTGAGCCTACTCAAGAAGAAATTGAAAATGCAATAGAATATAAATTAGCCCTTCAAAAAAAGAGAAAACAAAAACGATTAAAACAAGTCTTAATTGGTGTTATAACATCAATTTTAATCATATTAGTTTCAAGTAGTTTCTTTTACGGTTTTAATAATGTGAAGGACACCGTCTTACGCAATCCAAGTATGCTGTTGTTAAAAAAAGATTGGGTGTCAAGCGAATATGGCGCTCCAGGAGTAATAATTGAAACTCCTGTGCCTCTTTCAAGAAAAAACTTTGACAGCATTAGCAACAATAGTAATGATCTTAAATCAAAGCTCTTTTATTATAATGGAGGCGATGTGCCCTTGAAAATTATAGTTAAAAGCTCAAAAACTAAAAGTTCAGGAGCTAGTGAAGAAAAACAAAGTGGATCGATTGATTTAATTGAAATTGCTGAAAATGAATTAAATGCCTTAGAGGCTGACGGGGCTAGCAATATTTTAACAAAAACAGAACAGTTTATAACGCCAAATGGTCAGGAGGGTCTAAAAACTTTTGGTCCTATGAACTATCGTTTTAATAGCGGTGAAGCAGCAATTAACGCTGAATTTATTATTTTGGGATTCTCTACCGATTCTTTGTTACAACAGCTTATAATTATTTGGGATAAAGAAAATACTTATGCTGATGAAATTACAAAAAGAATTATTGCTTCTGTTGAACTAATAAAACTAAATCAAGAATAATGTTTACAGATATAGAATTTACTCACAAAACATTTCTTTGGTTTCTAACAGTTGTCCCTGTTCTTATTTTATGGTATTTCTACAAATACAAAAAACAAACTGCAGACCTGAATATTTCTAATCTCAAAAGTTTTGAAAGCAGCAGTAAAATATGGGTTTTATTAAAACACTTACTGTTTGTTCTGAGATTGTTATCCATATGTCTAATTATTTTAGCGCTAGCAAGACCTCAAACAGTCAATGTTTCAAGCAAAACAAAAACAACCCGGGGGATAGACATTGTAATGGCAATTGATGTTTCTGCTAGCATGTTGGCGAAAGACTTAAAACCAAGCCGTCTTGAAGCATTAAAAAAAGTAGCAGGAAAATTCATCAATAAGCGTCCAAATGATAGAATTGGGCTCGTAGAATACGCTGGAGAAAGTTACACCAGAACTCCAATAACAAGCGATAAAGGTATAGTGTTAAAATCAATGAAGGAGATCGAGTATAATACTATTATTACTGGTGGTACAGCAATTGGAATGGGTCTAGCTACTGCTGTTAATAGAATAAAAGACAGCAAAGCCAAAAGTAAAATTATAATTCTTCTCACCGATGGTGTTAATAACTCGGGTTTTATTGATCCAAAAACAGCCAGCGAATTAGCAGTAGAGTATGGGATAAAAACATATACCATTGGATTGGGTAGCAACGGTATGGCGCTTTCTCCTGTCGCTTTAAGCAATGGGAAATTTCAATATGCTCGAGTCCAGGTAGAAATTGACGAAAAATTACTAAAAGAAATTGCGAAAGAAACTGGAGGCAAGTACTTTAGAGCAACAGACAATAAAAAACTAGAAGAAATATACGAAGAAATTGACCTCCTTGAAAAAACAGAAATTGAGGAGTTTAAGTATTACAATTACGAAGAAAAATTTAGACCTTTTGTGCTTCTAGCGCTGGGATTAATTTTAATAGAATTTTTGCTTAAAAACACATTGTTAAGAGGATTTTTATAATTATGTATCAATTAGAAGAAGATTTTTGGTTTTGGTTATTGCTCCTTGTTATAGGGATGCTAATGATGTTCATATGGACAATGATTTGGAAGAAAAAAACAAAAAATAAATTTGCTTCTGAAAATCTATTGAAAATACTAAGCCCTGAACAATCCGTTTTTAAGTCAACCTTCAAACACATTATTTTATCATTAGCAATTGTAAACTTAATAATTGCATTAGTTAATCCAAAAATTGGCACAAAACTAGAAACGGTTAAAAGAGAAGGTGTTGATGTTGTATTTGCAATAGATGTTTCAAAGAGTATGCTAGCTGAAGATATTGCGCCAAACAGACTAGAAAAAGCAAAACAACTCACATCACAGATCATAAAAAATCTAGTAAGCGATAGGGTTGGCATAATTGCTTATGCCGGTAAGGCTTTTCCTCAGCTTCCAATAACTACTGACTATGCTTCAGCAAGAATGTTCCTGCAAAACATGAATACTGACATGCTTTCTTCCCAAGGAACAGCAATAGACGAAGCAATTCAACTCTCTAGAACCTACTATGATGATGAGGAACAGACAAATAGAGTTTTAATAATTATATCTGACGGCGAAGATCATAATAACTTAAGTAAGGATGTCGCAGAAGCTGCTGCTAAAGAAGGTATTAAAATTTATGCCATTGGTGTTGGAACAAAAAAAGGAGGCCCAATCCCTATTAAAAGAAACGGAATTGTTCTAAAATACAAGAAAGATTCTGATGAGAACGTAGTTATTACAAAACTTAACTCAAAAACATTAATAGAAATATCTGAAATTGGTAACGGCGTATATATTGATGGAAAAAACACAGCTGAGGTTACAGAAAAAACAACTTCTATATTAAGTAACCTTGACAAAAAAGAATTTGAAGCTAAAGAATTTTCAGAGTATAAAGACCAATTTCAATGGTTTTTGGGTATTGCCCTTTTCTTTATAATTTTAGATGTGTTTTTATTGGAAAGGAAAACCGCTTGGTTAAAACGACTTAACTTATTTAACGAAAACTCATGATTCAATTTAATTCTGAAATATTAACATTCAAAAGCTTTTTACATCTTAGAGGTCTATTTTTTATTCTATTTAGTAGTCTTAGTTTTTCTCAAACTTCAAATGATGAGCCTAATAAAACCCTTTCGGATAAATTTGTCTACGAAGGTAATACGGTAGTCCAAGATAATTTTTATGAAGCGGAAAAAAAGTATAGGACAGCTCTATCTAAAAATAAATTAAACTCAAAAGGAGCTTATAATTTAAGTCATGCATATTATAATGCAGAATTATATGATGAGGCCCAAGCCAGATTAATTGAAGCAACAAAAAATGGAAATAAAAAAGAAAAACACCAAGCTTTTCATAACCTTGGGAATGTCTTTATGAAAGAAAATGCGTGTAAAAAAGCCCTCGAAGCTTATAAAAATGCTTTGAGAAACAACCCGAAAGATGACGAAACGCGTTATAACCTAGCCATTGCAAAAGAATGCGCAAAAGAAGAAGATGGTGGGGGTGGTAATGATGACGGGGAAAAAGATAAGCAACAAGAACAAAATAAAGAAAACGAAGAAAACAAGGAAAACGAAGAAAACAAGGAAAACGAAGAAAACAAGGAAAACGAAGAAAACAAGGACGACAAAAAAGGAGAAGACGATAAAAAAGACTCTGAAAAGGATAGAAAAGACTCTAAAGAAAAAAATAACCCTGAAAATGAACAAGGGAAATTGTCTCCTCAACAAATAAAAAACTTGCTTGAGGCGATGAACAATGAAGAAAATAAAGTTCAAGAAAAAATGAACGCTTCAAAAACAAAAGGAATTAAAGTTGAAACGGATAAAGACTGGTAATTATGAACTTACGTTTTATATATCTTTTAATATTTAGCTTCAACTTATTGTCTGGACAGGTGAGCTTTAGAGCAAAAGTTAGCAAAAAGACATTAGGCATCAACGAACGTCTACAGATTGACTTTTTGATGAATGAAGACGGAGACAACTTTAAGCCCCCTTCTTTTGAAAACTTTAAAGTAGTGGGAGGGCCAAGCCAGTCTATTAGTAACTCTTGGATTAATGGAGAAAGAACCTATTCAAAGACTTATACTTATTTTTTAGCTCCAAAAAAAAGAGGTTCAGCCAACATTGGACAAGCAAGCATTGAGGTAAAAGGAGTAATCTATAAAACCTCCCCAATTGAAATTAATGTTACTGCTGCTGTAGATGTTCCAAAAGATCCTAACGATCCTGAGTATTTAGCTTCTGAAAGCATTGATCTTGTTGCTGAAATTTCTAAAACTGATCCATATCTTAATGAAGCCATTTCGGTTGTATATAAACTCTATATTGCCGAAAATACTGGTATTAGAACCTGGAACGAGATTGACAAGCCTCGTTATAACGACTTCTGGAGTCAAAACATTGACGTTAAAGAATTAAAAGTCCAAGAGGGCCTTTACAAAGGAGAAAACTACAGGTTCGTAGTGCTCAAAAAAACAGTCTTATTTCCTCAAAAAACAGGAGAGCTTTCCCTTGAGCCTTTAACTCTAGATATTAGCGTGGAAGTGCCCTCAAACCGCAGAGATATCTTTGGCAGAAGGGCCACGACAACAGTAAACAGAACTGTTACTGCAGGAAATCGCAATATTAAGGTGAAACCTTTACCAAAACAAGGCAGGCCTGAAAACTTCTCTGGTGCTGTTGGTGAGTTTGACTTCAAAGTGGAATCTTCAAAAAAAACATTAACTGCTTCTGAGGCCTTTAACCTAAAACTGGAGGTTTCTGGAAAAGGAAACTTAATGCTTTTTGAGCTTCCAGAACCTATACTTCCCTCTAGTCTTGAAATTTATGATCCTGAGCATTCTGAAGACATAAAAACTTCTCTGAACGGAACAAAGGGGCGCATTTTGGACAACTATACTATTGTCACAAATGAGTCAGGCCAATACCCAATTCCTCCAATTAGCTTCAGCTTTTTTAACCCAAAAACCAAGCGCTATAAAACAATTAATTCCGAAAAAATTATTATTACCGCTAGTGAAAACCCATCCGTTTCTAAAAATAATGTAGATAATATTTCAAAAATTGAGTCTAAAGATTCCAAATTTTCTAGCATTTATACTTCAACAAAGCTTGAGCCAATTGAAAAAGATGATTTTTTTAAAAGTGCTTTGTTTTGGTTACTTTTTATAACACCTCTTTTCTTTATTCCTGCTTTAATTATATACACCAAAATAAAAGGAAAAAGAGCAATGGATTTTGAAGGAAATAAAATCAGGAAAAATCGAAAACTCGCAAAAAAATATTTGAGTGAAGCAAGGAAAAATATAGGAAATAAAGAAAGCTTTTATGAAGCTCTTGAGAGAGCACTGCACAGCTATTTAAAGGCAAAACTTAAAATAAAAACCGTTGATTTAAGTAAAGACAGGATTAAGTCACTCCTTGATAATAATTCTATTTCTAGTTCTAATATAACTGTGTTTGTTAAACTCCTGGAGTCTTGTGATTTTGCTAGGTACACTCCTTTGGGCAAATCAGATATGATTAAAGATTATGAAAACGCATCAGAAATAATAAGCCAAATTGATAAACAATTATAATATGAGATTTTTAATTCTTCTTTTGGCCTTAACATATGCTCTTCCTGCTCATGTTCAAAACTTAGAAAGTTTTGAAAAAGCAAATACATATTATTTGTCAGAAAACTATTCTAGAGCTGCTGAAGCTTACGAAGCCATATTAGCAAGTGGATCGCATTCCACAGAGCTTTATTTTAACCTGGGTAACTCTTATTATAAACTAAATAAAATAGGCCCATGCATTCTTAATTATGAAAAGGCCTTAGTTCTGTCTCCAAATAATGAAAGAATTTTAAACAATTTAAGCTTTGCAAAGAAAATGACAGTTGATAAAATCGAAATAGTTCCTGAGCTGAATATATTCAAACCATTAAAGAAAATATTTCACTTCTTTAGCTTAACAGGCTGGGCGATAATATGTATTGTTTTTATTTGTCTTTTTATTACTTTTTTTATATCATACTATTTAGAACCAAAAGCTGCTAAAAAAAGGTTATTCTTCATTCTGGGCTTCTTTTCTATTTGCTTAACAATAGGCTGTTTTCTAATTGCCCACCAAAAAGAAGAAGCGAAAAAAAATCTAAAATATGCAGTGATTTTTTCTCAAGAAAGTGCCATAAAATTGGAGCCTGAACTTAAAAGTGAGTCCATATTTTATTTACATGAGGGCACTAAAGTTATGCTAATCGACTCCTCAAACGCTTATTGGACTAAAATAAAGCTTCAAGACGGTAGAGTGGGCTGGATTTCTAATGACTCACTTGAAAGAATATAAATCTATTTCAATAGAAAAAGCTATTTTTCACTTTTTGGCTTCAAGAAATCCATTTGTTTGGTTTGTTCAACAAAAGCAGGCATTATAGCTGGAGCTATACCCTGAACGTGATTATAAATTGTTGATTTTTTTAAATCATCTTCTGTAACAATTAATTTTAAAATACTAAAATTGTTTAACACTAGTATTAGTACAGAAATCAACAAAGCTATTTTAAGACCCCCAAAAACACCTCCTAGTAGTCTGTTTATTATACCTAGCGACATTACATTAACGAGCTTAGTCATTGCTTTACCAATAAGCATAATTGATAATACAATGATCAAAAAAGTCATGATAAAAGCAAGAATATTTATATTCCTTTTGGACCAATCTAAAAATCCGCTCAATGCAGAATAAGCATAATTACTAAAGTGAACGGCACCATATGACCCTATTAATAATGCAGCAATTGAAGCAACTTCAACAAAGAACCCTTTAAACAGACCTTTGATAACACCAAATCCAATTAATGTAAAAAAGACTATATCAATAACTGCCATAAAAATTTATATAAAAAATTTAAATTTACAAATAATTATGGTAAGAGATAAAATTCTTAAAGACAGGTGGAACAAACTTTTAAAAAAGATTTCTCATCAATTTAATTATGGAGAGCCTATTGACTTGGACGGGGTTATATACCTTATTGGTATTCAAGAATTAGGGTTAGTTCGCCGTAAATTTAAAAAAGATGAAAAACTTAATTTGATGCATATAGCCACTTCTAGGGTATTAATGCCTTATGGCTACTATGAATTTGATTTTGTAGATGAGGATGGGTGGCCACATTACAAGTTAAAAGAAGAGCTGCCTAATTTGAGCCCAGGCGAGCAAAGTCTTTTGATGAAACAAGCCATAGTAAACTATTTTGTTGAACAAGGATATATTAGCTAAGTTTTATTAAATTTGACCTTTATTTTTACAAGATGATAGACCAAATTGAGTCCTTAATTAAAGAAATTCAAAGCTTCACTACAAATTCTCCTGAAAAAGCAGAGGAGTTTAGAATTAAGTTTCTAGGTAAAAAAGGAATCATAAATGATTATTTCTCAAAGTTTAAAACAATACCTAATGAGGATAAAAAAGCTTTTGGTCAAGCTATTAATAACTTAAAAAATACTGCTTTAGAGAAGGTCTCTCTACTCAAGAACGGGTTTGAAAAAAGAAAAGTGTCTCAAGATAACTCTTTTGATTTCACAATGCCTGGTAATTCTTTTTCTGTTGGAAGCAGACATCCTATCTCTATTGTAAAAAATCGAATAATTGACATATTTTCAAGAATTGGTTTTAATGTAAGTGAAGGTCCAGAAATAGAAGATGACTGGCATAATTTTACAGCTCTTAATTTACCAGAACATCACCCTGCTCGAGATATGCAAGACACCTTTTTTGTACAAACCGATCCCGATATTTTACTTCGTACTCACACAAGCTCAGTTCAAGTTCGATATATGGAAAACAACAAGCCCCCAATAAGGACCATTTCTCCTGGAAGGGTTTACAGAAATGAAGCGATTTCCGCTCGTTCTCATTGTTTTTTTCACCAAGTTGAGGGGTTGTATATTGACGAAAATGTAAGCTTTGCAGATCTTAAACAGACTCTTCAGTTTTTTACTAAAGAGCTTTTTGGCAAATCAAAAATCAGGCTTCGCCCTTCATATTTTCCTTTTACAGAGCCAAGCGCTGAGGTTGATGTTTATTGGGGTCTAGAAACTGAAACAGATTATAAAATGACCAAAGGGACAGGCTGGCTAGAAATCATGGGGTGTGGCATGGTAGATCCTAATGTTTTGACAAATTGTGGAATAGATCCTAATACCTATTCTGGTTTTGCTTTTGGAATGGGTATAGACAGAATTGCATTATTACTTCATCAAATAGATGATATCCGACTTCTGAGCGAGAACGATATAAGATTTTTAGAGCAGTTCAAAAGAGCATTTTAGATTAGTCTATTTTTTCAGCTAGTATCTTAAAGGCTTTTTTCGGGTTCCTATTATTATATAATACATCGTAAACCGCGTCTATTATAGGTGTTTTTGCCGAATTTTCATGTTTACTATTTATTTCAAAAGCGCTTTTAGTTGCATAGTAACCCTCGGCGATCATGTTCATTTCCATTTGAGCAGACTTAACGGTATAGCCCTTACCTATCATGTTGCCAAACATCCTGTTTCGTGAAAAAGTTGAGTACCCTGTAACGAGCAAATCCCCTAAATAAAGCGTCTCGTTTATTTTGCGTTTCATTTTGTATACTTTTTTTATAAAACGCTTCATTTCTCTTATAGCATTACTCATAAGTACGCTTTGGAAGTTATCTCCATAGCCTAGTCCATGAGATATTCCCGCTGCAATAGCATAAATGTTTTTAAGCATAGCAGCGTGCTCAGCCCCAATAATGTCTTCATGAACACGAGCCTTTATATAATGGCTGCTTAATCGTAAAGAAACCTCCTTTGATATTTCAGGGTCCATACAGGCTATTGTTAAATACGATAAACGCTCTAAAGCAACTTCTTCAGCATGGCAAGGGCCGCCTATGACAGCAATATTTGACATTGGCACATTTTTCATTTTAGAAAAATGCTCTGCAACCAGCAGGCCAGTTTCCGGTACAATTCCCTTTACAGCTGAAACTATAACTTTAGTTGATATGTCAACGGAAATATGCTCTACCTGCTCATGAATAAAGGCTGATGGTATAGCAAAAATTAAGACGTCCGCTTTGCTTGCAACAAAGTTTATGTCACAACTCAAGTTAAGCCTACTTGTGTCAAACTCTACAGACGAAAGATACTTAGGGTTATGTTTTTCTTTTTGAATATAATCTAAAGTTTGTGGCGTTCTTACATGCCAATAGATCTCATCAAGGTTTTCGCACAACATTTTGACTATTGCTGTTGCCCAACTCCCATTCCCAAAAACAGCATAACTTAATTTAGGCTTCATGTTTAAATAAATTTTTCCTCTATAATTTCCAAGAATCTAGACTCGTAATCAGATTTTCCTTCCCAATTATTATAGTCTGGCTTTATAATGTTTTGAATAAAGTCCGATATCTCTTCAAAAGAATCCATTGTTGTTAATTGAGAAATTACGCGATCGTAGTCCTCATTATTGTTTTCAAAAAGATGATTAACAAAGGCCAGTCTATCGTTAAGCCCGATTTCAAAGCCTCCGGATTTTAAGTTTTGATCTACAGATACTTTTTTTAACTCTGAAAGAGGCTCTTCATTATCTTCATTTTTTTCTGGATTGTCACCATTTACTGGATCAAACATTGGAAGTTGGCCATAATTCTCTGTCAATTCTTCTAGCTCTTCGGCCTTCTTATTTGAATTGATTTCCTCAAATAAATCATCCACAGCATTAGCTTCTTGTGGCATTTGAGCAACAATGTCCTTTATCTTTTCTATTGCCGGCTCCATTATTGCTTCTTGCTCATTATTGTCAATGTTAACATATACTTTTTCGTCAATTTCAACTGAATCTGAAACCTTATTGTTAAAAGCCCCATCAAGCGAGCTAAAAAAAGAAGTGTTGGCTTCTAATTCTTCTGGAATTTCTCCCTTAAATTGATCTTGAAAGAATTTTAAGATTGTTATTTTTTGATAAAGCAATGCCACCTCTTCTTGCATTTTTTTTAAATCCTCTCTGCCTGTTAGCTTTAAAACCCTGTGTGCTAAGCTTATGAGTTCAGATTCTAATTTTTTCTTCATAATAGACCGATTCTTGTAAATATTTGAGAATTGTAAATTTTAAATTATTGCTTTTATTTTTAGTAAATTTACTTACTGCTAAAAAAGCAAATTATTTTTGCTTAAGCATCATAAAATTACAAAATGTTTATTGAAAAAACATCAAAGGGTAAAGAACAATTTGGCTGGATTGAAGTAATCTGTGGTTCAATGTTTTCAGGTAAAACCGAAGAACTAATTAGAAGGTTAAAACGTGCTAAAATTGCAAAGCAATCAGTAGGCATATTTAAGCCTATCGTTGATGTTCGATTTGACAGTACTAATGTGGTGTCACACGACTCAAATCAAATCAAATCAACTTCTGTTAAATCTGCCTCAGAAATATTAGCTCTTTCTTCAAAGTGCGAAGTGGTGGGTGTTGACGAAGCCCAATTTTTCGATGATGACATTGTCGGGGTTTGTAATATTCTTGCAAATCGTGGAATTAGAGTGATTGTTGCAGGTCTTGATATGGATTTTAAGGGATGCCCATTTGGGCCTATGCCAAACTTAATGGCAACAGCTGAGTATGTTACAAAGGTCCATGCGGTTTGTACAAGAACCGGTGGTTTGGCTCAATTTAGTTTCCGAAAAACTAACGACGATTCTCTTGTTCTACTTGGTGAAGTTGACGAATACGAGCCCTTAAGCCGCTCTGCCTTCTACAAGGCCACTAATAAGGAAGGAAAAAAAATAGAAATTAAAAATAAAGGCTTAAATAGTCCGAAAAATTAACATTTGACTACAGAAACCACCATAGAAATCAACCTTCCTGCGCTTAAGAAAAACTTCTTTTTTATAAGATCAAAGCTCCCTTCTAAAACCCTAATGCTTGGTGTAGTTAAAGCCTGTGGTTATGGTAGTAGTTCAATAGAAGTTTCTAAGTTTCTTGAAAGCCTTGGTATAGATTACTTTGCGGTGGCGTATATTAATGAGGGTATTGAGCTTCGAAAAGCAGGAATTAAGTCCCCTATTTTAGTTTTACATCCTCAAATTTCTAACTTCAAAAAAGCTATAGAGTTCAATTTAGAACCTAGTTTGTATAGCAAGAGAGTTTTAAAGGCTTTCGTTGACCTGTCTATTCAGCAGGGCCTTGAAAATTACCCTGTGCACATTAAATTTAACACTGGTTTAAACAGGCTTGGGTTTGACCACGAATCTTCTGATCAAGTTGCAAAAAAATTATGCCAAGAAAGATCTTTAAAAGTTAAATCTATCTTCTCCCATCTAGCAGCAAGTGAAGATCTTGGCGAGAAAACTTTTACAGAATTACAAATTGAAAATTTTGAAAAAGCCAGTAAAAAGTTCGCTCTTTCTTATGGTAAAATGCCAATTAGGCACTTGAGCAACACATCCGGGGTGTTAAACTACCCTAATGCTAATTATGAAATGGTGCGTTGTGGGATTGGTCTTTATGGTTATGATAATACTAAAAAAAATATTGCATTGAGTCCCGTTGTGTCGCTTAAAACCATTATTTCCCAAATTCATCATATAAAAAAGGGGGGGAGCGTAGGATACAATAGAGCTTTTTTTGCTGATAAAGATAAAAAAATTGCTACGCTGCCCTTAGGCCATGCTGATGGAATTGATCGTAAATATGGAAATGGTGTTGGTTACGTGCTTATACATGATAATGTCGCTCCAGTTGTCGGGAACGTCTGTATGGACATGATAATGGTGGATGTAAGCAATGTAAGCTGCGAAGAGGGTGATGAAGTTGTCGTTTTTGATGCAATAAACACAGCACAAAAGCTTGCAGAAAAAGCTAACACAATTTCCTATGAACTATTGACAGCATTATCAACAAGGATAAAGCGTAAAATAGTTGAATAACCCTTTGTGTAAGGGGTTGTAATAACAGCCTAAAAATTTATTCTAATATCATTTTAATCTCTTGTAGTATTTATTAATTTTGCATAAAAATTTAACTCATAAAATGAAAGTAGCAGTTGTTGGTGTAACGGGAATGGTCGGAACCATTATGTTAGAATTATTAGAACAAAGAAAATTTCCAGTTTCTG
>Ga0315315_10003117_pt1 | contig 15180 bp, 12 predicted proteins | sample M140m3416metaG_FD_203699 | JGI IMG/M metagenome (GOLD analysis project Ga0315315, IMG submission 203699) | Ammonia-oxidizing marine archaeal communities from Monterey Bay, California, United States - M1 40m 3416 | ecosystem: Environmental > Aquatic > Marine > Intertidal zone | place: USA...
CGGGGAAGATCTCCGCGGGCTCCTCAGGATCGTTCTCGCCGAGCCACTGCGAAATAGCCGCGTCGTAGCTCGCCGTATGCTGGAAGGCCTTAAGCGCGAGCCTGCGTCGCAGGGCTGGACTCAGTCCGCCTCCATCTCGGAGTTCCTCGACAACGGGTAGATAGTCCGCTGGGTCGCAGAGCACACCCACGTATGCGTGGTTCTTCGCGGCGGAACGGATCATCGACGGTCCGCCGATGTCGATCTTCTCGACCGCTTCGGCGCGCGTCACGTCCGCGCGGGCCACCGTGGCTTGGAAGGGATAGAGGTTGCAAACGACCAGATCGATCGCGCGGATCTCGTTCGCCTCCATGTCCTCTTGATCTTCCGCGAGTTCGCGACGGGCGAGAATGCCACCATGGATTTTCGGATGCAGCGTCTTCACGCGGCCACCGAGCATCTCGGGGCTGGCGGTCAGCTCGGCCACGTCGAGCACCGGAATCCCGGCGTCTCGAATCGCGCCTGCCGTCCCGCCAGAGGCAACGAGCTCTACGCCCAGCTCATTCAGCTGCTTGGCGAATTCAACGAGTCCCGACTTGTCCGACACGGAAAGCAGCGCGCGGGTCACAGGCTGCGAGGAATCACTGGGGGGCATCGCTTCGGTCTCCGTTCCTATGACTCACCTTGGTGAGCGTTCGTTTCGCCGGCTTCTTAACGAGAGACCGGTTGGCGCCGGGCTGAACCCGTATTCGAGCGCCAATACAATAAGGGACGCTCTAAGCACGCCTTAGGGTCGGGAATCTGGCGGCTCGCAATGTTGTAACCGGGTGACTCGTCGGCGTCAATCGGATCCCGCGACGTCACGCCGCATTCGCCGGGAGTGCCCTACTTTCGCGCGCGCTCAGTCGGCGAGCCGTCCGTCGTCCTGCGCTGAACCCGCTGGCCGATTCCGACCAGGATCTCGTATCCGATCGTGCCCGCGTCCTCAGCAAACTTTTCGACCGGAACCCTTTCGCCTCCGGGCGTCAGACCAAAGACCGTCGCCAGATCGCCAACCTCGACCGCCGCGTCCCCAACATCCAGACACAGACTGTCCATTGAGATCCGCCCCACAATCGGCCGCATCTCCCCCGCGAGAAAGATCTTCCCCCGCCCCTTCAGAGCACGCGGCATCCCGTCCGCATAGCCAAGGGGCAAGGTCGCAATCGTCGTATCGACCGGCGCCACCCATTCCCCGCCGTACCCGACCGCCGTTCCCGCGGACACGCGACGCGTAGCGACAACCTGCGCCTCGAGTGTCATTACGGGCTGCAGGTCCAGCTCGACCGCGGAGCGATCAGCAAACGGCGAGAGCCCATACAGCATCAATCCGGGCCGGACGGCGTCGGTCTCGATCTGTCCCGATTCGAATTCGTTGAGCCGGAAGAGCCCACCGGAATTTACGACATGGATCGAAGGTCGCCCGGCGCCGCTCTCGGGAAGTCCTCGTATCGCCTTCGCCAATGCCAGGCACTGAGCACGACTCGGCTCGGGATCCGCTTCATCCGCGCGAGCGAGATGGGTATAGACGCCGGAGAGCCGGAGTCCCGGCGCAGCCATTACCTTCTCGATCAGCCCGGCGGCGTCGTCCTCAAGAACGCCCATTCGACGCATCCCCGTATCGACTTCAATCTCGACCTCGACAGCACGCTTCGCCTCGGAGTCCAGGGAGCCGCTCGCCAGCAAGAGGCCTTGCTCGTCATCGATCACGGGAGTGAGGTTGTGTTGCGAGCTTTGAATCGCGGCGACGCGGCTCTGAATCCCACCGAGCAGCAGAATCGGCGCAGTAATGCCGGCATTTCGGAGCGTGGCGCCTTCGCCAATGCTGACGACTGCCAAACGCTTGACCCCTGAGGCGAGCATCGTCTGCGCGACGACTTCAGCGCCGTGCCCATAAGCGTCGGCCTTCACAACGCCGATCACGTCACGACCGTCGGCCAACGTCACCGCGCGACGACAATTGTGACGGAGGGCGGACCGGTCGATCCACGCCCACACGGGGCGTTGTTCGGCACGGTCGTTCGGGTCGACGGGACTTGCGGGTCCGACTGACGCGACGTCGTTACTGGCTTGGGACTTGGACTGGGACAAGGGTCTCTCCCGGGGGCGCCGCAAGCCTACCGAATGCGATGCACTCTTCGAATAGGCAGCAAGTAGGAAAGGGGTCGGGTACCTTGGCGCCATTACATCGACCGGTCATCACGCGGACCGCTTGGATTGCGCGCAAGCCTGAGACCTTCTGGATTTTTTGAACATTCGGGACGAACACGACCTTGGCCCCCTCCTCCGAACCTCAAAGCCTTGAAATTGAAGTCAACGGCGAGAGCCAGAGACTCGACGCCCCGTGCACGATCTCGGCACTGCTCGACACCCTTGGCCTCGGCGGGAAGCGGGTCGCGGTGGCGATCAACCGAGACGTCGTGATCCGGTCACAACATCCAACCCACCCCCTCGCAGACGGCGACCGCGTCGAAATCCTCGAAGCTGTCGGCGGCGGCTGAGCCCGATCTCTACCATTACGATCCACTTCGACCCCCTCAGCCACCTCGGCGAGCTTTTACAAAACCATCAGACCGCGACGACTGCGTTTTTTGCACCCGCGATCTAGGGAGAACGAAATGAACACCCCCCACGAGTCCGGCTTCAAGATCGGTCGCTTCGAATTCAAATCGCGACTCATCATCGGCACCGGCAAATATGAGAGCTTCGAACAGAACCTTGAGTGCGCGGAAGTATCGGGCGCTGAGATGATCACGGTCGCGCTTCGCCGCGTGAACTTCGATGCCTCGAAGGGGCCTCGTCTGCTCGATGTGATCTCGCCCGAGCGCTTTACGATCCTGCCTAATACGGCCGGCTGCTACACGGCGGACGACGCGGTCACGACGGCGCAGATGGGTCGCGAACTCCTTGATACCGACCTCGTGAAGCTCGAAGTGATCGGCGACGAACGGACGCTCTTTCCCGATGTCCCGGCGACGCTTGAAGCCGCCAAGCGCCTGATCGACGATGGCTTCATCGTGCTGCCCTACATCACCGACGATCCGGTCGCTTGCCAACGACTCGAGGCCATGGGTTGCCCCGCCGTGATGCCTCTCGCAGCGCCGATCGGCTCGGGTATGGGCATTCGCAATCCTGCCAACCTTCGCATCATCATGGAGACCGTAGAGGTTCCGGTCATCGTCGATGCCGGCGTGGGGACCGCAAGCGACGCGGCCTTCGCCATGGAGTTAGGCGCGACAGCGCTGCTAATGAACACCGCGATCGCCCATGCAAAGGACCCCGTCAAGATGGCTGGGGCTATGCGTCAGGGTGTCGAAGCGGGTCGCGCCGCCTACGAAGCGGGACGCATGCCGAAACGACTCTACGCTTCGGCCTCGAGTCCCCTAGACGGCACAGCGAGCTTCTAGCGCCTGTTGAATCGAGTTCTTTTGAAGACATCCGCCCTCGGAAAACGCCCTTTGCTTTGCGCGGTGCTCGACGTGGCCAGCTTCGGAGAAGATCCTTTTACTCATGCAACCGAAGTATTTAGTGCCGGCGCGGACTGGATCCAGCTTCGCGAACGTGCAGCCCCGGACCTAGTGCTGTTCGAGACAGCTCTTTTATTAGTTGAAGCGCGAGACGCTGCAAACGAAAGAGACGCGAGTCACCCAAGGCGCGTCATCGTCAACAAGCGCACGGATATCGCCCATGCTGCAAACGCGGACGGAGTTCATCTAGGATTCGACGCCCTCGGTCCAGACGCTGTGCGAGCAGCCTTAGGAACCAGTGCAAACGTTCTGGCAGGACGTTCGCTTCACGATTTGGCTGAAGTCGCCCACCTCGCCCAAGAGAGCGAAGTCGCCCATTCCTCGACGGAATCGGTCAACGACGATCGCCGCAACTTCGGCCGCGTCGATTACCTCCATCTTGCGCCGATTTGGGCGCCGAATTCTAAGCCGGCGAGTCGCCCACCCCAAGGACCCGAAATCCTGGCGAGCGCGTGTCGCCTTGGCATTCCGGTCTTCGCCCAGGGCGGGATCGACTCGTCGAGGGCTCGCGAAGCGGTTCGGGCCGGAGCCACAGGCGTGGCTGTGACCGGAGAACTCGCTCGTGGAGGCTCTCCCGCGAAGCACCTTGAGCCTATTCGAGTGGCGCTCGATCGAGCGTATGCTGACCAAGAGCCAGAAAGTGTCTAAGTCGCTGACCAGACAACGGAAAATGACGTGCATAAGGGCGGGGGAATCCAGTTGATTGCGAACCAAACCGGCTCTGGCGGCTTCCTAGTATTCGAATCGGGAACGGCCGAGGCGGCTTTCGCCGATGGATCGTCGATAGACCGACACGCCCAGGGCTGCGACGATGGACCGAATAGGATGATTCGAATTCAACCTCGACCTACACAGATGCGACCCGCTCTTGGCCTCGCTTTGCCTTTCGCGATCGCGGCTCTTTGGGTGGCGCTTCTCGTAGGACCGGCCGCTCGCGCTGCCGATCCATTTCTGCGCCGCACTGCGACCGTCGATGTCGTCCAGCATGTCGGCCCGAGCGTCGTCAACATCACAACCGAGCGGCTCAGCGAAACGCAAAGCCCCTTCCGCCTGCGGCCGGACAACTCAGACCCGCGCTACGAAGCCTTCTTCGACAACTTCTTCGAACCCCGCGCGCGTACGGTTCAGAGCCTTGGCTCCGGCGTAATATTCGACCGTGAAGGCCATGTACTCACGAATGAACACGTCATCGCCAAAGCTACCCGGGTTCGTGTGGCGATCGCCGATGGTCGTGAATTTGATGCCGAAGTCGTCGGGGCTGATGCGAATAACGACCTCGCAGTTCTGCGCATCATCATGAACAAGAAAGAGACGCTCCCCTTCACGCCACCCGGTAACTCAGACGACCTTATGGTCGGCGAACCGGTCATCGCGATCGGCAATCCATTCGGTCTCTCGAGTTCCGTGACGACCGGCGTGATTTCGGCAATCAACCGCTCCGTGAAAGAGCAGGGCAGTACTCCTTTTCATGGACTCTTACAAACCGACGCCTTGATCAACCCCGGTAACTCTGGCGGCCCCTTACTTAACGCCGAAGGCCGGTTGATCGGCATCAACGTCGCGATCTATGGCGGTGCCCAGGGAATCGGCTTTGCAATTCCCATCAATGTCGCGTCGCGCGTGATTCACGAACTCCTGCTCTACGGAGAAGTTCACCCGGTTTGGCTCGGCCTAGAATTCCGCGACATCGACCTCGCACTTAGACAAGTCCTCGCGATCCCGAATGAAAGCCGCGGCGCATTAGTTCATCGCGTTCAGCCCGGTAGCCCCGCCGCTCGCGCGGGCATCCGACGCGGTGACGTCATCATAGGCGTCGACGGACGTGGCCTATCAAGCGCCGCCGAACTCAATGACACTCTTTGGCGTATGACCGACGGCCAGAAAATTCGTTTCGAGCTCTTCCACGATGAAAAAGTTCGCTCTGTCGTGGCACAAGCAGAAGAGATGCCCCCGAGCGTCGTTTCGAATATTGCTCATCGCATGCTCGGCCTAGACCTCAACCTATCCGTCGTAGACGAGGCCTTCGAAATCAGGGAAGTCATCACGAACTCCACCTCCCATGCCCTAGGACTTCAGCCAGGCGACTTTCTACTTCGAGTGAACGGCGTAACGCTCACCGATACCGAAGCCCTTCGGCGCGCCATCGCGCGCCTGCGCGGTAAGACCCGCGCCTTGGTCGTGGTCCAGCGCGGACCCGGCCGATACCATCTCACGATCCCGCTCGCGCAGTAGCCGAAAGCGGACCCCTTCCAGGAGACTCAACTCATGCGACGTCTGCTTGTCCTTCTTCCCATCACGGGGCTTGTCCTCTTCGGCCTAAACGCCGGGTTCGACTTCGAGCATGTATTCGATCAAACGCAACAAGACCAAGCCAACTCCGTCTTCGGCCCGGCAGCCGCACACGCCATCGACTTTTTTGGAAGCGACGACGATGAAGAAGAAGCCTCCGAGACGAACGCGCGCGAGGCTTTCTGGCGAAGTGATAGCGGCATCCAAAACGCGCAGCCGGTCGGAATTCCAACCAGCTTCGCGGATCTAGCGGAGCGCGTCGCTCCGGCCGTCGTCAGCATCCAAACGAGCGGCACCGTCACCTACGGACAAGGACAGGGACAAGGGATGCCACCCGGGATGCCACCCGGCTTCGAAGAGTTCTTTGGCGGCAGCCCGTGGCGCCAAGGCCCGCCTCGCGAGCGTAAGAGCGAAGGAGAGGGGAGCGGGTTCGTCATCTCCAGCAATGGCTATCTCGTAACTAATAATCACGTCGTCGAGAACATGGACGAAATTCGCGTTCACTTCCTCGATGGCAGCGAACTCAAAGCCGAAATTGTCGGCCGCGACCCCAAGACGGATATTGCACTCCTAAAGGTCGACCCGGGCGACAAGTCGCTTGCCACGATCGCGCTCGGCGACTCGGAAGCGATTCGACCCGGCGATTGGGTCGTCGCGATCGGCAATCCCTTCGGCCTCGAGCACACCGTGACCGCCGGCATCGTCTCCGCCAAACATCGGCGCGATGTAAGTCCGTCCCAGGTGCAGACCTACGATGACTTCATTCAGACAGATGCAGCGATCAACCCCGGCAACTCGGGAGGGCCCTTAATCGACCTCGCCGGACGCGTGGTCGGCATCAACACCATGATTCGCAGTAACGCGAATACGATCGGCTTCTCGGTTCCGATCAATCAAGCCAAGCAGATCCTCCCACAGCTTCGCGCGGACGGCCGCGTCACCCGTGGCTGGCTCGGTGTTCAAATCCAAGGCATCGATGAAGAAATGGCGGAAGCCTTTGAGCTGGATGAGGCACGCGGCGCGCTCGTCGCAATGGTTATGCCTGAGACTCCGGCGGCCAAGGGCGGCATCGAACGCGGTGACGTGATCATCGAATTCAACGGCGAGAAGATCAACGAGTGGAAGGATCTTCCCCTCGTAGTCGCGAACACACCCGTCGACACCGACGCTAAAGTGATCGTCGTAAGGAAGGGCAAGGAAAAGGCCTTCCGCATTCGCATAGGACGCCTCGACGACGCGACCGAAGTCGCCGCCGTCGCACCCCAGGAGGAAGCCGCCGACGCCTTCGGTCTGCGCGCTCAAGACCTCACTCCCGCGATCGCAGATCAGCTAGGCCTCGACAAAGCTGAGGGCGTAATTATTACGGATATCGATCCAGACGGACCGGCCGCCGAGGCGGGCCTCCGTCGCGGCGACTTGATCGTTGAGATTGATCGCAAGTCGATCAAGAACGCAAAGGACTTCGCCCAAAAGCTCGGCGGCTCTGAGAAGGTCCTCGTCCTCGTAAAGCGAGGTGAATCAACGCTTTGGGTGCCTCTCAAGAAGGCCGGCTGATTCCTTCGCGCGGGAACGATTTAGTCCTCGGCGGCGATCGATCTATGTTGATAAAGATCGCCGTCGACAAAGCCCTGCTTGCGATAGTAGTCGCGGGTGCCGATCGCCGAAATCACAGAGAGTGTCTCATAGCCCGCTTCCGTCGAAACCACGGCGGCCCGCTCGAGAAGTTGCGCGCCGAGGCCGCGATGTTGTGCGGCGCCTAAGGGGTCAGCGCCCAAGCGAACGCTGCCACCGTACACGTGGAGTTCACGGACCAAGGCGTGCTGCCCGAGTTCTTGGACGAACGACGCGTCATTGGGAAGCGAGAGGCGTAGGAACCCGACGATTCGATCCGCTTGCGTTGCGAGTTCCAGGAAAACCTCGCGACTGCCTCCAGTCGAGTATTCCGTCTCGACCATTTGTAAGGCATCTGCCTCGAACGCTTCGCCGCGGATCTCCCTATGGCGAATTTCGACGAGGCTTTCGCCGCGGCGAGCGATCTCATTTTCGGCGATCTGACGGAAATTCGTGCGCTTATTGCCAACGACTATGTCGTCGGAGGAGATGTCACGAATCACTCGGGTCACACGGCAATAGCGCGGCACGCGCGGCAAAGCGTCGGACACCACTTCGAGGAGTTCATCATCGGTGTAGGGTTTCCATTCGCCGCGCTTCCACGGTCCCATCAACTCCGCCGTCTCGACCAAGCTGCACGGGTAGAGCTTCAACTCATCCGGCCGAAACGCTTCGTCTTCGAAGAGCTTCGGGAAATCGTGCCGGTCGCTCTCCGGCGTCGCCCCGAGTAAATTTGCCATCCAATGCACGTGCAACTTAAAGCCCGCACGACGCAGGAGATCGAAAGCGGTCCGGGTTTCGGCGAGTCCGTGCCCGCGTCGATTCTTCTCGAGGATCTCATCGTCGAGACTCTGCACTCCAAGCTGGACCTTCGTCGCGCCTAACCTTCGCAACCGCATCACTTCGGCTTCATCTACATGATCCGGACGAGTCTCGAGAACGAGTCCGACGCATCTAGCTCCCGCCGTTTCGTTCGCTTCCTGCGCGGCCGCAAGCGCCGCCCAATCCGAGCCCTCGTGGTCGAGCAGCATCTCACCATTTTGGCGTTCCTTTAGAAACGCCGTCACACTACGGTTATAGGGATTGCGATCGAACTCGTCGCCGCGCACCTCCGCATCCATCTCCTCGAAGTCAGGGGTTCCCGGATCGAAATCGTTGCGCGCGTCACGCCCTGCCCCGAAATCGTTCATCGCTTCCAGACATCTCTGAATGAACCAAACTTGATAGGCCTCGGGATAGAAAGACCAAGTTCCGCCTAACACTATCATTTCAACCTTGTCGACAGGATGCCCAGTCGCATCGAAGGCCGCCAACCGGTTCCAGGTCTGCAGATAGGGATCGAAGCGGTTATTCGCGGCGCGCTGCGCCCCGGGCTCATCGGATAGATAGCTCTTAGGCATCCGCAAATCGTTCGGGCAGAAAATACACTTACCCGGACACGGGAAGGGCTTAGTCAGGACCGTGAGAGGTGTAACACCACTCTGGGTCCGCACGGGACGGCGCTGTACCCGTCGCCTGAAACGAGCCTCACCAAATCTGAAAGTCTCCTCCGCAGCGAAGGCGCGGAAGCCCGCGATCAGATGGCTGCGGGAGAAGAACCCGCCCCCCGGTCGCGGATTCTGCCGCAACAACGGCTCCATCACGCCCACCGCCAACGGCTCAGGGGTCTCATCCGAAACAGCCTCGATCGCCCGAAGAAGCGGCATCAGAGCATCCCGCGCGGCATGGGGGTCGAAGTCGCGCTCTGGCCCCTTTCCTCGGAAGCGCCCGGCGACGCGCGGCGTCTTCGGCTCGGATTTTAGTTCCGATTCTGTGCGGGGATCACTCATGGGGATGGAGTGTAGGGCGGCCAACCAACAACGCCCTAGAATCGTCGCTTATGCATGCCTTCACTCGACAACAACTCCACGCACTCTCTTTAGCGTTCTATGAAGCCCACGCCGCGGGCTTCGATGCGAGCCGGATCGAATTGCCCTGGCCCGGTTGGGAGCGGCTCGATGCCGTCCTGCCGAAGGATCGCTTCCGAATTCTCGATATCGGCTGCGGAAACGGTCGCCTCGCGGCCTATTTGCAGGGTCGCGGACGGGTATTCGACTACGTCGGGACCGACGCGAGCGAGGCCTTGCTCGAAGCGGGCCGCGAGCGATTGACGTCCGGGCTAGAGGCAGCGGGCTGCACCGCTGAATGGATCCAGCAAGATTTTCTCGCCAGCGAGACCCCGGGCGAGGCGCTCCCGCCGGGTCCCTTCGACGCCGTCGCCCTAATGGGCGTGCTCCATCATGTACCGGGAGCCGAGACACGGCGTGCGTTGCTCCAAGCGGCATCGGCCCAACTCGCAGGCGGAGGCGTACTCGCGTTCACAACGTGGCAGTTCGGCAACCGGCCCCGCTTCAAAAAGCGCCGTGTGCGGTGGGAGAACGTCGGCCCCGTGCTCGGCGCCCCAATCGACCTCAAAACTCTCGAAGAAGGCGATGCCCTGCTGCGATTCGGGGACGATCCGAACGCGCCGCCGCGATATTGCCATCAGGTCTCCGAACCCGAATTCGAGAGCTGGCCAGCCGCCCTCGAACTCAACTCCGTCGCTCGCTTTCAATCCGACGGGGCCGCCGGCGACCTCAATCGATATTGGATTCTACGCGCAAAATAGTTTCTGCAGCTTCAGAACCAAAAGTATTCACATCCGGGCACGTTCTCAAAGTCATCGACTTCGACCTGAGGAAGGTCCCCCAAGCGCTACGCGATCAGAGCGCAACGATGATTGCGGGTACGCCCTTCCACATAGCTCCCGAGCAGAGAAACGAGAATGCCGCTGATGGTCGAATCGACCTATACAAGTTCGTCATAACGTTATTCGAACTCTCCACGGGGCAGCTCCCCTTCAGAGAAGTCGACGCCACGCTTCTTCACAGGAGCGCCAAGCGGCCCGATCCCCGCGAGTCGCTAAAGCGTCGCACTCTCCGGCGCAGTAGGGACTGACTTAGGCTCTGCCACGTCCGTCTCTGCAGCAATCATCGTTTGCAACTCCGAGAGTTCTTTCGCGGCGCTGCCATGGCCCTGTTCCGCGGCTCGGCCTAACCATTCAATGGCTTCAACGCGAGGCATCGTCGTCGAAAGCTTACGCGTATACATGCCGCCCAAATTGTACTGGGCAGCCGCAAAGCCCTGATCCGCTGCCATGCGCCACCAATGCTCTGCTTCACTCGCATTCACATCGACGCCCTGGCCGGTCAGATAGATCGTGCCGAGCATATTCTGCGCACCAGGATGATTGTGCTGCGCTGCTAGGCGGTACCACCTAAGTGCTTCCTCAAAACTCTGTTCGGTGCCAAGACCCTTGAGATACAGGACGGCGAGGTTGTTACAGCCGTCGGCATCGCCCTGCTCCGCCGCCATGCGGCTCCACCTGAGTGCTTCGTCATAACGCTGCACGACGCCATCGCCGCGCGCATACAAGAAACCCAGCTGAGCCTGTGCGGCAGAATGGCCCTGCTCCGCCGCCATGCGGTAGTACTTCACCGCTTCCAAGGCGTCGCGACCGATCAGCACCCCTTCGTCAAAAATCACGGCGAGTCGGTACTGCGAGTTTGCATAACCATTGCTCGCGGCCGTCCGGTAATGGCTCAGAGCGGATTCCATATCGGGATCGACGCCGAGCCCCTGCTCGTGCGCTTCACCCAGTCGATGTGATGCCCCGACATGCCCCAGATCGACGGCCTTCTCCCAAAACTCGACAGCCATAACTGGGTTGGGCGAAGTATCCTCGCCGCTCTTGGAAACTTCGCCAAGCATGAAATAGGCGGAGCCTTGACCCGCAAGTCCCGCACGCCCAAGCCAGCGCCGACCTTCGACCACGTTTCGGTTCTGCCCTTCAGCCGTTACGAGCACAATTCCAAGCTCGGCCTGCGCTTCGGCATTGTCCTCTTCCGCGGCCCGCGTGAGCCAGCGAAGTGCTTCGGATTCGCGGCGCGAGCGCTCGGAGCCTTCTGCTTCAACGGCTGCCATGCGGTAAAACCGTCCGGCCGAAAGCTGGGCGATTACGTCACCGCCATCCGCTCGCTCGAGCAATACCGCGGAGGGACCCAATCCTTCACCGTATTCCTCCGGCTGAGCATCCACTTGATTACAACCCAACCAAAGTGTGAGCGCGAGCATGCCCGCAATCGCTCTGAGCCCTATTCCTCGAATCCGCATACTGATCTCCTGCGCACAGCCGACTCGACTGCATCCTCGCGTCGCTATCGGTGCGCCGGAGCCGCCGATAAAGAGCGGATTTGGTCCTGATTTAGATTGAGTGGGAGCAGCCGGAGACAATCGTCCTGAACAGTCGGCCCCCCGCTCGCTTCTATTTACGCGGGACGCCAAGTCCGGCCGCCTGGCGGCAGGTGTCGAGAATAGGATCCGCCAGCTCACGAGCGCGAGCGACGCCGTCCCTAAGGATCTCCTCAATCTGGCCGGGATTCCCTTCAAACTCCGACCGGCGGACCCGCATCGGCTCAAAATAGTCCATCAGCCGCCCGAGCAGATCCTTCTTCACGTCGCCGTAGCCGAGGCCGCCCTCTGCCGCGCGCGCGAACATCGCCTCGCGATCGGATTCATCGGTCGCGAACAAGGACCAGAGCTCGAAGACTGCTTGATTCGTGTCCTTGGGATCTTCGACGGGGGTCGAGTCCGTCGCGATGCCCATGATGGCTTTCTTGATCTGTTTGTTCGAAGCGAACATCGAAACGGTATTGCCGTAGGACTTGGACATCTTGCGTCCGTCGGTTCCCGGCACGGTCGCCGTGTCTTCCAATATATGCGGCTCGGGCAGAACGAGAGCTTCACAGTCGTAGTAGCGGTTGAAACGCCCGGCCATGTCGCGCGCCATCTCGATGTGTTGCTTTTGATCTTTGCCGACGGGCACGAGATGGGAGCCATAGAGCAGAATGTCGGCGGCCATTAACACTGGATAAGTGAAGGTCCCGTGATCGATCTCTTCGCCCTTGTCCGTGGCGGCCTTGTACGCGTGTGCGCGCTCGAGCATGCCCATCGTCGTGATCGAACTCAACATCCACGTTAGTTCCGTGACTTCAGGAAGATCGCTTTGGCGAAAAAGGATCGCGCGACTCGGATCGAGGCCAGCGGCGAGATAGTCGAGAACGACCGACTCAGTATTGCGTCGCCGTTCTTCACCGTCTCGAATCGACGTCATGGAGTGATAGTCGGCTACAAAGTAGAGCGCCGTATCATGCTCTTCCTGAAGGTCGACGAATTGGCGCAGCGCGCCGAAATAGTTGCCTAGATGCAGATGCTCGCCTGTCGGCTTAGTACCCGACAGAACGATCTGCTGACGCGTAGCAATAGCCTCTGGCGCTTGGTCTTTTTTCTGACTGCTCATTTTTCTAGATTACCGTCTGGAAGGCTGGATGGATATGTCGTTGCGTCAATCAAGGTTCGCGTCGTGTGTAGCTAATTCGGCCAGAGTCGGCGGGCAGAGTCGGCGTGCCACCTGCGAGCTAGTCCGCGGCCGGCGTGAGCCAATGGGTGAACTCGGGATCATCGCCACGGGCCACCTTCTTAAAGCGCCCCTGTAGCTTCATCGAGATCGCGCCCGGACAGTTCGAGAGCGCACTACGGTCGACCGACTCAACGGGCCAAACGCCGGCAGTCGTTCCGGTCAAGAAGGCTTCGCTCGCTTCAATTAACTCGATCGGCAGCAGCTCGGCTTCGCGCACAGGAATGCCTTCGGCCTTCGCGAGTTCGATGATCGAGCTTCGCGTCACGCCATGAAGCACCTTCCTGGCAGGCGGGGTGAGCAACTCCCCCGATTGGTTTACTAAAAAGAGATTCGCCGTCGGGCCTTCCGCAAGATGGCCGTCTTCATCCACAAGAATGATCTCATCGAACCCGTCCGCCCTCGCCTGCGCCTTCGCCATCATCGGTGACGCGTAGTTCGCCGACACCTTCGCTTGGGGTGAGACGATGTCCTCGCGACGGTTCGCGCGCTCCTTCTCAATCCAAAGCTTCAGAGCCTTAGGCTTGGCCGGCGGCTGCGTGGGGAGCCGATCTTGGACATCGACCGCCGGGTCGTAGGCCGCGATCGCGACGGTCACGTGAGTATCAACGGGCACCACATCGATTTCGATCGACGAGAAATAGGCGCTGATCTTGACCGCCTTCGCGCCAGGATTCGCGCGCACCGTCTCGCGAATCGCTTCCCGCATAAGCGACGCATCCTGCTCGAGGGGCAGGCCCATCAGCTCGCAGGAATGAAAGAAGCGCTCGATGTGTTCCCGCATTCGGAACACAGTGGCTCCGGCGGGCAGCCCGGCCCCGTTTCCCTCCGGGAGGTCGTGCACCGACATGTAGTCGAATACGAGGGAGCCTCGCTGCAACGAATGGGACAGGACATGAACCGTCGCGTCGGCCCAGGGCCGAAGTGTCCCGTCCATCCAGATTCGCCGTCCAGAGTCACTCGAAGTCACTGAGCCCAAGGCCTTTTCTCCCGAAACGCATAGCCCGCGGACGGCACCCGCCACCGGTCTCTTGCCCCCCGATCTCCATCGTGAGGAGAGCCGTAGAGCACGGGCGCCGAATTGTATCAGATGAATTCGCCGCTCACGCGATTTAGGCCGACACCACTTCGGCCCTCGCGGCTACTTCAACAAAAGAACGAACCACACAGCCCCCGTACTGGCCGCTGAATTCGATTGAGGAACCCCCATGAGCCGAGCCTTTCGTCAGGCCAGCAACGTCATGATTGTCGCCGCCCACCTCTACGTAGAGCTTGCCATCTCCGCGAGCGACCTTCTCCGTCCCGACACCTACCGCCGTACCGGCAGCTGAAGCATTTCCACTTCATCCCTGCTCGTTCTTTGATTCATCTGCGCGCTGTAGCGGGCGAACAGAGGCCTCGGTTGCGCGATGACAATACGGCCGGAACAGCTGACGCGTTCTTCTTCAGGAGGGCCCGAAGAACGCCGGGCGTGCTTCAGGAGACGCGGCTCTCGGATGCGGCGAGGTCTTCGTCGTCCTCGGCAGGATTGTCATCCACCTGCAGCGCGCGATACGCATCGAGGGTCTCTTCACGGCGGCGGACTGCCAACTTCGACGAGGATTGGCTCGCGACCCAGGTTCGGGCGGCCAGCGCTATGGCGAACAAGAAGGACACCACGGCCAGGATCAAAAAATCGATCGGCGACAGTGAAAAGATCGACTGGTTCCCGCGTGTCAGCAGGTCAGCCACTTTCAATACGAACCCGACCAGGAGCGAAGTCCATCCGGCCAGCAGCAATAAATCAATTACGGGAAGTACGGGCATCTCAAGCTCTCCCACACGGCTGCCCCCACTCTAATCTGCGCGAGGCCCCAAGGTCAAACCCGACGTTGTCAGCTCCCTGCGAATCGCACGTGATTCGCCGGTTGTCGGAGCCCGCGATGGCAAGGCCGGAACCCCGCGCTACATTCACCGCCTCGATGGCCCCAAGAGGTCATCACACCCCCTCGGACCCAAACGTCTGGCGTCAGACAAACGAGTATCCGAGTCGCGGGTTGCCCAGAGGAATTGACGGAAGACGAATCTCGCGATGCCCCGAGCCCTTCAAGGTTCAGGCAACATCGTTCGCCAGCGACGGCCGGCGAGGCAACGAGAAACCGAACCCGTCCTCGGGGCCGACGTAGCTCAGCTGGTAGAGCAGCTCACTCGTAATGAGCAGGTCGTCCGTTCAAGTCGGATCGTCGGCTCCATTTCTCGCTT
>Ga0315315_10003118_pt1 | contig 15178 bp, 20 predicted proteins | sample M140m3416metaG_FD_203699 | JGI IMG/M metagenome (GOLD analysis project Ga0315315, IMG submission 203699) | Ammonia-oxidizing marine archaeal communities from Monterey Bay, California, United States - M1 40m 3416 | ecosystem: Environmental > Aquatic > Marine > Intertidal zone | place: USA...
CCAACCCCAAACTCTACAACGTCGCCCTCGAAGCCTCGGAGGTCCAAAAGTTGTACCGGCTCGGCCGAACCGGGCGGTCCATGGTCATCAGCGACACGGCCGTCGGCATCGGGAAAGTCCCTGAAGCGCAGTTGGATGTGAGGGGGGTGTTGAAGTGTGATAGTTTGCATACACGAAACAGAGTGGCATTCTCTGCCAGTGCGACCCTACCGTCTGGACAGGGGAGCGAGGGAGGCGCTTTCCCAGCTAACAGTGTTTTGTTCAATATCGGGAATGGCTACAGTGCAACAACATATATGTTCACTGCTCCAATACATGGTATATATCATATGTCGTGGGAGGCTTTCGCCCAGGTTGCCTCGAGTTCATCGAGTCAGATATTGGCAAAAGTAAACGGTAGCTACGTCAATATTAAGGGGAATACCATAGGCGCACACGGTAACGGGATGTCACTCGACGTTGAATTAAAAGCTGGTGATACATTCAACTTTTCGGGTAATGGCAGCGGCAACCCACTATATTGGTGGAGCGACCCGAATCATAATAGATTTTGTGGATATTTGGTTTTTGCCATATAAGTGTCTCCAATCCACGTCAATTAAAGTATTCACTTTTAATATGAATCAACTTCTAACCCGAGTAGTTATTAAAATCGCAAAGGACACGGATCTACCGTCATGGAATTGTGGTGAAACATACGAATCCATAGTGTTCCCCGAAGGCTACACCAAACCCCTGAAGGAGGAGTTTGAGGCCCTTATGAAAGTTGAAAGGTGGAAAGATCTCCGCGAAGAACGCAATAATCGCCTCGCCGACGTGGATTGGATTTTCTCAGAAGATTACTCGATTGACGATGACTCGTACCAACAATGGCTCACGTACCGCAAAGCCTTACGCGACCTTCCTTCAGCGACGGAAGATCCGGAAAATCCCGTTTGGCCGGAACAACCGGCGATGCCTTCAGGGACGACCGAGAATAAAGATCTGACCCGCGAATTACGAATCGAGAATAACCGTCTCAAAAGTAAGGTGACCATCCTCGAAAATCGTCAGACCCACTTTAACACACTTCTCGTAAATTTAATCGGACGTGTCGAAACACTCGAGCGACCCGCTTAAAAAAATGAAGACCTTTCTACGTAAGTATGAACGCCATCGACGTATGTGGCCTATTAGGATCTGTCGTCATAGTTATCATGTTTATACCCGAGATCAATCACGTGTATAAATATAAAGATGCGAAAGCTATTAACTATACCTTTTTACACTTAAACTTAACGGCGAGTATGCTATCTCTCATTTATTCGTTTTATTACGATATTATTCCTATGACGATCACGAACGTCGCGGCGACTCTTTTCTCTCTACTCATGTATTTCTTCAAGTATAAATATGAGCTTAAAGAATTAAACCAAGTAAATGATATACCCGCTCCTATAGTGTAGTTGGTCAACACAGGGGACTTTGAATCCCCTACCCCAGGTTCGAGTCCTGGTGGGAGCTCACACCCTCTCTTAGCTCAGTCGGTAGAGCTGTGGACTGTAGTTCCAATGGTCACTAGTTCGATTCTAGTAGAGAGGACCCATTCCTCTGTAGCTCAGTTGGTAGAGCGACAGGCTGTTAACCTGTAGGTCGTCGGTTCAAACCCGGCCGGAGGAGACCCACACCTTTTACATACGAAACCCGGATGTAAAAGATGTTTGCTAATTATAGATGACTGATACGAACCACCACGTACTCACAGGAAAGGTTGATATTACCAGTAACCTACTGGTAGGCTCTTCCCACTTATTTGTCGATACCAATAACAACCGTGTAGGACTCATCACCACAAACCCTGACGCAGGTTTACACGTAAACAGTAATGCCTACGTAAACACGGATTTACGTGTGGGACCCGCGGGTGTGAATCAAGTCGTAATAAACGCAACAGCTGGACGTATAAAAGCAGGATCATTTGAAGGTGATGGCTCTTTATTAGAGAATGTACCGGCGGGTGCGGATGGAGCCGCGGCAACGATTGGGAACCCGACCATAACGACCGGACTCGCGGGAACGTTTGCCTCGGTGACAAATTCGGGTACGAGTTCTGCTGCCGTTTTTGATTTTGTTATTCCAAGAGGTGACCAGGGCACTGCGGGTACTAATGGTACTAATGGTACTAATGGTACTAATGGTACTAATGGAGATGATGGAGCCGCGGCTACGATTGGGAACCCGACCATAACGACCGGACTCGCAGGGACAGAGGCATCTGTGACTAATTCTGGTACGAGTTCCGCTGCCGTTTTTGATTTTGTTATTCCAAGAGGTGACCAAGGTGCTGATGGTACTAACTATTTCACGTTAAGTGGATCAAATATTTATAGGACTACGGGGAATGTGGGAATTGGGACGGTATCCCCCTCCAGTGTTTTCAACACGTACGGAGGTGCTTTATGGGATGGTTCTGACCACACATCGAAGGTATGTGCAACTTTACAGGTCGGCCGTGGTTCGGGGACGGGTGCATCGACACAAGACGGTGGAACTGGTGCGATTTTGGAATTCAGGCACCACAGTGATTATAGGTTCGTAACAGTCGAAAGTGTGAGCGAAGCAAACTACAGTTCTGATATAGGACTTCGTTTTAAAACGACGGATACCAGCGATGGTCCTGAAGAACGAATGCGAATTGACGCACATGGAAACGTCGGAATCGGTCGGAATAATCCCGCATGTGCCTTAGACATAGCTGGAGAAGACGTGATGATTAGAGGAAATACACCTTCGTTAAACTTTAGTGAGGGGACGGGTGCGATGGATGCAGCTTTTAGAATTCGTTATGATGGAGCCACTAAGAATGATAATAATAACTTTTTAGCCATTCAAACTGGAGCTAACTTTGGGCTCACAGCCCTACACGCAAAATATGACGGCAACGTCGGCATCGGTATAACAGATCCGGAAACTGCTCTGCATGTGAACGGGTCAATAACACTTGGAGACCAAGGTGCGAACAGTGTAACGTATACGGACGCTCAGTTAATATTAGGTGGGACACACAACCAAGGGTACAATCGTGGAAATTATGTAAAATTGTTAATTTCGGGAGGGAACAACGATGGTAGTTCTCCATTCTACATCATGTGCGAAGATGAGAACGGATATGATCAGTTCTATGTAAAGGGAGCGACGTCCGACAATGGTGGTACAGCAATATTATACATAAAAGGCCAGGTTAAAATTGCAAGCGCCGGTGATACTTACGCCTTTATACCAGGAAACGACGGATGGTTGCGATTACAGGGTGCCGAGTTTTTCCAGGGAAACTTGTACGGTAGTTATACATCACTCGCAGTGGGTAATTTCTATGCCGCGGGATCTACACGATTTTCAAGTGATGATCGCGTCAAACATTTTGAAGAACAAGTTCCAGCCCTCGATCTTATACGACAACTAAAACCTTATAAATACAAAAAAACCAGTAAAATCTATACAGAGGACTATACAGGTGAAATAGGGGAAGAAGGTAAAGACTGGGAATGGGAAATAGGTCTTATCGCGCAAGATATCGAGAAAATCCCGTATTTAGAATTCGCGGTGAGTAAACCCGAAGATAGTCCAGAGGATAAGTACGGTTTGAATTATACACAATTTATAGGTGTGTGTATTCAAGGAATTAAAAAATTAGACGAAGAACTCCAAACCACAAAAGAAGATCTCCAATCCGAAAAGAATAAAGTCGCGACGATGGAACTATTAGTCGCATCCCTCGTTAAACGTGTCGGGGATCTCGAAAATCTAGTGATTTAAAGAAAAAGCGCTTTCGTAAAGTACAAAATGTCTTGCATCGCCACTCTCAGGCCCGTCATTACCACCCCCATTCAATCCAGGAACAGGGTTAAGTCTCGCACTGTTCGCACCGTAGTGCGGGCGAGCAACGAGGGGTCTCGTTTCACAAAGATCGACCGCCCTAACGATTTTCTAGCGGTCGCAGAGCGCGTTAACGGTCGTGCGGCCATGATTGGTTTCACTTCCGCGGTGGTCGATGAGATCATGACTGGTAACCCTATCAGCGCACAGTTCCACGATAACATCGGACTCTCCATCGCTGTCGCATCCTTGGTTTTCCTCGGCACCGCCGCTAACCCGGAGGATGAGGGATACGTCCAGGGACCTTGGAAGCCTGAGACCGAGCTCGTCAACGGTCGACTCGCGATGATCGGAATTCTATCACTTCTACTCACCGAGTCTATTCATCCACAGGTCCCATTGTTTTGAGCTTAAAAATAAAAACTCAGTATAATATAAAATGTCAGGTGGAATTGCCCAACTCGTCGCCATTGGTGCCCAAGATGCCCATATCGTAGGGAAACCCGAGGTGTCATTTTTTAGGTCTAACTATAAACGTCATACAAACTTCGCCCAAACTGTCGAGAAGCAGGTTATCCAGGGCAACCCCACCAATGGTGGTATGTCCTCCGTTCGTTTCGAACGTAAGGGAGATCTTCTCGGCTACGTTTACATAACTAACCGTGTCAAACGTGATGTATCTCCAAGTGGGTGGCGGGGTGAAATTGAGAAGGTAGAGTTAATCGTGGGAGGTCAGGTTATCGACACTCAGACCTCTGAGTTCTCTCAAGACATCGCCCCTGCGATGCTCGCGCAGACGTATTCCAAGTCTCTTGCCGGTGCGAGTGCGAACGCGTCGGGATTTTACCCTCTCCATTTCACTTTCTGTGAAAATGCTCAGTCCGCTCTTCCTTTAGTTGCTTTACAATATCACGATGTAGAGATTCGTATTAGGTGGGCAACCACCGCAGCTACCGATTATGAGGTTCATGCTCAATTCATTTACCTCGACACCGATGAGCGTACCACTCTCGCGAACACACCCCAGAACATGCTCATAACCCAAACTCAAAAGATGGTTGCTTCCGGTGCCTCTGCTCAGGAACTTTCCTTTAATCACCCCGTTAAGTTTTTGGCATCTCACGACAGTGCTGGTGGTGGTCTCAATTTCAAGAGTGGTAATGTCAAGCTTCAGATCAATGGTACCGATGTTGGAGACGCGAAGCATGCTTCGAATTACTCGACAACCTCTCTCTATTACCACACCCCTTTTTACAATCTCGATAGTCAAATCGATCACCATTTCCTCTATCCCTTCTGCTTAGATACCGCCAAGCTCCAGCCCACGGGAAGTTTAAATTTCAGTCGTGTAGACAGTGCTCGTCTTCTCACCGACGCTGGAACTTTTGGAACGGACATATATGCGGTTAACTATAACATTTTACGCATAGAAAATGGTATGGCAGGCTTGTTATATAGCAATTAAATCCTAATTAATAGTAAATGTTAGTCTTTTTGTTTTTATTGGCTTTCGTTTTTATGATCACCTACGATCCTAAATCTGGAACTCTTAATCAATATATTCCCACACAGAACGCTCCGTGTAAAGATGGACACTATAATGAAGTTCAATTCGCTCAGCATGGATACGAGTGCCCCAGGAACGATAAAGTAGCTATGGGCGCGATTGTTAGTGCTTAAAAAAAAGAATACTTAAAATACCATAATGTTTGCTTTTGATCGTGAAACCGCAACCATCGTCGCCGCAGTATTATGTTTAGTTGCGACCCTCTACATCTACAATGAATTCAAAAAGAATAGGCAAGATATGGAAGAGTTTAAGAACACCGTCAACGAGAAGCAGCGTCCCGTCATCGTGGAGCGCCCCTCCCGTATCCAACTCGTCAAGGCTCCCGTAGAAAAGCCGTCTCCCATCGGTAAGGAGGAACCCGTGAAAATCCCTGTTGAGGAATCGAGCGAATAAACTTATCAGGGGATTATAGAGTGCTATGAGCAATGAAGAAACATAAAGCCATCGCCATACCAGTGTCATTTCATGATGGAACTGCGAGATTCCTAACAGTGAGAGATAAAAGATTTAAAGAGTGGATATTCGTCACCGGAGGGTGTAGACGAAGAGAAATATTTAACCCGTTACGTACAGCTTTACGGGAACTAGAAGAAGAAACAAGAGGAGTCGTATCTTTAAAAAAGTGTGATTATACACACTATTCATTTACGGTTAAAGAAAGTCCAACTGTAGATTTAGAATATAACGTATTCATATTTTTTGTAAATTATTCCAGGACCGATCAACAAGAATTAATACGACGTTTTAACGAAGAAAAGCATAAGATGCATACAAAAAAGATTAATATGAAACGTACATACGATGAAAATGATTTCATGAGTTTCGACACTTTACAAGAATTCAATGGGAGACGTAGATGGGATAGGATAGTCAAAAATGTCGTACGTAATCCAGAGTTCTATACGTGCGTGTCTTCTCTCAATAGAAAATCGTTTGCTATTAAATAATGAAGTCTAAGAACTACATTCTCAAGCAAATCAAAGATATACTCATAGATCATAAATCGTATATGGAAGATAAAGCTGAGAAATATATTGAAGAAATTAAAACTAAAACTGTATACGAACTTTTAGTTTTAAAGAAACAACTCGTGACCGAAGATGAAGAATTTATAGATGTTTCGTATCGTCGATCGATTTGGCACGAAGAAGAAGATTAAAAAATTAAGTACAATATAACGTAAGTATGTTTAAGTCGTGGTGTAGACGACAAGGATTTTGCAATGGATCCAATCTATCACACGTGCTCATGGATGGTGGAATACTATCCGTCCCGTTTGATAAATTGAATGAATTTTATGAGATGTACATAAAAGCTGTACAAAGTGGTGAAAAAATATACGTCGTCGAACAAAAGACGGATACGTATAATTTTTTCGTAGATTTAGACTATAAAAGTGATGAACATTTAACATTTGAACATTTAAAAGAAGTTTCTAGGGCTATTTGTGATCGTGTCGCATTTTTTGGGGGTAAAAATGCGTTAATTTCTATAGCCGAACCAAAGGAAGTTGGGAAGCAAATTAAACATGGTATCCATATTAACTGGCCCAAATTTATAGTAGACAGTAGTTCTGCTATAGCCTTACACTCGCATATAGTATCGACTTTAGATATTCTTTTCCCGGGAAGAATGTGGAAAGATATAGTGGATACCGCAGTGTATGGAAATGGGAAAAGAAATACGAAAGGAAGTGGGTTTCGTATGCCTTGGTCTCATAAAAAAGCGAAACATGAAGCGTGTGAGGGTCGAGGGTGTGAAGGGTGTGATAAAGGCAAAGTCACACAAGGAGAATATAAACCTGTCATGTTATACATACAAGAATCTAAAAAGTTGGAATATATTTTTGATCAAGATCCGTGTATAGAACTTTTACATATGGCTACATTGCGCACACAAAACAAAAATCATGTGGTCGTGGAGGGTTCTATGCGGGAAGAAGGATCTTTCGATATTAAAGATACGAAAGATGTTTTTACGGATTACGAAACCACAGATCATATAAATTCTTTTATTCGTAAAAATATAGATGGTCAAGATAAATCGGAAATTGTTAAAATATATAAACGTGAAAAAACATATCTCGTATCGTCGACATCTAAATATTGTGAAAATTTAGGACGTTCACACGCTTCCAATCATGTCTGGTTCTTAATAGAAGGTGATATGATTCATCAAAAATGTTTTTGTACATGCGAAACTATGAAAGGTAGAAAGTATGGATATTGTAAAAATTTTGGTGGTAGAAGACACGCACTTCCGGATAAAATTTATAAAACTTTGTATCCCAATGGATACAAACCACATACATTTTGTCAACCCATACTTAAACCCGACGAGTCAAGTGGGGAATCTCTTGTCGATATGTTATCTAATTTTATTAAAAAATATATAATCAAGGAAGAAGAAATCAAAGTCATTTCCATAAATAAAAAAAGTAAAAAAATGCATATCATAAATACAAACGCATCTTGTCCGGGATGTAAAAAACAAAAAGTACAATTCAGGATAAAACAAAATTCTGTCATGGAACAATTGTGTGATTGTAAAACTCGCTCACATAATCTTCTTGATAAAATAGTAAGAGCGTTATAACATGATATTCTTGTTATTCGTAATATTGTTTTTTATAATTGTTACCAACATAACAAAAGTTAAAAGTAGTCCAGTGTATCTAGAAAGTTTAATAAAAGAAACGCATAAATATTCTGGTATACACCCAGATCTGTACGGTTCATTTTTGACCAACATGAACATGGCTAAAGATAACATGGAACATGTATTTGAAGCTCGAGAATACACAGAACTCGCTGTAAAAGATCTTAACGAAATAGCGTTGTACTTCATAGATATAGATCCAGATACACAGGATGAAATGGCAAGTTTAGGCGACAAAATACTAAAGGAAACAGAACGATTACTCGTTGAAGAAGCGAGCAATCGTACTATCGTTTTTAGGCCTAAATATATTTAAAAGGGATTGTACAATGTATAATTACGAATGACAACCCGCGTAACTCGTTCAGGACGTATTTCTAAAAAACCCACCCGGTTAGAGCCTACGGAGCGACCCATAGATGATTTTTCGGATGGAGAGTATGATTCAGACTACGATGAAAACGATACAGATATATGTGAAACAGAAGATGAAGATTTTAGTTCCGATGAAGATGAAGATGCGGACGATAATGGTAATTTAGCCGGCTTTGTTGTAGATGATGATGAGGAGAGTGATGAGGAAAGTGAGGCTTAAAAAAATAGACTTTTAATACATATATGGATACGGATATAGGTAATCCCATAGAATATAATCCAACTATGGATGACAAAGATAATGATTCTAGTCAGATAGATCCGCAATATTTTTATTCACACCCACCACCCACCATGATGCCACCACCTTACCCTATGATGGATGAACCTCAAAAAGTAGATTTATTCGCGTCTTTGGATAAGAACGTGTACATCATTATATTTGTTTCTTTCATTCTTGGATTTTTTATGGGGAAGACGCAACAACCAATCGTTCTCAGACCGGTGTAAGCCATGTTTGATCGTTAGGAAGATTCGCAGATCTAAACTCCCCTACATCTTCCGACTTTTTAGGCTGTACTACGAATCTATTTCTTCCAGTCGTATCTTTTTCGGTATCCCTGAATACACTAAGAGCTGTAACTTCTACATCTGTTAATGTGTTTGAAAATATTTCATTTCTTTTCAAAAAAAGGTACATTAAGTATAAAATTATAACACATGCGATTATGTATGTGAGAATCATCTTATTAAAAACTAAGATTTTTTTTAATAAGAGGTTTTTTTTATTTTTTATTTTTTTATTTACTCAACCTTTGCCTCAGCCTCGACCTCCGCCTCAGCTTCAGCCTCAGGTTCTTCTGCGATAGCCTGTTGTTCTTCCCTCTCCTTCTGCCTTTGCTTTATCTCTTCGGCTATGATCACGTCAGCTTCCTTCACGAGATCCTCCATAGGAGTATCAGGCTTCTCGAGTTTAAGTTTTTCGATGATATCGGCGGGATGACTGATCGGCTCTTCATCGGGGCGGTTATAATATTGAGAGTTCTCATCTCCGGGCTTGTAGAAACCATTACCCTTATCGATCATATCACGCTTACGCTCACTGAACATTTTGGCTGCCATCTTCTGATTATCGGCATACCCACTCATAAGCTCTTCAAGCTTGTCGTTGGTATAGTGTACGTCATCAATCTTCGCATTGTCAGGTGGAATGAGTAGCCACTTGTACATATCAACTACGTAAATGTCAAACGTACTATCTTCCTTCTGAAGACGCTTTGCGTGGTTCGCCGCCTCGTCGCGGGTAGAAAAACACCCTCGAATCTTAATTCCAAACTTTTCATTCTTCTGTGGGCACTCTGGTCCTACGATACTAAGGCACGCGAACAATTGACCAGGTACCGTGGTGAAATCTTGTTCAAGAGACATTATATCTTATTGGGGCGTTTTACCTTTAAGTAATCAAACTTAGAGTTAAAAAAGTATAATTTATCATGGAAAATCTTCGCCGTGTTCACAACGACGAAAAGAGAGAACTGATATCGAGAGTCACTCGAAAGGGTGATAGTATACTGGATGTTGGGTGTGGGTTTGGTGGTGATTTGAAAAAGTGGGAGAATGTTGGCGCCAATATAAACATGTGTGAACCTAACGAGGAAGCTTTACAAGAAGCTAAACAACGAGCAAAAAATATGAAAATACGTGTCAATTTTTATTTGGGAGATATACATGCTACACCTGTGAGAAAACATGATGTCATATGCTACAATTTTGCACTTCATTATATTTTCCAATCGAAAGATTTATTTTTATCAACGATGCGAGAAATTAAAAAAAGATTAAAACCGGGTGGAAGATTTGTAGGTATACTTCCAGATTCTCACACTATGATTTTTAAAACACCTTATCAAGATGATTTGGGAAATTTTTTCAAAATGCAAGAAACTAGTAATGGTGCTTTCGGTGAAAAACTTTTTGTACATTTAGCCGATACACCTTATTACGCAGATGGACCTAAATCCGAACCCTTAGCACATAAGGATATATTAGTTTCACATCTGGAAAATGAAGGGTTTACATTAGATTTATGGGAAGGTTTAAAGGGACACCCGATATCAGAATTGTACAGTAAATTTATATTGGTATATAAAAATGCTGGCCGTGGTATTACTACTGGTGATCAGCGCTCTTATAGTTAAAAACATACACGAAGACGAGAGAGTGGTAGAACTTAAAGCGAAGTATAAAAAACTCAGGGAACATTTAATAAATACACACGAAGACGACTTTAAAAAAATTTATCAACCAAAACCACTCATCATTAAACATAAACGGAATAAAACACCAGGATACAATACCAACAAGGGGTCTGAGATAGGGTTATGTCTGGATGGAACGGTTAACGATATGTTTCACGTACTTTTACACGAACTCGTACATTGCGTAGTTGAAGAATATTCGCATAGCGAAGAATTTTGGAACAAATTTGCAAAATTGACCAATATTGCTGTTCAGATAGGGGTGTACACAAAAATATCAGAACAGAAAGAATTTTGCGGATCGCACGTCATCGATAAATAATATCATATACTTATAAATGTCAAGTGTTATTGATAGTGCCGTGACGGTACCACTCGCCAGGTTTACGATGTCCGTTCTTATATGGATGCTTTTACTATTCAGCATACCTCTCATGCGTTTAGAATGGAAATACTGGGCTAACATGTCCATGTTAACCGTTATCCTACCAATGTTGATATGGTGGCTCGGTAATCATAGCATTTTCTTGAGTGCTAAAACTGGAACCGTGTTCATGGTTTCAGCCTTTTCTGTCCTGTTTATGATTCTACTGACTGAAGGTTTTAGGTGGGCTAAATTAAAGAGGTACCTGAAAGAGTATGGTAAAGATCCTAAGGATACTGCCGTAGCAACGTTGATAGTAACGGGTGCTATGGTAGTTGGTGCTGGGGTTGCGTACATATCTCAGAGTGGGGATGTACTTCGATTTTAAAAATAACGTCGCGCGAAATAGAAAATTATAGCAGCGACAAGCCCCGTAGAGGCTAACCCTACAAAGCTTCGGTTACCCTGTGCGTTTACAAATTGAGGAATGGTGGTTGCGAGTTTATCCTGGACAGGCTTGCTCACGGCGGCTGAGCAGGCGACCGCGACGATGAGAGCCTGCATCTGATCATCGGTGAGATCTAAGGGGTTCTTTTTCTTAGAATCCGAACCCTCGTTTCCAGCGGTTTGGGAAACCATAGCGGGGGGTTGAGCCATCATCTGCTGCTGAACCACACGAGGGTCCATAGCCATCATAGGCGCATCTAAACTATCCTGGGACTGTCCCATAATGTCGGCGATCGGTGTAGAATCCATGGTTTCTTTACTTTGTAGTATATTTTTTTCAGGCGAATTTTCCACAAATGTAGTACTGTTATTTATAGGAACCATCCCATCAGTGGGATCAGATAAATTTAACGTAGGAATATTAGCCGCCATTTAATAGTGAACAATGTTTTCTAATAAATAATTTTTCGCGCTCACCTAGTTTTAGTGATTTTAATGGGAGTACTCTTTTTTGTCTGTTTAAAACTATTGGCTGCACTCCCACCTTTGGGATTGAACATCTTTTTATGTGTATTCCAATATTCTGGAGCCCCAACCTTAAAATTTTTTCGTAATTTTGCTTTATACCAAAATACACAATCTTCTATCTTGTTACTCTTACTGGTGTTATCCAAAACAATACATTCATAATTTTCGGTACATGCATCCATGACCTTATTAAACATATCAAAATTTGGGAAAATACCAAAAAAGGATTTGTAAAGCTTCTCTCTATTCTGAATGATGTTCTCCCTGAGAATAAACACATAATCCACATTAGCGCGAAGAGCTGGTGGAAGATCCATACAATACTGCATCGTCAACATGAAGAAGATCTTCCAGTGACGCCCATTCATAAAACACTGCCTGATACAGGTATCACGCATGAATTTGTTATCATACATACAATCGTCCAATAAGAGGAATGCACCACAATTTGGTTTACCAGCTCCCACGAGTTTCCTCTGTCTTTCCATAACACGTTCTATAGCGTCCCTGTCGTAATCACCGTAAATGAAAAGATCTGGAACGTATTGTTGATAATAGTGATTACCTTCTTCAGTCGCAGACAAAACTATTCCAGCTGGTAAATGCTTCTTGTGCCATAAAATGTCAGTGACGAGTGTAGATTTACCAGTATTACGCTTACCAACAAAAACACATACTTTATCATCCGCCATGGTGGCTGGATTAAATTTACGTAATCGTAGATCCATCTATAATACCGCCCCGTTTTATTTCATAAAATTTTACTCACATCTAGTAAGAATGGCGGGTAAACTTCAAATCGCCATAACAGGAACCCAGGACCAGTGGCTCACAGGTGCTCCTGAGATTTCGTATTTTACGTCTATATTTAAAAGACATAGCCAATTCTCTACTGAAGCCACTGAGATGCCTTTCGATGGTAAATGTGATTTCTCAAGCTCCGTTGAGTGTAGAATTCCACAAAACGTAGGGGATCTCATACGTAGCATGATGTTGAAAATTAAATTAGGCAATTTATCGACCGACACATCCACTGAAAAATATAGATACAACACCCCAGCAGCCTTGAGTATCATAAAACACATCGACCTCGTAATTGGAGGACAAATTGTAGAGCGTCTCACTGGTGATTATATCTATATGTATAATCAGTTACATAATAATAAAGATGATGTAAACCAATCTCTTTATTTCTTATCTGGACATGGTGAACATCTGCAAGTATCGAATTCATATAACACATTTTACGTAAATATTCCATTTTACTTTTTTAGAAATCCTAGCTTGGCAGTACCCGTCTGTGCAATCACCAAACAACTCGTTGAAGTACGTGTCACGTTCAAAGATATAAATGATGATGTAACTTTCAAATATACCATAGATGGGTCGGTGACTAAGAGGGATAAAACAACCGAAGGATCTATCGACAATATTTCACTCATTACCGATTTCTATTTCGTCACTGAAAATGAAAGAAACTTTTTACTCACACGTCCGATGGAATACATAATATCACAGTTACAAATGTCTAAATTGGTGTACAAACCAAACGAATCAAAAAAATCAGCTCTTTTGAAATTTAAACATCCCGTCAAAGAGTTATTCTTCTCAGCGAAGGAAAAAACTGGAAATTCCGATCAACTTCTTGATACATCAATTACAGATCAGGAATTCACGACACTTTTACCAGGTAAACGTTCTGATTACAGATTAATAAAAAATGTAAAATTCGCATGTAATGGTGAAACTATTTTCGATCAAAGTGGGCAATATCTGGCGTATGAACAGTCTCTTCGTCATCATACAGGATGTCCGGACCCCGCGTTTGAGTTTTATTCATATTCATTCTCTTTAAAACCAGAACAACACTATCCATCCGGGCAATTAAACATGAGTCGTATAATACATAAGAAAATTGATATAGAATTGGAAGAAACATCAACTACGCGTGACATAGATGTTTCGGTATACGCATTAAATTACAATGTTCTTCACGTAGAAAGTGGTTTAGCGGGCTTAAAATTTTAACGTATAGTATTAGGAATGGCGGGACGATTACAACTCGCCACGAAGGGTACTCAGGATATATTCTTCACAGACGATCCAGAGTACACACACTTCGTAAAAAATTTCAGGAAACATACAAACTTCGCGAAATATGAAGTAAACCATGAATTAGATGGAAATCTAGAATATGGAAGTACTTTAAGATGTACGATTCCTAATAATTGTGGTGATCTCATAAAAAACGTCAGCGTTCAGTTCGAGCTTCCACATCTCACGTTTGGTACTACGTATACATACATAGAATCTATAGGTCATGCGTTGATTGAATATGTGGATTTGATCATAGGAGGTCAGGTTATTCAGAGAATACCAGCAGATTGGCTCCAGATACACTCCGAAAACTACATAACTCAGACGAAACAGACGAACTTGTCTAAATTAATAGGTAAGTGTCCAGATGAACTTTCAGGAACAAATGTGAGTGATACAACAATACAAGGATATTTGGGAACTGCAACTACTTCCCGAAAATGTATAGTAGACATACCTTTTTATTTTTATAATAATCCAGAATTGTCTCTACCTTTATGCGCACTTACCCAGCAAGAATGTGAAATAGAAATTAAATTAAACACCAGAGGAAAGTGTATAACAGATTTACCGGTGAGCGCTTCGCCCAATAATACGACATTCGTTGTTACTACTAATGGTTCGTCAGCTTATCTGATAGATGGTGCTACCCACCCCACTCTTACATTGTTAAAAGGAAATACGTATAATTTTACATACAATAAATCTGGACATCCGTTCGCGTTGAGAGATACGGGTGGGACATCATACGTGAATGGTTTAAGTTCAACAACGGATCCAGCAACTTTTACAGTTCCACTCGATGCACCGAATACGTTGGAGTATTATTGTACATCACACGCGGTTATGAAAGGAACTATAAACCTAATATCTCCAGGTATATATGATGTGGGTATAAACTCGATGTCTCTCCAGACAGAAATGGTACAACTCGGAGACCCAGAGCGGATAAAATACCAATCCGAAGAAGTGAATCATATCATAACACAACTTCAAGTGAGTAGGGATATAATTCCAGCCAATACA
>Ga0315315_10003119_pt1 | contig 15178 bp, 12 predicted proteins | sample M140m3416metaG_FD_203699 | JGI IMG/M metagenome (GOLD analysis project Ga0315315, IMG submission 203699) | Ammonia-oxidizing marine archaeal communities from Monterey Bay, California, United States - M1 40m 3416 | ecosystem: Environmental > Aquatic > Marine > Intertidal zone | place: USA...
GTATTCGACGGCGGCGGGATACCCCCGGGGGGGTCCGAGCGTTTGGAGAAAAGGGGCATGCGCGCCGGTGACAGGCGCGCGGTCAAGATCATCCGCGTGCACCACGCGGCGGTGACGCACCTCAGCACCACGGGCGGCGCGCGGTACGGCACGGGCGCCCGGCCGCAGCTCGTCAGCGGCGGCGGCGAGGGCAACGTCCGGTTTTTCGACCAGAAACTGAGACTGGTCGCCTGGTTCGACGGTTTAGAGCAAGGCGGCGTGACCTCCGTGGCGTTCGTCGCCCAGGCTGGACTGCACGAGAAGTACCAAGGTAGGTCCTTGCAGGTTGACGAGGAGGACGAGGTTGAGATTCCCGGCCAGACGCTGCTGATGGGCGCGTTCGACGCTCCCGACTTTGTCGTCGGCACCGATCACTCTGCGATTTACGCGTTTTCCGCTGAGACGTTCGAGACGCACGGGAGCGCCGAGGCGGTGCGTGATGCACACGAACTGGTCCGCGGGACGTTCGACGCGGTCGTGGACATGGCGTCGCACCCGTCCGAGCCGCTTCTGTGCTGCCTGGGCGGCGGGGGAATCGCCTGGACGTGGGATTACGAGGGTCGGTTCGTGGTGACCAAGGCGGACCTATCGGACAGAGGCGCGGGGCCCAAGCCCACCGCGGTGTGCTACCGGCACGACGGGCGTGGTATCTTGGTGGGCACGAGCAACGGGTCTTTGAAGGCGTTGGACCCGGGTTCGTTGGTTGACGTCCAGACGATGCGATTCGGCAAGGATGCGGTGACGGCGCTCGCGTGCGCCGACGACGAGGAGTGTTCCTACGCCGCCGCCGCCGACGCGGGTGGATGCGTCGCCATCTTCAAGCTCCACGGCCCGATCGCCGCGCCGGCGTCCGAGGAGGAGGAACCCGAGCGTGCATTCGACTTTATCGGGAAATACAAGGCGCACTCGGCGCGAAGCCCGGTTCGGGGTTTGGCGTTTAAATCGAACCGCGATGACGGTTCGTTGGAGCTGGTATCCGTCGGCGCCGAGGGCCGCGTGGTGCGATACGACGTGTTCAACTCCACGGAGGAGGGCGGCGTGAAGGTCATCGACGTGCGGGACGACGCCGTGGGCGGGCCCGCCGCGGGGGGCGTCGCCGCGCCCACCGCGCTGGCCTTCGCCCCCGACCCGCGGCGCCCCGATAAACTCTCCGTGTTGGTCGCCGACGACGGGTACAAGATTCGTATCGTCGACGTGGACACCCTGACGACCACGCGGACGGTGCTGGGGCCCACGTTCGGCGGGCCGGTCACGCGCATCGTCCCGTTCAACCTCGGCGACTTTGCGCACGCGGCGTACGCCACGTCGAATAAGGTTTGCGGCGTCGCCAAGTTACCGCTGACCGGGGACCCCGGCCGCGCGATGGGCGTCGTGGCGCACCCGGGTGACGTCGGCGCGATCTGCGTGGCGCACGATGACAGCGCCGTGTTCACGGTGGGTTCGCACGTCAGCGCGGGGGAGTCATCGGCGGGAAGGGTCGTGAACGTGTGGAACGTGAGTAAAGCCGCGGTTGACGAGAACGATTTCGGCGACGAGGCTGCGGCGAAACGGACGGCGGACCAACTCCTGGAGGGCGGGATCGGCGGTGCGTTCTACGGCGAGGTCAAGGATTACTTTCTGTACTCGCAGCTTCGCGCGCAGGGCGAGGATTGCACCGCAGCGCGGTTCGCTGGTATCGACAAGCCGGTGCCGACGTCGGAGATCCCGCGGATGCTACGGGCGCTGGGCCACTACCCGAGCGATCGCGAGCTTGGTGACATCTTTCGGGAACTCGCGGTGGAGGCGTCCGGTGCGGACGGCGACCTACGCACGGATCCACCGGCGACGATCGGGTTCGACCGGTTCGTGTCGCTGTACGTGAACCACAGGCCGATGTTCGGGGTTGACGCGGCGGATATCGAATCCGCGTTTGCGCAGCTCGGCGCCGGGGATGGTGAGTGCGTGGAACGGGGTTCGTTGCTGGAGGCGCTCGAGTTTGGGGGCGAGGCGATGTCGAGGGAGGAGCTCGTGGCGGCGGCGGTGAAGCTGGTGGGACCCGGGGCGACGCTGGCGGATCTCGTGCCGGAGACGGTGTCCGCGAGGGAGTTTGCCGAGGACGTGCTGGGATTCGTCGGGGTTGGCGCCGAAGAGGGTATTCACGCGTAAGCGTTAAGGCTCGCTCGACAACCTACTCGAATAGATTAACTTATGATGATGATATTACTCGTCTCGAATGTCCATCACTGCCAGGACACCGCCGCGTCGTCCTCCTCGAAGCCGTCGTCAAAGTCACCGCCCGCGCCGCCGTCGTCGCCCATGAACGTCGCGGCTCCCCCGACGCCCGCGCCCGAAGCCCCAAAGGTGACGACGCCAGCCTTGCCCGGTCCCACCTCCTCCCAATTGCTCGAATCGTCCCTCGGGTCGAACGCGTCCGACGCCGAGGTGGATTCATCTTCATCGGGCGGGGGCGTACCGGCGAGGTACTCCTCGAGCGAGTCGTCGATCCCGCTCTCCAACGGCGCGAGCGGGTCCAGGTCGGGCCAACCCAGGTCATCCGTGGCCGCAGAACTCGACGATGCACTCGATTCGAGGTCGGGCCACCCGAGATCGTCGACGCCCTTGTCGCCGTCGTTTCCGCCGATGAGGTCGCCGAACCGGGACTGGTTCTCCGACTTTCGCGACGACGGCGCCGCGACGCCGAAGGTTTCCGGATCCAGGAAGTCCATGCTGTTGGGGTCGATGTTCACGGGACCTCGGCGCTGGTTCGAAGAGTCTTGAACCCGAGGAGTCCGTGGGTCTTCTTCCTCGCGCTCGTCGTTCCAACCTCCGGCGCCGTCCTCCTCGTCGCCCCAGCCGCCGCCGACGGGCTCGTCCCAGCCCCGCCCGCCCGCGGCGGTCCACCCGCCGGTGGTATTCCTGGTATCCCCGCCGCGGCTGTTCACGCGCGTCTCACCCCAGCCGCCCTGGTTCTCCTCGTGTCGCTCGATGAGGATGAAGCACCCGGTGAGCGCGGCGGCTAGCTTGACGTTGACGCCGCCGGCGCCGATAGCCTTGGCCTCGTCGTGCCTGCTGACGTAGGCGACGAACTTGTCCAGCTGGCGGCCGTCCGCGTCGTCTTCCTCCGCCTGTTCGACCCGGTGCACCGCCGCGGGGAACAGGGCCTCGGCGACCATGTCCTCGCGGACGTCCGACCACGCGAGAATCTGGCAAACCTCGCCGCCGAGCCTCTCGCGGATGGCCCTCAGCCTCGAGTTTTCGACGCCGACGCACGCGAGCACGGGATCGAACACCTTCTCCGCACCGTCCCGCCTCGCCACGGCCACCTTGCTCATCTTGCCACTGACCCGCGCCACTGATTTGATCACCACGTCGCCCGACGCAACCTCGGGAACCTCGGCGGCTAAAACCTCGGCTAACAAACCCGCGATGGCCGTGGAGACGATGACCGGCGCCCGCCTGTCCGCCGCCCACGTCCCGTCCTCCACGTCCATCACCAGCGCGCACACGCGATCGCCTTGTGTATACGTCTTCCCCGGGATGGCCTCCTCCTCGGGCAGGCACGCCATGGCGCCGTCGTCGAGCCGCAGGAGAAATTCACCGCGGCGGCCTTCGGCGACGACGGTGGCCTCCACCATCTCTCCGCGCTTGGCGCGGTAAGAATCAGCCGCGACCGCGCTGACCTGCTCGTTGAGCTCCTCGGTGTACATGTACGCGAGCTTGCGGATCATGTGGCGCTTGCCGTACGCCTCGAGGAACGCGTCGGTGTCGTCCTTTTCCCACTCGACGGTACCGCCGCGGCCGATTCTCTGCGCGAGCACGGCGAGCGTCCCTTCCGCGACGTTGATGTCCACGCAGACGTCGCGGCCGCGTTGATCCATGTCGGCGAACGCGGAGAAGCGGAGCTTGCGGTACGCGCGGTCGATGGCGCGTGACACCGCCTCCAGGTGCACCCGCGGGTCCGACTCGAACCCGTCTTTGCTGGTGGCCAAATCACGAAGCGCGGTGACGATTGCGGATCTCTTACCGAGCCTCAGGCGCTCGTGTCGCGCGGCTTTCTTGGCCGCCTCTGCTTTTTCCTCCTTCGTAGGGGGCGCGGGGGGTAGGTCTTCTTCTGGCGGGGGTAGGTCGTCCTCGTCGCGTCGGTCCCAGCCGTCGGATCCCGCGGATGATCGAGAGTCCATTCCCCACCCGGCTCCTCCGCCGTCGTCGAATGCACCCTCGCGACCGACCAGCCTCGCGGCGGCGCCCGTAGTGCCCACGGTCCTGTCGCTGCCGTCGTATCCGCCGTGTGAGCCTTCCTCGTAGCTCTGCGCGAAGTACGCCTCGTCCGCGCCGCGTTCGTCCACGCGGACGGTGCCCATGGCGTTCTCCAGGGCGTCCAAGTCCCCGAAGGAGAGGCCGCCGGTCGGTGACACGCCTCGGGCGCTGCGCCACTCCTTGGCCATGCCGACGATGTCTGCGGCCGGGTCGACGTCGGCCTCGTCGTCGGTGGTTCCGAACTCGGACTCGAGGAGCCTGTCGATGAGGTCGCCCTTCCGCCCGCCCACCTTGAGCCCGCTCCCTTTGCACATCGGCTTGAGCTGCGCGGTGGTCATCTTCTGGAGCTCGGCGCGGCGCTCGGCGACGGGGAACTCGCTGAAGTTGGCGGTGACGCGGGCGATGACGTGTCGGGTGTGGCGGGTAGACGGAGCCGCGAGCGCGAGCCTGGACCCGCCGAGGATGCGGGACCCGACGAGCGCATTGGAGTTACCCTGGCGCCCGGCATTTGTTTGGCGGCGGTTGATGCACTGAGCCCGAACGATTGTGACGTGTCGACCCGGGGCTTGCGCGGCGGCGTCCACGGCGCGCGGGCGGATGGTGACGCGCCGCGCGAGCGAACTCGTGACCGATGTCGTCTGCATGAGAGACCTGGTGCGTGCGTGTGTCGGGACGCGGCGCACTGGCCCTCAGGAGCTTTCAGTGCCCTTTACCCTTTTTCCCAAGGCGGCGCTTTTTACAATCCGGATTTGCGAGCAGGTTTGGTCGAGGGCATAAATAAAAAGCAGACCAGCTAGCTAGTAGACTACACACGCAAGTCACGAGGGGCAGTCCCGATCCCACGGTTCCTTGTACGGCACCCCCAACAGCTCGAACACGTCCCGCTCGCACACGATCACCCGCGTCTCGTCCCACCCCACCGGCCACCAGTCCTTCCCATCCGCGTCCAGCGAAGGCGCCGGCGGGTCCGGAGTTAAACCGAGCTCCACCGCCCCGTCATCCGGTACCTGGCCCACCGTGCGCCTGTCCCGGGTCCTGTGCAGGCCGTGCGACGTGAGTATGAGCCCGCGCTCGTCGATGGCGAACCGTCGCAGGAACCGGTTATACTGCTTGCTGCCCGTCCAACCGATGAGAGCGAAGGGCTGTGAACAAAAAACATGACGTCAATCGAATTGCCCATACGAGAATTAAAATAAACTTACCAGCATACACCGGGGCACGAGGACGACGTCGACGCGGCGATGCTTTCCGTCCGCGGTGCGATAAATCCCGTAGAGTTTATCGTAGCAGTCGTTGTTGCCCTGGAACCCGTGCTTTGGGTCGCCTTTCTTGTTCCGGCCGGTGTCCTTGACACCTCGCCAGTACTCTTTCATTTTACCCACGGTGAGCATGTGAAAGGCGGTATCCGACGGCCCGAGGATCGAATCGCCCATCGCGCCGATCACCCTCGCCAACACCCCGTCCATGTCCCTGTCGCGCATCAGCAGCGGGTGCGAGAGGAGGAAATCGGCGTCGTGCGACGCGTCGCTTCGTCTTCCACCGCCGACGTTCGTGACCTCCCACGAGCCGTTTTTTTTATCGTCGGCTCCGAAGACGCCGACGGAGCGCGCCGCGGATAGCAACCTCGTACGCATCTCGTCAATCTCATCACCCGTCACCTCGCTCAACAGTTCGTCCGCGATGGTCACGCACCGCGCCTGCGTATCGGTGAGAATACGCGCCGATACACCGTGCGGCGAGGAGTGGTCGAGCTTGAGCTCGTCCACGCTCTTGACCCCGGCTTCGATCAATCTCTTCGCCGTGGTCTCCCCTATGGACGGTATCCTGCGAAGATCCCTCATCGACCACGCCTCGTCAATCTTACCCACGACCGCGCCCACGACCGCGCCCACGACCGACCCGGCGACCACGGCCGTGCCGTCGCTCTCATCACCGCCGCGCTGTCCCATCGTCGGCGCCGGGGGAAGCGCGGGGTGACCGGCGGCGGAGCCGAAGCCGCCGTCGAATCCCGCCGGCGCCGACCTCACCTTCCCGCTCCTCACGTGCGTCAACACGCCCCCACCCTCCGCGCCCGCCCGCAGCGCCTCGAGCTGGTCGCACGTGCCGGTGACGACCATCTGTCGGAGCTGCGCGCACGTCGCCTCGGCGAGGTACGGCACGACGCCGCCCGGGTGCGCGATCCATGTATCGTCTTTCGAACTCAACTTGGCCGGGAGCGCCCTCAGCACGGACGCGACGATGGCGTAGTGCAGCTCCTTCTCGTTCAGTGTTCGTCGCCCCGGGCCGAACTCGGTTTGTCGTCGCATGCCGCCGCCCTGCAGCTCGAGTCGCGCCATCGTTCGCATCAACGGGACGAGGTGTTCGTTCAGCGACGTGTGTTCGTTGAAGTCGCATTGAAGGATCCTCTCGAGTTTGGACGCCGACGCGCCCACGCGGCGGCCGTACTTGAGATGGTCCGTCGCGGTGTACGGGGGCGGGGGATTGACCAGTGACCAGTTTGGGTGGTCCGTCGGGAGGACATCGTCGAGGTGCCGCGTTGGGACGATCGTTCGGGTCCGAGGCGCACAGCTGTGTCCGTCGCGGTTTTCAATCGTGGGTGCCTTCTTTGGCTTGACCGGAGTCGCGTCGCCCTTCCGTTTGCGTGACACCCACTCCCTGGTCACCACCCTGGCGCCCGGATACTCGCGCTCGAGCCTTTCGCGCGTCGCGTCGTCCACGTTATCGGTCACGACCACGTGCGTCGGGGATCCGACGACGTCCTTCGCCCCTCGCTTGCGCTTGGATGCCGCGCTTGCGCCATTTTGTTTCTGTTGCCCGAAGCCCAGCGAGCGGCCTCCTCCTCCCGCCACGACCTTCTCCAGTATCTGCCACGGAGCCTTGTGGAAGAACCCGCTGTTCGCAAAGATGAAACCCTCGAAGGGCCGAGCCTTCGAGGGTTCCATCGGTGTGCGTGGCGGGAGAATGGCTCTCTTGGTCTTGGGAGGTGCCCAAGTTCAGTCAAAGGAGCTTCTATACCAGATAGTCCAACGTGGCAAGCCCGTTTGTTCTGCCCACGCGTCGTCCTACCCGAGGCCACAACCGGATACGCGAGCGACGCGACGGAGCCGAAATGAGGCTCATCGTCGCCCTCGCGTGCATCCTCCTCGCGGCGACCGCAGTCGTCGCGCAGGAGGACCCGTGCGCCGCGGAGCTGGCGCGTTGCCGGGAGGTCTGCTCCCTCGGCAACCGGGAAGTTTTGGTGAATGAGTGCGTCCACGAAGCTGGCTTCCTGTCCAAGGCGTGCTCGTGCGGTGGAGCGCTGGACGCCCCCGCGGGGGAGGAGGGCGCGATCGAGACCACGTCCGAGACTGTTTACTTCGACGGAGGCGCCATGGCCATGCTCGGGTCGGAAGATACCCAAGAGGCGCAGGTACGGAACCGCCCGGAGCTTCTTTTCACGGGGAATCCCGCCCTCCGTTCAACACCCACCCGATATTATTTTTTCCTCATTCCCTCGAGAACCGGCGACTCACCGCCCCCCCCTCCCTTCACCCTGAACAGGCTAAGAAACCGTGCCCGCACCACGAGTCCATGTCCATGGAGCCCGCGGTGATGTTCGGCCGCAGGTTCGGCCCCGGCTTCGGCTCCCTCTTCGACGAGCTCTTCGACGAGGCGGAGGGCCCCGGAGCGGCGGTCAACCGGCCGATGATGCTCGGAGGAGCCCCTCGCGTCTCCTTCGGCCCCGGCCTCGGCGTCTTCGGCAACGCCAGGCAGCAGGTGATGTTCAACGTGGCGCCCACGCTGGTGTTCCGCTCCATGTTCGTACCCCAGCCGCGGGTGCGCGCCTTTGCGATCATACCCGCGCTGGACGACGACGCGGACCTTAACTCCAACGACCTCGGCTCGATGGACCCCTCCGCGCGCACGGAGTCCGTCATGAGCGCGCTGCAACGGTGGAGGGACGCGTCCGACGACAGCGCGGCGTGGACCGCCGAGGGTGAGTACGGCGCCGCTGACGGTGAGTACGGCGCCGCCGAGGGTGCGACGACGACGATGGAGCTCAACCGCGCGGCGGCGGCGCGAGCGAAGATGGGCCGAGGCGGTCACCCGCGGCCGGAGCCCGAGGATGAGGGCGGCGCGGCGCGTCGGTTGATGTACGCGCTCGCGTCCGTCGCGCTCATCGCGTCGGTGCTGACCCTCACCGCCGCCGCGCTCATGTCCGTCGCGTCACTCGCCACATCCGCGGTGCAAAGGATCCAACTCGCTTGGCGCCGCGATCGTGGTTTGTCGGTGGATGCGGTGGACGTCTCCGAGCCGCTGATGTTGGAGTACGAGACGCACCGCGCGGCGCCGGAGCTGAGCACGATGTACGCGGACGGCGCGCCCGCCGGTCCGAGCCCGAGGATGTCGACGGATGGTGGTACCATGGAGGTTATGATGCCGATGCCCCTGGAGCGCGGGGAGCGCTCGGGTTGGAGGAGCGAGCCCGGGTACGCCCGCCTGTGAGGCGCTCATGTAACAACACGGCGAATGCCGCCGGTGTTTCAACGTTCGTTCGATTCGATTTGTAAATGACGATACGATATTCTTACGAGCACCCGCCTCTCGTCCCGGACCCGTCTGATGTGGATGTTTGAAAAACGTGCATTCGCTTTTCGCTTTATCCATTACGACCGGCGGACGACGACGAAGGATGGCGACGGCGGCGCAACACCGCGTGTTCGCTCCGCGCATCGCACGATCGTCCCCCGTCACTCGTCGTGCGCCTCGTGTCGTAGCGGCTCGCGCATCCTCCGCGCCAACCTCCGTCGGCGCGTGGGACCTCGAGGGTTGCCCCGATGGCATCATCCTCAAACTCGCGCGCCGTCTCGAGGGCGAGTGGAAGCGCCTGCCGAACGTCCGCGACGCTCCGTGCGCGCCGGAGCTGAAATCCGTGGACGCCGTCGCCCCCGACGGCGATCCCGCGACTCGGATACGCATCGAGAACCTCTGCCTGCAGACGGACGCCTTCCGCAAGATGCACCTCGAGGTGGCGTGGGGCCTCGGAGGGCTCGAGGTGCTGCACTGCGTGATATACCCCTGGGCGGAGGTGTCCGCGCCGATATTCGCCGCGGATCTGGTGGCGTTCGGCGGGAGGGTCACGCTGTGCATCGCGGACGCATCGCCGTGCGCCGAAGACCTCTCGCTTCCCAAGCAATACGTCGACGCGGCCGCCGCGCTGAGGCGATCGATGCTCTCCAAATGCCCAGCCATCGAACCCAGGCCGCTGCCCGACTGGGGCGAGGCCATCCTCTCCCCGGAGGCGTGCGTGTGCGTGGGCCCGCCGAAGGAAGATTTCCCGGACCAGACGCAGACGACGGCGTTCGTGGGGTACCTCGAAGCCCTGCACGCGGTGCACCTTCTGCTGGCCACTAAGATCGGCGGAAAGTACGGCGGAGGCGTCGGGTCCCGGGCCCGGGCGCAGCGGCGGTTCTGTGAGAAGCAGCTGCTGAACGACAAGACCAAGCGGGTGCTGGAGCGGAGCATGGGGGCGGGGTTGACGGATCGGTACATGAGGGAGGTGTTGTTCGACGTCGTGGCCACGACGCCGACGGGGCCGGACACCCGCGTCCCAGGGCTGCCCACCGGTATATTCTTATGAGAGCGACACTTGCTTATTACATCGGCACTAGTGAGTACATCAGTTCGAGGACAGGATGGTCCTCGGCTGCTCCCTCGAGCGATCTTCTTTGAGCATCCTTTGCATCACCTGAACGTCACCCGACGCCATCGCCGCCTCGAGCTGCTCGATAAACCCCGAGGAGTCCGCCGTCATTTCGATGAGCTCCCGTTTCCTCGCCTCCACGGCTCTCAGCGCCTCGGAGGCGTCCCTGACGCCGTTGGTGGCATCCTCGATCGCCTCAGCCTTAGCGGACGCCGCCTTCGTCCTCGCGCTGCCGCCCGTAGTAGCCTTGCCGAATCCTCCCTCGTACCCCGGGAGCGCCCGCGCGGTGACCCCCGCGGCGGCCATGGCCTGCGCGACCATCGCCGCCGGGTTGGCCGCATCCGCCGGAAGGAGCACCGTGTTCCCCTCCTTGGCGATCTTGCCAAACTCTCGTAGGTAGAGCTCCGCGACCCGTACCCGGGCGGCGTCCGCGCCGCCGGCCTGGACGAGTTGCTCGCCGACGACGGCGAGGGACTCCGCGGCGGCCTTCGCGCGGAGCATGGTGGACTCAGCCTCCGCCTCAGCCTCGAGGACGGTTTTCTGCTTCTGGCCCTCGGCGCGGTTCACGGCAGCCTCGCGCTCAGCCTCGGACTCGAGCACGGTCGCCCTCTTGCGACGCTCCGCTTCTGCCTGCATCTCCATGGCGACCTTGATCCCGGTGGGAGGGACGATATCGCGGATCTCGTAGCGAAGGCATTCGAGGCCCCAATCGCTCGCGGCTTCGTTGATGGTGTTGACGATGCGGTGGTTGAGGTGGTCGCGTTCTTCGAAGGTTTTGTCCAACGACATCTTACCGATCTCGCTGCGCATGGTGGTCTGTGCCAGCTGTGACACGGCGTAGATCGGGTTCTCCACGCCGTAGGAGGCTTTGACCGGATCGACCACGCGGAGGTAGAGGACTCCGTCGATTGAGATTGCGACGTTGTCCTTGGTCACCGCGGTCTGGTTGGCGACGTGGATGGCTTCCTCCTTTAAGTGCCACACGTACGCGATCTGGTCCACGACGGGTATCAGGAGGTGGATCCCGGGGTTCAGGACGGTGTGGAACTTGCCGAAGCGCTCGACGATGACCGCGCCCTTCTCGGGGACGATTTTGATGCCGACGTTGGGCGGGCGGGGCGCGACGGCGAGGTCCCTGAGCGAGGTGTTGTAGGATCTCGCGATGGAAGGGGCGGCGCGGAGCATCGCATCGTGCTCGGTGAGAGCCAAGGCGGTGGCGTTCCAGCGTGGGACCGCGGCGGCCGGGCCTGCGAGTCGAGACGGGGGCAAACGGTGAGACGTGTCATCTTCTCGGAGGAATGCGGTGAAAATTGCACGGCGTTAACAAGCGAGGGGGCCCTGGGCGTGCCACGACGCGGGGAACGCACCGAGTTGGCGGGATTGCGCGAAGGCGCGGATGAGTCCGCGTGATGCCGCGCGCATGACGACGAGATCTGTGAAAGTCAGAGATCGGTCTGGTCTGGTCTGGGACGGTCCGAGAGAGACACGCGTTTATTAGGGTGCCGCATCCCTGGTGGAGCGCAGCGCGATTTCAGAACTCTCGGAGGCCGCGGCGGTTTCACTCCGCGGCCTCCCGCGACGCACGACGATGGGGCCCATGCTGTTCTCGCCCGCCAAGGGCGAAACGGAGCGTCTCCTCGATTACGGGACGACCCGCGCAGGCGATAACAAGCCGTGGCATCCCGCCGCGCGGTTCGCCACCGGCGCGCTCGTCACCGTCTTCGCGGTGCGTGTCCCAGCTTCATCCGATGAAACCGACGCGGCTCCCCGCGCATGCGTGTGCCCCACACTCACCGTCCTTTCCCGTCCACCGTATTCACAGACGCTGTTCATATTCGCGATCGTCGAGGCGCCGTACGAGGGTATCGGCGAGCAAGGGACGTTCGCGACGTCCACGAAGCCGTCATCAGCGAGTCTCTCCGGGCACGACGACGCGCCCAAGTCTCAGCCGGTGGCGGTCACGCCAGCTGCCGCGGTGGCGCGGGTGGGTATCCAGACGAGGGAGAACGCGGTGGCGCGACGGGACCGATGCGCGGGGATGGGGTCGAACGCCACCGTGTGCGCCGGCACGAACGGGTGCGAGACTTGGCGAGGGGAGTGCCAGGTCCAGTGCAACACGTTGGCCACCGAGGACGCGTGCGGCGTCTCGGCAAAGTGCGACTGGGACGATGCGTACCACGCCTGTAACTCCCGGAAGCTTCCCACGTGTACATCGTCCAACACCAGGGCGCTGTGCATCGCGACGCGGTTCTGCGAGTGGGACGCCATCGAGGCCACGTGTGGGGATGCCACGTGGCGATGCGAGGACCTGAAGGACGCGGCGCACTGCTCGCGGTCAGATTCGCCGCGATGCGTATGGAGCGCCAGTGACGACGACGACGACGCCGATGCGTCACCGAACGGGGGAACGTGCTCGGACCTGCGGCAGTGCGAGGCCATCGCGCTGCCGCAGGAGTGCCCCACGCACCACGGATGCGCGTTTTCGCAGTCCAAGAACCAGTGCATATCTCTGAGCGCGTTGGCTGGGGACAAGCCCGTGTGTAGAACAAGTTCGGATTGCGACGTGCCGGATACGTTCTGCAACGGCGACTACGGCCCGCGTGGTTTCTGCCAGAACTGCTTACCGATCATAGGCGACGGGATCGAATCGTGCGATGACATAGCGAGGGTACCGGCGACCGGGGCGAAGGAGTGCAGGTCGGCGTGCTTCCCCACGAAGCGGGGTGGCCAATAGTAGCGAGTTAAAACGTCATTTCTGACTATTTTCCCATACGTAACCTGGAATATTGGGCCCATATTTTGATCTCCTACAAACAGCAGCTCGAGCTCGCCCGAAGCGACCCATCCATCATTACCCTGAACACGCGTCGCCGAGGCACGCGTGTTGGCGTTCGATAATTCGGAATAGCATCGCGCGTCGGTTAAATACACGATGAGCGGGAAGCGCCAGGCCGCCTCGCCGCCCGCGGACGAGCCCGAGCCCAAGCAGGCCAAGGGCGACGACGCGGACGCCAAGGCTACAGCTGACGCAGAGACCGCCGGTGCGACTGAGGCCGGCGGGGACGATCCGATGGAGACGGAGGAGAACGGGACGGAAGGCCGCGGCGCCCGTCGCAGCATGCGCACGAGGAACCCCGTGCGCAAGGCCAGCACCCGCAACGAGGGCAAGGCTGCCAAAGGACCCGCGGGTGCGTGCGCAATCTCGCCAACCCACCCAACCCCAACCCACTGTTTTCCCCGCGTGGATGTCGCGCACAGCTGTGGTTGGGACGAAAATGATGTGCCCGAGCCCCCCGCGCGGGCGCCCGCCCGCCTCCCCGCGCGTCCCCCCGCGTCTCTCCGCGACCACCTCGATCCTCGTCGCTGCCGCCGTTCCGACCCGTCCGACTGACCCGATACCGCCCACCGTCACACGTGACGCGCAGAGACCAAGATCACGCAGGTGACTTACAAGGAGGGCGAGCTGCTCAGCGAGTCCCTTAAGGCGGACGGTGCCCTGGTGGAGGTCAAAATTCCTGCGGAGTGCACGGTGAACACCAACCAGCAGGTGCGCGCGCGGCCCGTCACGATCCCCCGAACGCCCCGAATCCGACGGCGATGTTCCACCTCGACGACGTCGCGGATCGTGCCCGCGTCGAGACGCACCGAACGCCGCCGGCCGAACCCGCCCGGTCCCCGCTCGACCCTATTTTCAACCCAACCGTCGATCTGAGGGCGCGGCGACGCTCGTCAGTTTTATCCCCGGAAAGACGTCCGAACTGAACCCAACCCCGTCCATCCCCCTTCCACCCACCTAAACAACAGGTTCGCTCGCGCCAGCTGTGGGGCACCGACATCTACACCAGCGACAGCGACCTCGTGTCGGTGCTGATGCACACCGGCCACTGGCTCCCCGGTCCGACGTGCCCTCCATCGTTACTCGAGCTCAGAGCCGTGGTCCGAGCCGTGCCACCCATCGAGCAATACCCGTCCACGTCCAGGAACGGCATCCGGTCCCGGTCCTGGGGCCGCGTGCTCATCGGCGTGTCGTACAAGGTTGAGAGCTGCGTCGCGATCACCGTGAACAACCAGACGATCGAGCTGAGCGGCGACCCCGAGCGGGTCAAGCCCAGCGTGCCCACGTTTTTCCCAAACGTGGTCGAGTCCGTGGTCAACACCCGCGCCTCCGCCGCGAACCAGGAACGACGGGGTAAGCTGATCCAGGAGGTCACCATCCAGTACAACCTGTGCAACGAGCCGTGGCTCAAGTACAGCATCGCGTCCGTGTGCGACCAAGGTTTCAAGCGAGCCGACTGGACCAGCGCCCGGCTGAGGAGCAACACGCTCTACCTCGAGACGCACACGCAGCGGTTCGAGCTGTCGTACGACGGCCCGGTGTTCGACGAGGAGGCTGAGAACTACGACGAGGTCAACGCCCCCGAGGCGGACGTGTACAGATGGGGACGGTGCGTCAAGCCGAGGGACCTGACGGAGACGGCGGAGCTCGGCGTGCCGCTGCCCAAGGAGGAGCTCGTCGACGTCGTCACCGGGATCAATTGGACGGAGGTTGGCTTTGGCCTCAACTCTGTGCACATCCAGGGTAAGGAACACAAGGTCGTGAGGCTCCAGTGGCTCCCGCGGATCGACCCAGGCGGCGAGTTCCAGGCTGACGAGTAAGGCGGCTGGTGACCAATAGGGTAGGGGGGGTTGAATATCACTTGAGAATTGAGAATAAATAACCCGGTCGCGTCTCTAATTTAAAGTAGCCTACGTGTCATCACCGTGACATTCCCGCGCCGCCCATCGGGCCCATGTCCGTCCCAGGCGGCGGCGGCCTGAACGGACCCATCTCGATGTCCATCTCCGCCGCGTCGTCCACGTAAAATTCACTCTCCTGCACCGGCCAATCTTCCAGCACGTTCTCGCCCCCGATCACCATCGTCTTCAACCCAAAGTACTCCCTGGAGAACGTGATGAGGGAATTGATCAGCACGTCCACGCACATCTCGTCCGCGGAGCCCAGGTCGAACCAGCACCGGCACCACCGCCCCTTGTACTCCGGGCCGCCCATCGCGTGGAACACGGCGGTTGGCACGTCGCCGTCGCCGTTGGCTTGGTCCATGTCGTACTCCATGTTGGACACCTCGAAGAAGTTAGCCTGGACCTGCATGTTGTCCGAGTTGAACCCGCCGAGCTTACCGAGCACGAACCACGCCTTGAACACCTCGTCCAGCAGCGGCT
>Ga0315315_10003120_pt1 | contig 15177 bp, 8 predicted proteins | sample M140m3416metaG_FD_203699 | JGI IMG/M metagenome (GOLD analysis project Ga0315315, IMG submission 203699) | Ammonia-oxidizing marine archaeal communities from Monterey Bay, California, United States - M1 40m 3416 | ecosystem: Environmental > Aquatic > Marine > Intertidal zone | place: USA...
TGCTGCTTTCATTTGATTAGCGCTTTCCTGCTGAGCTATACTAGCGCCAGCTTGTTGTAAGTTTTGTGATTGTTGACCAGCCATAGCTTGTGCTAAAGCAGCTATACCACTACCACCAGCTGCACCCTGCATACTACCCATGGTGTTTGCTAAAGCTTGTTGTTGTTGTTGCGCAGCAAAATCAGCTGCCTGTGTGTTCACAGTAAGATCTTCATATGCATTTTCTAGACCAGTAGCTAAATTACTTGTGTCTAGATTTTCATATCTTGCCTTGTTTCTGTCGAATTCTATTTGTGCCTCTCTTTGCTCTCTTCTTCTTTTACCACCACCAATTATACCACCGGCAATTCCTGTAAGACCACCTATAATTTGTCCACCAGCTTTCGCTGCTAAACCTGCTGCCATTCCTGGTATCATAATCTATATTTTTTTATATTGTTATACATATATTATCACATATTATTTACTACTTTCAAATACTTCAGACCCTACGGTATAAAGTTCACATTGCGTTTCTTCATCGTTAGACATCACAACTTCAGCGTAGTAACCTCTTAAAGCTGATGTGTTGCCTAAATTATTTTTACTAAATAATATAAATTCACTACTAGTGGGTCTAACGACTAAACCACCTATGTTACAACTTACAGTTGTATCTGTTACAGCCGTGCATTCACCCATTTTTACTATTGTTCCATTTGTTTTCTGATAATAAACTATATCGTTTACTTGTACAGAGTCATTTACATGTGGAAAAGTCATTGTTATATTTGGCATATCTTATCTATTATGGTTCGTTGCTTAACGCTACATGTATATTAAATGTCATGTCTGATGACGCGTCTATTTCTTCATCTAACTGAGCTGTCCAGCTATAATGTAAATCTTGTGATGGTGCTACACCAACTAAACTAGTAGGTGATATTGTTAAGCTATTAGTAGTGTGGAACGCTGATGCAGATTGTGTTGATATATTTAGTGATATTTCCTGCATAGTATTTCCGTAAAAATTACCATACATAACACCAGTACCACTTGTTAAGTTGGTTCCACTAGCTGTTCCAATTAAAACATTTTTAGCTGCAGTTCCACTATTACCGTTGCCATCGTTATATGTCGCTCTATGTTGACCAAGTATTAATCCTCCACCTGCTCCAGTAACCGTAGGTGTATATAATCTTGACCCACCAGAAACAGAACCGCCTGAAACTGAAGCCAAATTATTTATGTTTAAGTTAGAAGTTAAATCGTCATTACCGTATTTACTAACAAACATCTTACCTACTATAGATATTGTTTTAGGAGATACATTGTTGTTAATGGTTATAATAGGTGTTTGATAGTCTAACTCGAAATCATTTGTAAATAAATCTATTTCAGTTTGACCTTCAGGTCCACTTGTTATAGTAGAAACATAACCAGACCAGTCATCTATATCAGGATCTCTTAGCTTTGTGATATTACCAGTTGCTGTAGCTGTTAGGTTTAAATCAAAAGTAGCAAAAGTTGATGTTTCAACAGGGTAAGAGCTTGCTGTATAATTTTTTGTTATACTACTTGATGTTACAGTAAAATCACTAGTTGCTGACATACCTAATGTTAAATCTACATTTGAAAATTGAGATATATAAAAAGGATTTTGAACAACAGGTGGTGTTGCCGTGCTATACACATTTCCTTGCAAAGGGCTAAGTAAAGTTGTAGGGCTTATTGCTTCAATTAATATGTAATATCTTTTAGAAACTGAAGTTTCAAAGAAAGGTATTGATATTGAATAAAAACCAGTTGAAGGTATTTCTAAATCAGTTTGAGATCCAACAAATGTTGTTCCGTTCCACCACTGTGAAAAAGTTATTGTTGTACTACTTATTGTTTGTGCTGTTGATAATGTTATTGTTACACCATCTATTGCTGTTACAGTTACGGTTCCACTTACACCAGTTCCAGTTACTAACATACCTGTTCTTATATCATTGTTAACAGCTGTTAATGTTAGTGTTGTGCTAGAACCAGAAGTGCTAGCTGTTGATGTAGTAAAGTTTTTAACTCTAAAATCAGCACCTATAGCTCCAAACACTCTTAATTCTTTTGTTTCAGCAAATCTACCAACAATGTTTCCACCTATTAAGTTATAACCATTTATCTTATTTACATCAGGATCATTTTCTAAAACAGATTCAGCATTAAAAATTATTTCATTTTTATCTGTATCTTGTGCTGGAAATTTATACTGTATTGTAAACCACCTTTGGTCCACATCTTCTAACGTTTTACCACTTACACCTATTGTTATATCAGAACCAGTGGAGTCTTTATCTTGATGTGTTATTACATAATAGCTTTCTGGATCGTTATCCTCAACTGTTATTTTAAAGCTAGGTTCTTTTTTAAAGTTATAAGCGTTGTTTAGGTTAAACTTAACAACAGCCACTGTGTTCTGCGTGCTGTATTCAGCTTTATAACCTAATTGGTTACCACTTGGGTTAGCTGTTTCGTTATTACCACTACCATTGTAAGTTATAGTAGTCGCTATATTTCCATCGCTTTGATCGACTATGTTTAAGTTTTTAAGTAAGTATTTATTTAAAACACCATCACCAACAACAGCTAAAGGAATAGCTAAATTACTTGACGGCATGTTGACACCATCTTTAAAGTTTACTTTTGCTAAAACATTTAAACCACTTTGTGTAAAAGAAACACTGTCTACATAAGTGTGACCAACGACATTAACTGATAAGTCGCTAGATGTAAGTGTAGATCCAGTGTTAGGCGTTATTAATATATCTACAAATTGCTTTTCAGTATGTATTTCAGTACCTACTTCTACATCAAAAGTAGAACCGGGGTTTGTAGTGTTAGCTATACCTGTTAAAGTTACTGTAACGGTTTTATCACTAAGAGCGGTGTCACCTGATATAGCGCTTAAATTACCTATACCTTGAACGGTAAACTCATGTGAATCTAAATTTTCTAAAGTTGTTTCTTCACCTTTTATATAATTATACCATCTACCTTCTTTTTCTTTAAACTCTTGCACTGATCCATTCTGCTCATCAGTTGTTATTGATTTACAATACCAACCTTTTGCAAATGTTTCTGAAGGGTTATTGTAGTTGTTACCGGCATCATAATTCTTTGTGTATTTTCTAGATTTACTACCACTATAATTAACAGTTTTAAAACCTTTTATAGAGTCAGCTTCATCATTAACTAAAACATTAACTGATGATTCGTAATATTTAGTAGCATCATCTTGACCAGCTGATGTGTCATAAAACCTATTTCTTTTTTCGTTTGTATGTGACCACAAATCACCATTTTTTATACTGTAGTAAACATTATTTAATGATAAAGCGGCTTCAGGTATGAATGATTTAAAACTAGGAAAACCATTTACCTTTTCATCAAAAGAAACTGTTTGACCATCTAACGTTAAGTTGTATAAACCTTTACTATCATCATAACTACCTAATATTAAATTAGACTTAGGTAAAGTATCTTTAAAAAAGTCTTTCATACCTAAATCAGATATAGGTGTTAAACCATCTCTAGATAATCTTAAAACAGCTCCTCTAGCTTTATCTACAAAATATACTCTGTAAGCGTATGAAGAAAATGATTCTGGATTTAAAGATATACCGTACTCACCTACAAAAGGTATAGATTGGCCAAGTACTCTATTAGTAGCTGTTAACTGTGGATTACCACTAGCTTCAAACAAAGCATCTTTATTTGCTAGTACCTTTAAAACTTTATCCTCACAGAATACTATTAAATCAGTATTTCTAGCATGTAGTTTTTGTATACTGCCATAGTGAGGGTTTAAATCCTTAGTTATAGGTTCACCTTGTATAAATTGATTTAATCTATTTATACCACTTGTTGAATTAAATAAGCCAGAGAATATTAAACCATTTTTTCTTCTTTCTTCTTTATAAGGTTCGTCTAATACAGCAGAGACTTTAACTCCTTTACCTATACGAGGAGCGTTGTAATCATCGTTTATTCTGTCGGATTCTACACCATTACCAAACGAGTAGCAGTTTTTAAAGTCTAAAGTATGCGTTCCACCGTGATCACTAACCGGTCTTGACGCACCAGTTTCATAATAAATATCTAGTTCAACAGATTCTTTAGGTTCTGTTTCCCATATAGCAGGGTTATTCGATGTTAGCACTTCAACGTCTGTTGTTATTACATTTTGTAGTAACTGTATTTCATCTATATAGTTTCCAGAAAAGTTACCACCATTACTAGTAAAAGAGTCTTCGTAAGGTGTTCCGTTTTTGTGGTGCTCGAATGTTATATTATATCTTCTTTGCTTACTAGAGAATAATTTTTTTCTACCGTTTCTTCTATATTTATAATCAATATCACAGTTAGTAACTTTATATATTTCACCTAACGCATTGTTAGTAGATCCTTTAAACCTAAATAATGTTTCGTGTGTTGATAAAACTTTTAAAAAGTCATTTGGAACACCGTGACCTGGTCCAAAGTTTCTAGTTCCACTTTTTGGTCCACCCGCAAAAACAACTGTCATATTGTGAGAACCTAAAACAGGGTGACCATTATTAGCTTGACTCACTTTGTTGTTCCTAGCTCTAGTATCATACCAAGATGCTTCTGAAGTAGAATCACCTGGTCCAGTGTTAGGACAGTTAGTAAAAATAGTTCTAGTATCTGAAATACCAAATTGCTCGTTTTCTTCTGGAAAACTATCTATTATATTTGTATCAAAATTACCATCTCTATTAATCTTAACAAAAAACCTACCATAAAATTCAGCTTTTCTTTCAAATTTTTCTTCAAACAGTATTATTTCAAAATCACTACCAGCTGTTATATTGTTAACCATAGTATCACCAGTTTTAATTGGCTCTTCTAATGTTATTTTATATATGTGTTCTTTTTGGTTATTTGATCCAGTAGTATCTTTATCACCAGTTGGACCACCACTAAGAACGTTATACTTATCACTTCTTATTCCGTTTACAGATATTTGTATAACAGCATCAGATGAAAAACCTTCACCAAAGCTAGTATTTGAAGCAGGGTCTGGTCCTCTAAATTCAAATGATATACTACCTACCTGAGGTATACTAGATGATCTAGCTTCTACATCACCAGTTGCTACAGCTCTTTCTTTTATTTTAAGAAAATCAGGTGCATCATTTGATATGTCTAGTATTTTATACCTTGATTTTGTAGTAACAAAATCGTCTGAATCGTGTTTCTTTTTTAATATCAAATAAGTCTCTTCATCAATTTTATTTCTTTCAGATGAAGGAAAACTTAACCAAACATTACCATCTTCTGCTAGATAATACCTATCCATAGCTAGATTATAGTATTCGTTAGATGTTTCTTTTATGTAGTATTTAAAATGCGTAGCCCAGTCTGGTGGCTGATTATTTAAAGTAACGTTTATACTATTTACTGTTTTAGCATAATTTTTACTAGTTTGTTTAGAAGCTTGAGAGCTAGTAAACACTGGTGACTGTCTATTATACGCATCTATATAAACAACACCTACCTGATATGTTCTTAATGATTTTATAGATAACTCAGGTTCTTTTACTGTTGATATAGAAGATTGACTAATAGACATAGATATATCCGGAAGATTAAAGTCCTCTATATTATAGTTTTGTAAATAGTTTGCAAATATAAGTCTATTAGCTGTAACCTCTTGAGCTTTTGCTTTTCTAGGAACATTATCCCAAGGTCTAATCATTTGATTACTCTCTACAACTTTACTTATAATTTCTGATTCTAGTTTATACTCTGTAGGGAAAGATCCAGAGCTATTTCTTTTAAGTGTGTCTACAACATAAACATTACTATTATTTGATTCCTTGTATAATATATCAACTTCTTGAACATCTATAGGTTTATATCCTGGTATGCTAATAGATAACTGTCTTAAATTATTTATCATACCATCATTATAACCATTTGTCGACAAGTATTCAAAAGTGTCAGGTAAAAAAGCTAATTCACTGAAAGGTGAAAATACAGAATATTCACCAGAATAATACTTAAATCTAAAAGCAAATCTTACAAACTTTTTTTCAAATAAAACACCTTCTTCACTTAATATAGCTTCCCATGTTAATGGTACATAAGGTATTTCAATTGGTATACTTTGTATAACGCAACTAAATACATTGCTACTACTTATACTACTTATTAAAAGTTTTATTTCAAAAGTTTCTTGCTGACCTAAGTCTTCGTATGTTGATTTACAAGTTATAATATCTCCTACTTGCCAATTTGGTAAAGGTGAAAAAGTTAGGTTTAATGTGGTACCAGCATCTTTAGATATACCCTCTGTGGATGTAAACGTTGTAGCTGTTGCGTTACTTATTATTACGCTTGAAGTTCCAGTACCTATACCGCCTCTAGTAGAAGAACTCATTGTTAATGTTGGTGGAACAATAGGTGCTTTTCTAGCTACAGTTATATTTTCTTCTGTAAAATCACCAAAAGCTGCAGGATTAAATCCAGATGGAATTTTTTGCCCACTATACTTGGTGTGTGTTGTAAAGTTGTTAGAACAACCAGATTTAAATATTGTTATATCTATTTTCTTAGGTTCTTTAACGTCATCGGTCCACAATAACATGTTATCTAAAACGTTTATACCAGTTATATACGTATCATCTTGCCAATCAAGTATATTGTTAGCATCTACTAAAACTGGTGATATAATACCTTTTATATCATCATATTCAGCAATACAATCTGACTCGTCTGCTTTTATAAACCAGTATATCTTATCGTTTTCAGTGTTAAGAACAGATCCAACACATTTAGCGTTTGTTAAGCCAAAACTTAAAGTATCCCAGTTAGAAGTTATTGATTTAGAATTTGAATTAAATTCTTTACCTTTTATTCTAGTAGTACCTCTTACGTTTTGTATAGTACCTACATCATCACCTTCAGAAGTAGATATTTCTATATTCTGCGCGTCTCTATACTCTCCATTAGGTACTAACCTCTCGTCCAGGTCTTTGTTCATTTTACCTGCACGAAAGTGATGCTTTAACTCTGGCATATCTTAATGTTTAATTACTTTAGATTTATTTCTTAAAACTTGACTAAGTTCTTCAGCTTTTAAATTACTTAATCTAAGTTTAGCTTTTCTTATAGCTGCAAATTTTTCTTTTTTAAATCTTGCCACTAAATATTCAGGTACTAACGTTCTTGCTGATAATATAGCGTGTGCTACGTATTTATATATAGCGTCTTCAGCAAGTTTATGTATTATTTTTTCAGCTTCTGTAGCAACACCATCACTTATATATTTTAAAGTTATTGTTTTTGTGTTTAAATCTGAGCTAAAATGTACAAAACCTCTTGTGTTGTCTATGTAGAAAACACCATTACCTTGACTAAAAGAAGGTTCTAAACCATATCTTCTACCCTCTGCTAAAACTTGATCAACAGCGTTTTGATTTGTATCAGCTTCAGTTTCATTTCCATCTCCTTGAGCTTTGTATGTTGACCACGTGTTTGACTCAGATGCTTCTAATAACGTGTTATCACTATTAAATAAATAATCATAACTACCATCTTGTAACAAGGCTTTTGGGTTGCTTGTTTTTATTGCTGGATATATAACTCTTTCAATACCAGATGTGTCTTTCCATGATAGCTTAACATAGTTAACATAATCGTGTGGAAGTTTCATTTTTAATGAAGGTGGTATTTCTATTTCTTGTGATTTTTCTGATCTCAATGTATCATAACTAAATTCCTGCATACCTCTTTGAACATGAAAAGATACATCTGTTCTTTTTATTTTAGGTATTAATTTATCTTCACCAACATAATTTATTATAAAGTTATTTATAATATCATCTATTTTTATATATTGATAATTACCTAGTTCTTCACTAAATGTTTTTTGTTTTAAAGTAATTACATCTCCAGCAGATTTTTCGTTACCACTAGTAAATGTTACAACGTTGTTACTATATCCGTATGTAGACGCAGAAACTTCACTACCATTTACAAATATATCAAAATCAGAAGCTGTAGATGGTGCTGGGCTAAAATTAAATGTAAAAGCGGTTTGTCCAGCGCTAGCAGTTCTTTGCTGACTGTTATCGTAATACTGTCTTTGTGTTCCTGTGAATAATGACATATTTTATTATTTTTCTTGTTGTACGTTCTGTGCTTCCTCTTGAGCAGCTATTGGATATAACTGAGGATCTTTTATTGTTATACCAGCTAGCTCTAATATTTTTATAACTAATTCAGACTCTTCTGAATCGTGTAATTCAAAATTATCAGAATTTGTAACGTTATATAATTCTTCGCCTAACACAGTTGTAGAAGACCATTCAACTTGTTGTGGCTTAGCTATATAGTTGCATACAACCGTATCATTATTATCTATTGTTGTTGGATAAATTTGTATAGCCCTTTCACCATTAGCTGTTGTTTGATTTCTAACATATACAGGTCGGCTTATTGTCGGATTAGTTAAAGGTGAGTTTAGTATATGATATAGCTCGTTTTGATTAATTTTTTCTATTTCAACATAGCTTCCACACTTGTTAGTGTATAATTCACCCATACGATAATGAACAGGTAAAGTTCCTACACCGCTAGCGCTCATTACTACTGCCTGCGAGTTTCTTTCAAATACATCAATTTTTTCATTAATAATATCTACCATATCAGAATGTGTAGAATCATTACCAGGCATTTTCATAAACTGATCTAAGTCATAAAAGTATTGTTCAAAAATATCCATCTGTGCTTGATTAGCAAATAAGTTAAACTCTTGAGGTGTTATGTATCCTCTTTGCTCTTTGTTTGCTATTGCTAATACTCTTTGGTATACTGTATCTATGTTTACTGCCATAATATTTTTATTTATAGTAAGTAACCACCCCATAGAGATGGTTACCTCTATAAGTGATTAATTATTTTAATCTTTTTTCTAAGTTGTTGAAAACTTCTAAACCTTCATCTGTCTGAAACCATGCAGCTAATGCTGAGTATGGGTGTTCATCAAACGGTATGTTCATTAGTTTTCTACCATTGCTAGCCCATGTGAATGTTCTGTTGTCAGGTGAAAGTTTTATTAAACCTGCTTCGGCACATTTTATACCAAAGTTTCTTAGTTGAACGTTTTCATCTTGTGCTAAACTTATAAATAAACTTGGATTTCTTTTTGCAAATAATAATAAATCCCTTTTTATTTCTTTTGAAGTCATTTTAGAAACTTGGCTACCTATTTCAACTCTAAGTATACCTTCAGCTAATTCTATGTCTAAATCTTTAGCCACATTTAAAGCTTCAATTTCTAATTCAATGTAATCTAAATCATTACCAGCTTCTTCCACTTGATCATGCTCTTGAAATATAACATTTTTAAGTGGGTGATAAATTGATAATAGTTTTTGTAACGATTGCATTCTTGCAGGTACTGATAAAGCACCGTTTCTAAAGATAATTCTTCCTAACGTAGAAGTTCCCTTTTGCTCATCTGCTAAAGGAGACGGTTGGTTAGTTGCATATCTTAGTTCTCTTTGAAATCCTTGTTCAGAATCGAACCATAATAGAGGTTTTCTTCTAGTATGTTTACCTGGTAGAGAAAATACCAGAGGTTGTTCTTTTGTTGTGAGATAGTAAATTCTATCTTTTACTTCCCAATGCACACCTTTAGGTACGCCTATTGTTTGTTTTTCCATGATATAATATAATTAAAAAGTTTAAAATAAAGGTTTAGGGTGCCGAAGCACCCTTACCTTCATAAGTTACTGTGATTAGTCACCTTGTACACCATCAGTAGACTTTAACAATACAAAGTTGTTAGCAGCTTGAACACATAGACATCTCTCAGATAAGAAATGAACGTTCATAGCGTCTTCGTCGCTTGTAAAGTTACCACCTACAGATCCAGTGATCCAAGATTTCATTCTTCTATCGTCAGCTTCAGATGCTCTATATCTAACGTGTAAGAATGGTCTTTGGATGTTTTTACCCATAATCTGATCGTAAACTGTTGAAGTTCCAGCAGGAACGATAACACCTTCAATATCAGCTACAAGTCCTCTAGTAGTAGAGTCATTTAAGTATTTCCAGTCAGTTTTGTAGAAGTCATAAGAACCTCTTCTGAATCCAGAGAAACCTAAATTTAACGCCATTTCCTCAGAGTTATTAAAAACACCATAAGAAGTACCACCTGTACCGTAAGAATTTTGAGCAGCAAGCATGTTGTCAATAGAAAGAGTTGTAGCTCTGTCTAAGAACATCATGTTTTCTTCAATAGAACCTTGCTTATCAAGTTCTTGTAAGATAGAATCAAACTCAGCTAAACCTTCATGAACACCAGAAGATACTGGGTCATCAAAATCAGCGTTGTTATATACTAAACCTCTAGACGTGATAGCAGCGAATAAACCTTCAGATCCAGAAATACCTGAAGCAGAAATTGCAGATGAACCTGCTTTTTTCTCAGCTTCAATCATAGCCATTTCTAATTGATCTTCAAATCTAATCCTTGCTTCATGCTCAGATTTTAAGTACCATAAATATCCAGAAGTACCAGCTTCAGTAGCAACTTCAACCCAACCAATCTGAGCAGTGTCAGATCCGTTTACGCTATACTTGTCTCTCAAAATAATTGGCTTATTAGAGAAAGAAGTAAACGTAGCGTCTTTTTTGTTACCAGCGTTACTTGATCCTTTTGCATATTCTGAACCGTATACAAATACTTTTACAGCAGATACCCCATCAGAACCGATACCAGAAATATCAGCAGCAGTATAAGGTTGAGCTGTTACAGTAGTTGCACTAGGCACAGCAGATACATAACATTTTAAAGTTGCACCACCTTTACTAACGATGATAGTATCACCAACGTTAATTAAGTGTGCAGCAGAAAAAGTTAGTAAGTTAGCAGAAACGTCAGTACCTACGACATCGTCGTAAGCAACGTGAATTCTACCTTGTTCTGACCATACGACTTCGTCAGAAGCCATAGGCATTTCAGCACCAACCATAGCTAAAAATCCAGAAATTGTTCTATTTCCGTATCTTTCGACTTCTTTTTCATAAACTTCCGGTAGGAATTGTTTTGTGAAATTAAAATCGTTGCCTGAGATGCTTAAGTAATTTGAACCAAATAATGTCTTATTCGGTCTCGGAGTTAAGTGCGATAGTTCCGCACCAGTTCCAGCAAATGCTCCCATAATTTTTAATTTTAAGTTTTAATTTATTTTCTAATTTTAACTTTGAAATCAGAAACTGAGTCACCAGGAACAGCTTTTACTGACCAACCTGGAGTAGGTATGACATTGTCATTTACTTTTCTAGCATCCATGTTGATATTTTTAGACTTAGCCATGCTATCTTTTATAGCATCAGCTTTACCTTGTTCATAAAAGTGTTTGGCAACAGCATCAGGGTTCATAGCGGTAAATAAAGATTTATGATAACCTTGAGCGTCATCCATAACGTTATCTTTGTTAAGGAACTTCTTAACAAAATTATTTATGTCGCTTTGAGTTTCTTTAACTTTATCGCTATTCTTCACATTAAACCTAAACTTTTTTTCTCCAACATTATATTCAAAACCTTTGAACTTGTCGTTAAAAACCTTATTGGTTTTATTTAAAAAAGCAGTTTGTTGTTCCTCTGCTACTTTTTGCGTTGTTTCCAACTCATTGTTGTAACGATCGAAAAAATCTACAGCCTTCTGTTGATCTTGCGTTAGCTTAGATCCAGCTTTAATTTCTTCGTAATATTTAGACTTTAAGCCGTCTAAGTGGCCTTTAGCGCTAGCAACTTGCTCTTTCAACGCTAATTTCTTTCTCTTGATGTCACGATCTTCATCAACCTCTTCATCTATTGAAAATTGATCGTCCATCATAAAACTAATTTCATCATCGTTTAGATGTGGTTTAGTTTGTTTGTAGTATTCTTTAAGTAAAGATATGTCATCATGATTACTATAATCTTGATTTAATCTAACAAAATCTTCTAAACTACCACCAGTATCGTTCATAAAGTCTACAACTTTTTGAATATTTTCTGGTAAAGGTTCAGCTGTGTTTTGTGATTCTTCTACAGCTTGCTCTACTTGTTCTTGTAATTCTTCTGTTTGTTCTTCAACCTCTTCATCTGTTATTTCTTCAACAACAGCTTCTTCTGTTTGTTCTTCAACCTCTTCAACAGGCTCTTCAGTAGTTTCTTCTTTTACAGGTTCTTCTACTTCTTCTTTTTTAGTTAAGTCAACCTTTATGACCTCATCTTCTTCATTACTGACTAATTGTTTTGGTCTTTTAGGTTTTTCTTTCATTTTCATATCTCCACCCTCTTTTTCTGGGGTTTCGATTTTAGCATCAACTAAAGTTTCATTTTCTTTAATCGCAGCTTCTTTTTCAACAGGTTGTATTTCTTCTACAACCTCTTGGCTTTCATTTTTTTCCGCCATAATATAATATTATAAAATTAAACAAATTATCTAGGGTTAAACATACCTAGATTACCTAGGTCACCTAAACTATCATTACCCATAGATTCAAACTTTTTAGGTGGTTTATTGTTATTTCTTTGATCTATTAATTCAGATTGTTGACTAGCTTGTATTCTAGTACGTTCATCTTTACGATCTTCTTTTCCATCTTCTTTCTGCTTGTTAACATTAAGCTCCATATTTTTCAATCTCATGTTGATCATAAATTCATGATTCATAAGTTCTTTTTTAATAGCAGCTTCTTGTATTAACTTTTGATTTTCTAATTGAGCTTTGCCTTGCTCCAATTGCATTTGACTTTGTATTAAAGCTTGACTTTTTTGTACCTCAGCTTGAGCAGCTACTTGTTGAGCTTGTGCATTAGCTTGAGCTTGAGTTTGTATATTTTTTTCTTGTAACAATTGATCTCTCTCTTGTTTCTTTTTTCTTCTAACTTTCAATAATTGATTTGCTAGCTTCACGTTCTTTATAACTCTAAGGTCAATTGCATCGTCAAGCTCAATCATTTTTTGAGCTAAAGCAACTTGAATGTTATTTTCTAACATTTGTTTTTCTTCTTCATCTGGTGATATTTCTAAAAATATACCAAAATCATATAGGTGTAACTCAGCAACATCTTGTAATGTACCGACATTGTGACCACCGATTTTCTGTATAAAAGCATCTCTTGTAGGAGAATATTCTAATATATCAGATATTCTTAAAGATATAGACTCAGCAACTTCTGCTGTAAGATATAAACCAGAATTTAATATATGCCTTGTAGCCGTGTTACTATTAGCAGCAGCTAGTTTTTGAACACCAACTAAAGCTTTAGCATCAGGCGTGCTACCATCTCTGGACTCATTTAAACCAGTTACATCTCTTATCATCTGTAAATAATAATTGTAATTAGCAATTAAGCTTTGTATTTTACCACCACCATTTCCAGATGTTATTTCTTGAATAGGTATTTTACCTGGATTCATATCTCCTTCTGAAGTAAAAGATCTACCTATAACAGATCCAGTTTGAAAGAACATATTTAATGCTTCTTGTGGATTGTAATTAGTTCCATTACCTAAATCTATTTCAGCTAAACCATCAGCATCTAAATAAACACCATCAGGAACCATCCTAGCCATTACTTGTTGTAGCTTTAAATGTGTTAACTGAATCATGTCAGCAAAACCAGTTATTCTACCAACTAAAGATTCTATTTTACCTTTGTACAACCTTGGTGCTACTATATTATAATTCATTTTAACCTTAGTGTAATCACTTTTAGGTCTCATCATGTTTTTAGCTAACTCCCATTTTAAAAGTTTATCAGTACCTAAAATTAAAACACCTTCATATAAAACCTCTAAAGATCTTTTCATTTTACCGAACTGAGCTTCGTAAGCCTCAATAGGTGGGTCAAATGTATCATCACGCATTATAACTTTAGTAGCTCCACTAATAGTATCTTTTACTTTATAAACTTCATTCATATAGGTTTTATAATTAAAATATAAAACTTCTATAGTGTTTTTATCTTCGTTATCGTTTTGTGCTGCTGTTCTATAATGTAAGTTAGATTTTTGGTTTGGTTGTTTTATTATTCTTTGCAACTCACCTTCATCTAAACCAGGAAATTCTTTTTTAAGTTCATTTATTGGTAGAGTTTTAACTTCTCCAACGTAATATAAATCCTCAAAATAAGGTGATTCAGTATATGAGTAAACTATATTAGCAGGATCAACATACTCTACTTTTATACCTTCTGAAGTTGTAAACTTGTCTTTAACACAAGCTATACCAAGAGTTGTTAAATCGTAGTATAATCTTTTTCTTGTCTCTTCAAACTTATTACCAGTTAATATTGTAGTAATAGCTTGTTCTTCTGCTATTTCAACTTCTTGTTTATAACTAAGCTGCATGTGTAAGTTTAATTCCTCTTCACTATCAGGTAGAGTTTCAGGTGCATTTTCTTGTAATGATATACCTAAAGAATCTTGTGCAAAAGTTATAAGCTCTTTTGTTTCAATATCTCTTAATATTGATTCCATATAAGCTGTTCTTTTACTCATTCCATAAGGATCTTGAGAGTATGCTTTTATATCATAAGTTCTTTCAGCCATGCCATTAACTACTATATCTACAAACTTAGGTATAATAGGTACTGGCTTCCAGTCTAAATTAAGGTATGATAAATCACCATTTATAGATAATTCATCTTTATATTTTTGTATACTTTGTTCTCCACGAGCATATAACCTTAACTTATGAAACTCATTTTGATTATTATAAAATCTATTAGTACCAGAATCACGTTTAAACCACTCTGACTCTATGGCTCTACCGACTTTTAAACCATATTCAAGACTAGCCTTCTCTTGATCGCTGACAACCTGACTTGGAAAATAACCTTTTGTAACTGATTCTGCCATTTTTATTCTATTAATTTTGATCGCATACCTTTATTTTTATACTTAGCTATACTTATATTTACTTTTTCTCTTCTTATTTCTGCGTTTGGTCTGTATAAGTTTTTATTACAAGCCATTATCGCTAAACCTGAACTAATAGCAGCATCAAACTTTGTTCTATTATTTATATCAAACTTAGCCCAATCACTTAAAGTGCTATTAAAGTATATATCACCATGCGTACCATCTCTTTTCATACCAACATGATCTTGTATATACATTTCA
>Ga0315315_10003121_pt1 | contig 15174 bp, 14 predicted proteins | sample M140m3416metaG_FD_203699 | JGI IMG/M metagenome (GOLD analysis project Ga0315315, IMG submission 203699) | Ammonia-oxidizing marine archaeal communities from Monterey Bay, California, United States - M1 40m 3416 | ecosystem: Environmental > Aquatic > Marine > Intertidal zone | place: USA...
TGGCAGAATGAGAAGCAGAACGGGCAGGGCACGGAGACGTATCCCGACGGCGGCAAGTATGTGGGCGCGTTCCAGAATGGCGAGCCGAACGGGCAGGGCACGTACACGTATCCCGACGGCGGCAAGTATGTGGGCGCGTTCCAGGATGGCGTGAGGAGCGGGCAGGGCACGGAGACGTTCGCCGGCGGCGCCAGGTACGTGGGCCAGTTTCAGGATGACAATCGCCACGGGCAGGGCACGATGACGTACGCCGACGGCGGCAAGTATGTGGGCGAATGGCAGGATGACACGCGGAACGGGCAGGGCACGATGACGTACGCCGACGGCACCACGTGGGTGGGCAAATGGAAGGACGACAAGCGCCAGCTTAACAAGCGGCCGAACATCACCATGGAGATGGTGGTTCCCGTCCGGCCCAAGGCGCCGGCGGAGACCAAGCCCGAGGAACGCCAGGCTCCATGACGTACGCTGAAAGTTACCACCGCACAGTCTCATAAAACAAGGACGTTTTTGTAACAGTAATATTCACCCATGCAGGCGCTCCCGTCGCTGCACAACCTCAGCCTGTGCCCCTCGTGCGCGCCGACGGGCGATCGGGTCCCGCCGGGCGCGGAGCCTGGAGAGGAGGACCGGTGCGCCCTGTGCTACGACGCCCTGGCCAACGTTGGCAGCTACCAGATCCCGGACGAAGACCTGCGCCCCGCGGCGCCCACGTGGGTGCACATCTGCGCCAACCACCACGCCTACCACAAGGTGTGCATCCGCTGGTGGCTGGCCGAATCCCCCGCCAACCGTTCCTGCCCCGAGTGCAAGTACCCGGTGCTGCACGTCGACCAGCTGCTGCGGATCCCGGACGGCACGGGCTCGAAGACGTGGCCCGACGGCGCCACGTACGTCGGCGCGTGGCAGAATGGCCAGCCGAACGGGGAGGGCGCGTACACAGGCGCCGACGGCGCCACGTACAAGGGCGGGTTCCGGGATGGCCAGCCGAGCGGGCAGGGCACGAGCACGATCCCCGACGGCGCCACGTACGTGGGCGCGTTCCAGAATGGCCAGCCGAACGGGCAGGGCACGGGGACGCTCCCCGACGGCGGCGTCTACGTGGGCGCGTTCCAGGATGGCCAGCGCCACGGGCAGGGCACGTTCACGTATCCCGACGGCGGCGTCTACGTGGGCGCGTGGCAGAATGACACGCAGAACGGCCAGGGCACGGAGACGTACCCCGACGGCGCCACGTACGTGGGCGCGTGGCAGAATGGCACGCGGATCGGGCAGGGCACGTACACGTTCGCCGGTGGCAGGTACGTGGGCGCGTGGCAGAATGCCAAGCGCCACGGGCAGGGCACGGAGACCTATCCCAACGGCGCCGTTTACGCGGGCGCGTGGCAGGATAACAAGAGGAGCGGGCAGGGCACGTACACGTTCGCCGACGGCGGCAAGTACGTGGGCGCGTGGCAGAATGGCACGCGCCACGGGCAGGGCACGTACACGTATCCCGACGGCGGCGTCTACGTGGGCGCGTTCGAGAATGGCACGCAGAACGGCCAGGGCACGTACACGTTCGCCGGCGGCGGCACGTACGTCGGGCAGTTTCAGGATGGCAAGCCGAATGGGCAGGGCACGGAGACCTATCCCAACGGCGCCACGTACGTGGGCGCGTTCGAGAATGGCAAGATGAGCGGGCAGGGCACGTTCACGCGCTCCGACGGCGCCAGGTACGTGGGCCAGTTTCAGAATGGCATGCGGAACGGGCAGGGCACGTGGACGGAGACCGACGGAAAGGTCTACGTGGGCGCGTGGCAGAATGGCAAGAAGAGCGGGCCGGGCTCGATGACGTACGCGAACGGCACCAAGTGGGTGGGCAAATGGAAGGACGACAAGCGCCAGCCTAACAAGCGCAGGGCTCGATAACATACACTAAAAATTACCACCGCACGGTCTCATAAAACAAGGACGTTTTTGTAACAGTAACATTCATCCATGCAGGCGCTCCCGTCGCTGCGCAACCTCGGCCTGTGCCCCCCGTGCGCGCCGACGGGCGTCCGCCTCGGGCAGGGCACGTGGACCTATGCCAACGGACAGGTCTACATGGGCGAATGGCAGGATGGTATGCCACACGGGCAGGGCACGATGACGTTGCCCGACGGCGGCAAGTACGTTGGCACGTGGCGGCGTGGCAAGAAGAACGGGGGGGGCACGATGACCTATCCCAGCGGCCAGATCTACGTCGGCGCGTGGCGGAATGGCGAGAAGAGCGGGGAGGGCGCGGAGACCTACCCCGACGGAGAGGTCTACGTGGGCGCGTGGCAGAATGGCAAGAAGAGCGGGCGCGGCACGCTCATCTACGCCGACGGCAACGAGTGGAAGGGCAATTGGGAGGACGACGAGCAGCAGATGGGCAACCTCTGGAGCTATGGGCGCTAGAATCGACGGGGATGACGCGTACTTTGAAAAGCTCTGCAAGGCGATTTGGTGCATGAAGTGGCAACCGTACACTGAAAAGTTTTCAAAACTACCCAGTATAGCTCCATCTAATAGATGTTTAAATCTACGCATTCGGAGGCTGCAGCGGTCCGACGTGCACGCCAAACAACCGGTTGTCCTGCACGGGGATCGCCGCCTCCCGCTCCTCGTACGTATGTGGCACCCACGGCGGCGGTGCCCCCGCCTTCAAAAGCAGCTCTCTGCATTCGCGACGCTGCGCCGTGCGGTAGTCGACCCCCACTATTGGACCATAGAGGGCCAAAATCTCTATCAGGCCTCGAAGCTTAAAGTCGCGGATCCGCACGTCGGCGCCCCGAAGCAGCAGCACCTCTAAGAGCGCGGGGGAGGCCGAGAAGCAGGCCGCCAAAAATAGCGCGCTTTCACCCTCGATGTTCACGGCGTTAACGTCGGCACCCGCATCGAGCAGCATCTTGGCAATTTCCACGCGCCGCTTTTCCTCTTCGTGGAATGCTTCCCGCCCTTTCGGCATCGGCCACATGCACAGGTGCATGAGCGGTGGACTGGAGGCCATGTGGGGGAATTTTCGGCCCCACCGATTCAGCTGCGTCGTGCAGCCTAAGCCGTTCGGGTCGGCGCCGGCGTCTAGCAGCAACTTTACCCAATTGGCTGGCAGACGGTGGCATGCGCGGCTGAGCAGAGGAACGCCATCGGCTGGAAGCCACTTGATGGCCTCTGGCGAGTGATGGAAGAGGATTTTCATCAGCGTCGGCGCATTCTCGTAGAGCGCGGCGTTTGCAATACTAACGTCAAAGGGCTTTCCTCGTATCATCCGTTCGTAATTCGCTTCGGGTCCCTCGGCGCTGCCTCTGAAAAGCACCGTCCTCAAAACCTCGCTGGCCAGAAGATTGTAATGCTGTAACCACGTGCTATCTGGAGGCAGTGGCTTCTGCCAGCCCAGGCGCTTGCACAGAAGCTGAAAGATGACGTGGTTGCCATCGCGCATCGCCGGTTTCCAGCCGGCGACAAAGCCGGCCGGCGCGTAGTGTCTCAGGGACCCGTGCGCCAAGTAAGGGAGCGGGACCCCGTCCAGAACGTGCGACGCAATCATTTCCCGGGCGTCCTGTGGCAGAATGTCAAGAAGATTTGTCATTTCCAAAGTGGCGTGAAAGTCGGTGGAGTGTGTGGCCCAATTTTCGTTTTGGTGCGGAGACAACTCAGTCTAGATCTAGAATGAGTTGTCCGAGATAGAATCTCGGTGATGCAGCAGACCCCAGAGGGCCCTCGCTAACTTGATATTGCGACAGCGCCACTTTTTAATTAAGATCTCGCCGACAAGACTGAGGTGTGGAGATGCTGGCCGCCGTGCGCCTGTCGCCGGTGTGGGGCGAGTACACGGACCCGCCGACGGACGACCAGCTGGCGGCCGTCGCCGCCCCGACGGAGCTGCTGCTTCCCTCCGACGGCATGGAGCTTCTGTTCCCGAACGTCGTGCGCCTCAATTCGATTGGCTTTCGCCAGAATGTACTGTCGTGGTCGTGGGTGCACAGGTCGCACACGCACAGGATGCGATACTTTGTGCACGCCACCTCGGCGCCGCAGAGCGGCGACAATTTTTTCTGCGGCGTCTCTGAGGCCGTGCTCTCGTGGTTGCCGGGCCGGACCGAGGGCGTCGACAACCTCGGGCGCGTGCGCCGCGGGGAGGCGCCCTCGGAGACGGAGCGCGGGCCGCCGGATGACCTGCCGACACCGGCGCCCAAGACGGCCACGTTTACCGTGACCATCGATTTTCCGCTGGGCAAGGCCACGATTGCGACGTACGCCACTTTGAAGCTGGCCGAGATCGGCGACCATCCGATTTTCACGCACGAGGTCGACATTGCGGATTGGTCGTCGGCGCGGCTCTGGACGACGACGGGCTGCATCGACTCGATCATCTGTCTGTCGAGGGTGCAGGTGCTGTAACGAGCGCGGCGACTCGTGCGCCCGTGGCGACGAGGATGCCGGCTACAGCGAGAAAGGGGAGGCAGAGCATGAACACCGCGACACGGACCGTGTGGAGGAGCTGAACGGCGCTCATTGAGAGCGCCACGTGGGCAAACCCGGGCGAGAGACGCACCATGGAGTGGGGACGTGTAGAGTTGGGCAAGTGCATTTTTTTCTTTAGCGCACGCTCGCACGCACGCACGCGCGCTAGCAGCTACGGGGGCTGGCGGGGGCGATAGGCAGTGGGCGGCGCGCTGCATGCAGAGCCTGGACGAGTGGACGGCGACGGCTGCCGAGCGCGGGCCTTCGCTCGCCTACTACCTGCAGATGTGCTCCATGACGGACGTGGACGATCCCGAGTTGGTCCGGCTGGTGGATGCGGGCGCACCGGCATCCAAGGTGAAACGATTGATTTTGGAGGGCGCGGACGTCAACGCGGCGAGCAGCTTTGGCTACACGGCGCTGTACACGGCGGTGCTAAACAATGACGTCGAGCTGGTGCGGCTGCTGCTCAGGCACGGTGCGAGAGCAGACTACATCGACGACGACGGCGACAACCTTTTAGTGTGCGCCATCACCGCGGAGATTTGCAATCCCGACCTTGTGGCCGAGCTGCTTTGCGTTTTGCCGATCGACCAGCGGACGATTCACATTGCGGAGCTCGAGCTGCGATGGGCCAAGCCGAAGCAGAGGCTGCCGCGGCGCGAGGTGCTCAGCATGATGCGGTGGATTGAATTCGACAAGAAACTGGAGGGGGCGTACGATCGATTAAAATTTATACGTTAGAGATCTACAGATTCTGAAGCGCCTCCGGACCCAGATCGTCGTACGCCTCTTGTACGGACGCCCGTGCCGCCGCCGCCGCCAGCCGTGGCACGGGATCGTTTCGCGCGACTTGGCGTCGGAGTGCGGCGATCACGTCCGAACGTTCTGGTTCTTCCAATTCTTCGAATCGAGCAATCCACCTCGCGGGAGTGGGGTGTCTCAGCAGAATCTCAAGCAGGTGCGCCATTTCCGCCGCGCCTCCGTGGTTGATCACTTGGATGACCGGGGCGCCGCGCTCGTCGTAGCGGCCCTCGTACAGCCGCCCGAGCAGGTTGGACACTGCCACCGTACCGTCCGAAATCGGAAAGTATGAGTCGATGCGGTCTTGCATTTGCCTGATAACATCGCGCGGAAGGGTCCGCAGGAGCTGGTACAGCTCCGCATCGGAGAGGCTCTGCAGTTCCCGCAGCCCTCGACGCATGTATCGGTACAGCTCGTTTCGGTCGAGCAGCTGCAGCGCGCGGCCCATGACCTCGCGAGAAATGGGCTCGGTGTCTCCAAAGCCGGCGGTGGGCGCCGTCCGATGCGCCGCGTGCTGCGCGCCGACCCGCAGCACGTGCTCGAGTCGCGTCGACATCTTGCGTTGCTGCGATACTTTTTGTGTGGGTGTGTACATTATCTTGTGTGTAGCATGTAGAAGCCAACTACGCGCGGCTCTTCTTCTTCTCCTCCTCCTCCTTTGCCCGAAAGTTGTAGCAGCTCAAGCTGACGTACAGGATGCCCGACACGCAAACAAAGCCCAGCACACCCAAGAAGATTCCGCCTGCCAGAAAGTTTGGCTCCCGCACCGGCGGCGGCGCCGGCGGCGGGCTCGCGTTCGCGCCCGCGATCAGGTTGACCGCCGACTGCAGCAGCGTCGCCTCCTCGGCCAGCGCCGCCACGCATTCCGCTTCAAACGCGATGATGGAGACGACGACGCCGGCGAGGTTTTTCGAAATTAAATCGAGCAAGTTGTAGAAGGCGTTCCGCCATTGGGCGCGGTCCTCGCCGTACGCCGCGATCGCCACCACTCCATAGAGCGACCAAATTGCGAAGGTGGGCACGATGACCGCGACCGCCGAGTCCGACGGCCGCTCCGTCGCGGCCATGATGTGCGCGATGAACGCCAAGCACAACGGCACGAAGCCGAGCACGAGGAGCCAGCGCACGTACGACACGCGCTCGCGGATGTTCCACCAGTTTGCTTCGACCATGCAGCCGAGGAAGAGCATGGCCCAGTCGGCCAGGACGATGAGCACGAGCAGGCCGGCAAAGCCCGGGAAATCCACGAGCTTGGCCACCTCCATGCAAGGCGATCCAAAGTAGATGACAAGGAAGAACAAGCTCAAAAGCATAATCGGCGTTGTAATGACCCAGTCAATGTACCGATACTCGACACCAAAGGTCATTTTGCGGAAGAAGTACAATGCGCCAATTGTCAGATACCAAACAAACTGTGGAAGGGGGGGGGCGTTGGTGAGTCGTGTAGCGTGAAGGTATGGGCGAGAATTGCGCGCGCACCTCCACGCCCTGCACAATCGTCTCCAACACGAGGATGAGCTGCAGGAGCGGCGGCGGGTTGCCGATGCCCAGAGTCACCAGCGAGAAGATCAAGACGGCGAGCTGCACCACCAAGCTGATCACGAATGTGATGTCTTGAAACGAATAGTGGCAGCTCTTCGGTTCGTCGACGGGCTCCTTGCCGACGATCAGCGGCTGGTACTCGACGCGCTGCATGGTGCGCGATTGTAATTATTGCTTTAGAAACGTACTAATCACTCAGTCGTCAAAGTCGATGAGCTTCTCCTCGGGCTCCGCTTTCGCCGCCGCCGCCGCTCTCTCGGCCGCCGCCGCGTCCGCGAGGGCGTCGCACTGCTCCATGACCGTCGTCTTGAAGGCGTCGAGCGCTGTGAAGAAGGCGGCCTTGAGTTCGTCGGCGAGCTCGGTGGTGTCGACGTCGTCGATGTCGCCGCGCTCAAACGTGTGGAAGCCGTCATGGACGGCCACCGGCACAAATTCGTCGCTGCGAAGGATGGACCCGAGCGCCGACGCGTCGGAATACCTTCGCACGCCGCCGCTGTCGTACGGCGACTCAAACTCGGACTGTGGGAGCGGCTGGTCGGCGTGCGTGGCAAACATTTGCGCCTTGATGCGCAGCTCCGCGCCCTCGCCGAGCGCGGAGAGCGTGGTCGCCACGGTGAAGAAGAGGAGCAGCCGCTGGTGGGTGCCGTGGTGCAGCGACGCCGGCCGGGCGGCGGAGGCGTCAATGAGGATGGCGCGGTCGTAGCTCTTGCCGGACGCGCGGCGCTTTGATTCGCTGACAAATGTGGCCAGCTCCGCGAGCGCGGCCTGGGCGAAGAAGGCAACCTCCGAGGGCGCCGGGAGGTTTTGCAGGAGGAGCTCGGGCGAGCCGCACCAATTCTTCCGGTATTGCGCGGTTCCCGTGAGCCACGAGGTGAGCGTCGCGAAAAACCCAGGCGCTTCCGCGGTGCGAAACCGGAGCGCGTTGAGGCGACTCGGCCCCCCGCGCACGGCGTAGGCGGCCTGTTCCGTGGTGAGTTCCAGGGTCTCGAGCAGCCACTTTGTCTGCGTCTTCTCGCCGTCTTCGGGGATGAGGCCGCGTTTGATGGCGTGCTCGACAACGTCGTGCACGGCATTGTCGGCCTCCTCGAAGATGGCGCAGAGCGCCAGCACGGCGTCGAGCGACGTGGCAAACTGCACGGGCTCTTCGGGCACCATGTCGGCGGCGGAGACGACGGGGTCGACGGGAGGCAGCACAGGCTCCGGCGCAGGTTTGGGGTCGGGGGCGGGCGCGGGCGACGGTTGAGAAAACCGCGGCTCCGGCTCCTCGCCGAAAACGCCCTCAACCTCAGACATCGGACGATACACCGCGTTTGCTCCCGGCACCGGCTGTGGTGGCGCGGGCTGTGGCTCCGGCGCAGGTTCCGGCGCCGGCGCGGGCTGTGGCTCCGGCGCGGGCACCGGCGCCGGCGCAGGTTCCGGCGCCGGCGCGGGCTGTGGCTCCGGCGCGGGCGCCGGCGACTTTGGCCGCGCCCGCGCGCGAAAAAAGAGGGGAGCGTCCCGCTGCATGTTTTTGATTAGGAGACTACAGCCGCGCATTATCATTCATCGACATGAGAGGAAGCCGCCCTGCGCTCGCTTCCACGGGCAGGCCCTGCACGACCGTGAGCGGCTCCTTGTCCTCCTTCTCGCGTTCGCGGTCGCGCGAGAGGATGCCGTCGTCGGACGGGAGTCGGCCGCCAAAGATCCAGCACGAACAGCAGCAGCACAGCGCGAGGATGCCCATGGCGCCCAGGACGAGGACGGGCGACGGCATCGGGCCGGGCGCGCCGTTGAGTGCCGGCGGCGGGGGCGGCGGCGCCGGGCCCGGCGACGGCGGCGGCAAGGGCGACGCCGACGGCGGCGGCTCCGGCGTTGGCGACGGCGGCGGCGACGGCGAGGCCGAGGGCGGCGGCAGCGGCAGCGGCGACGGCGGCGGCGCGTAGTGGCACAGGCACTGGATGCCCGCCGCGTCGCAAACCGTGACCATCCCGAGGATGACGTGGCTGAAGACGGGGTTGCCGTCCGCGTCGAGGCCGCGGAAGCAGAGGCCAAGGGCGCCGCTGCCCAAGTTGTCGTTGAAGGGCGCGCCCGGGGCGTCGCGGTCGCGCCACGCCGCGCAGTCGGACGACAGGACGGCGCCGAACGCCGATGCGTCGTCCTTGCTGCAGTCGGTGCGAAACGGCGGCGCGGGCGGCGGCGATGGCGACGGCGGCGGCGACGGCGGCGGCGGCGACGGCGGCGTCGACGGCGGGCCCGCCGGCGGCGCACTCGGCGGCACACCTGGCGGCGGAGGAGACGGCGGTGGGATACTTGGCGGCGTCGAGGGCGGCGTGCTTGGAGGCGTGCTCGGCGGCGCGCTCGGCGGCGCGCTCGGCGGTGTGCTCGGTGGCGTGCTTGGAGGCGTGCTCGGAGGCGTGCTCGGCGGAGTGCTCGGCGGGGTGCTCGGCGGCGCGCTCGGAGGCGTCGTGGGCGGCGCACTTGGCGGCGGCGACGGCGGCGGCGACGGCGGCGGCGACGGGCACGTGTGGAGTGCCGGGCAGCCGATGCACGCCGCCTGCCCGCCCGAGGGGTCGTTGGTCGCGATCCACGTGTTCCAGCCATGCTGCCCACACCCAGCTCCAATCGGCAGCGACGGCTCCATGTAGTAACCGGGTCGATTGTTGATAATTTCCGGAATGTCGGCGTCCCACCACATGGCTGTGCACCGGCCTCCGCCTCCGCTTGCCTGTGCCCACTGCGAGTCGACCGTCTCGGTGACCCAATCAAATTGCGGCGTCGTCACCATCGTCGCGTCGGCCAGCCCCGTGCATCCGGCGTCGAGGCAGGCCTGGCGTGCCTCTGCGCGCGTATTGTAAATGTACTTCTCCTCGTTGCCACCCGAAAAGCCGCACACGTCGTTGGGGAGCGCCCACGCCTCGTACGGCGGCGCGCAGCACGCCGTCGTCCCGGCCGCGTGCTGCACCACAAAGTACAGGGGGTCGCTGGCGGCGCACTGCTCGACGCCGTTGATCTTGAACGGGGTGGCGCACGCGGGGCACGGGCAAGGCTCGCCGTTGGGAATGCACGCGCCGCCGGCGGCGGGACAGCAATACGTCCCGCCTGCGCACAGTCCGATGCACGACTCTTCGAGCCCCGCCGTGTTGCACTCGACGGCACACCGCGGAAACTCGAGAGCGACTCCGTCATCGTGGTTTTCAAGGCAGAATTTGATGTTCTCGCCCTCCGAAATGTCGGGGTTGTTGCCGCAGCCGCCGCTTTCGTAGCACTCGGCGGCGCAGCCATTCCAGGCCGGGCTGGTCAAGTCGGGCTGACCCGACTCGCCCGACACGTGGCCCGCGGCATTGTAGGACGGGTGTTCGGTCATCTTGGGTATGCCGGTCTTGTCGACAAATGCATTTTCGTCGCAGGCAGACTGGGGCGGCGGCGCCGGCGCCGGCGGCGTCGGCGGCGGCGAAGGGCAGGTTTCGATTTCGGGGCAGCCCCAGCACGCCGCGGCGGCATTGGCCTGGTTCCACCCGTTGTACCCCTGGCTGCCACAGCCAGCGGGGGGATTTGCGCTGTGCATGTAAAACGCCTTGACGTGTGTGCCCGCTCCAAAGAGGTTGAGATCGTTTTCGAGCCACGTGGCGCTGCAAATGTCACGGACGTTGGTCGCCTCCTGCACATCGCAGCCGCCTTCGGCCGCAAAGCAGAAGCTTCCGTGGTTGATCCAGCTCGCCCTGGCCAGGCCGGTGCATCCAAAACTGAGACAAGCATTCTCGGCCTCCGTGGCGGTGGCATAGAGGTACTGATTCTCGTTGCCGTTGGGAAGGAGGGGTCCGCCGGCGCACGTGTGACGCGGCAGGTGGTGAATCTGAATGAGGGATCCCGCCGACATGGAGACGGCGGGTCGCACTTGCTCCGCTAGTGACCGTTTGCAGAAACGGCAATATGACTCGCCGTTAGAATGAGTTGTCGCGGCGCGCATTTGTCGTGAAGTGGACATCCCACGACACACTACGCTGCATGACGATGCACAAGAAGCGGACGCGGCAGGAGCGGCAGCAAGCGATTGCCCTCGATGATGAGCGGATCATACGCTTCCGCCGGAAGACCATTGACGTCGAGACTGCGCGGAACTTCATGAAGAGAGGCACTGACAATCGCAACTTCCCGTTTACAATTCCAAAGGATGTTCTAGGGTCCGCGCTCGAAGCCATGGCGCGCGTCTGTGATGTGCACGTGCCCGACGACCTGAACACGGAATCGTGCCCCCGGCTTGCGTTCCGGTTTGTCGTCGACGCGATCAGCAAGTTCGGCGACGAGCGCGAAGCCGAAGGCCGGCGAATGGCGGAGCGCGACCGCCCGATGCTTTCTCGGAAGAGAATGATTGACATTGCGAAGGCGCACGCGGCGCTCGGTGACGTCCTCGAAGGGCGGCAGGAGGTTGCGGAGAGCCCAAGCGAACGGGATCGCCCGGAGAAGTTTGATCGCGCATGCGGCCGCGTCCACTTCCGCTAGGAATGAATAAATTGTCATGGACACGTGCACAGTAGAAGAGAGAAGCGCGCCAGACGATGGCGCGCGTGCTCGGGCTCGAGGATGTGGCGACCGAGCTGCGCTCGGCCGTGTCGTCGTCGCTGCGGCTCATGGATGAAGCGATCGTCCTGCCGAGCGCGTCGCGGTCGGACGAGTCCGGCAGCTTCAAGAATGTCGTCTTCAAGCTGCGGGGCGATGAGGCGGAGCTGAATCCGGGGGTCTTTGAGTGCCAACTGTTCACCGGCTTGTCGGCCGTCGCCGTCGACGCCGCCGACGCCAAGCGCATCCTCGCCGACCGGAAGGGATCGGCCGACAGGCTGGCCGAGGCGATTCCGTCGGAGCTCGCCGACGCCGAACTTGCCGTCGGGCCCGCGCTCGACGGCGACGCGCAAGATCGCGACGCCAAGCCGTGGCAGTGCGGCCTCGACGGACCGTCGAGCTTTGTCGGCTTGTTCTCGGCGGAGCAGCTCAAACCGCCCAGTCTCGGCGCCGTGGGTATGAGCCGCGTGCACGACACGTACTTTCTTGTGTGCCGCGCGGGCGGCGGCGCGGCCGTCTCCACGTTTCAGGCGCGGCTGACGGCGGCGCTCAAGAGCGGCAAGACCCTCGATCAGGTGTTTGACTCGGACGGCCCGCTGGGCGGCGGGGCGCTTCGACGAGCGGCAGCCGCCGGAAGCCGCAACCGCGCGATGATCATTGCAAAGGCCGGTGCGCTGCTCGGAATCGACATTGACAGCCTGAACGATTCTGCCAGCGCCGAGGGTGCTCCACAGCGCGTGGCCATCCCGATCGTCGACGTCAGCGCCAACGTGCTTCGCAAAGACGGCGCCTGCTGGCAATTCTCCACTGCATGCGACAGCGCCGTGTCCACCGGTCTGTGCTCCTTGTCGACGGCGACAGAGGGTCTCGTGCTTTTTGCCGACAAGGAAGGCTCGCTGAAGGTTTCGGCGACCAACGAGGCGGGCGACTGCGTCCCGTTTGCGACGCCGCGAATCAAGGGGCCACGGGCGCTCGTCATGAAGGCGGCCGAACAGCGCCACCCGGACGCAGCCTTCCTCGAGGAGCGGTTTAGCTGGACGGAAAAGCAGGTGGGCCAGAGGGCAAAGGTGACACCGCCGTCGCTCTGGGGCTCGCATGCCCCGGAATCCTACCTCGCGAGCTGGAGTCGCGAGCTGGGCGTGGCGGCGCTGCAGGCCCTCCGGCTGCGGCCGGAGGCGGTGGCCATCGCGAGCGCGGAGCCGTCGAAATTGCGGGCGGTGGCCAAGAAAATGTAGCGTTCTTTTGTTAATCTCTCATGCGCACGCGTCTCTCCCCCCTCCCTCCCTTAATGTTCTCAGAGATTGTTGTCCGCGTCGAAGGTGGTCACCACCGTCGTCTCGTCCGCCTCGGTGATGACGACGAGGTGGGTGCCCGTGTTCCAGCAGGGGTGGAGGAAGGCGATGCGGCCGTCGCGCTGCGGCTGCTGGCGGCCGTGCTTCAGGCAGCGCCGCACCTCCACACCGTCAATGTCGCGGATGCCCATCTTGTAGCGAGCGTGCCCGGTAAAGTCGGCGGGCCACGCCTCGGTCGCCACCGACGCGGCGCCGCCAAAGGTCGACTCCAGGTCGCCGTCGCCGAGGTGCGAGGGGCCGGCACCGGCGGAGCTGAGGTGGCGCAGGCTGTTGGCGTCGAGCCGCCGCGCCGCCGCGTCGGCAAGCGACGGTGCCGGGGGTGGCTTTGCCTTGAAGGCCGCGTACTGGTTCTCTTTTTTGTTGGCCTCCTCCTTCTCGGCCTTCTCCAGCTTGTCGGCCCTCTCCTTTGCCCGACGGGCCTTGGCCTCGGAATGCTCGCGGAGCTGCTTCGCCTCAAAGTAGGCGCGCCGAATCTCCCGGGCCTCCTCGGAGATCCAGTCGTCGTGCTGGCGCGCCTCCTCCGCCGTCTTCCCCCGCCGCGAGCCGGCCACGCCCTGCTTCGGACCCCTTGCCTCGGGGAGGCGGCGCGCTGCGGCGGCCGCCTCCTTGGACTCCTCCGTCTGCGCCTTGAGCCACCGCTCTTTCGCGATCGCCTCCTTCTCCTTGGCGCGGAGAAAGGCGGCCTGCAGGCGCTGCTCCTCGAGGCGCGCGTCGTGCAGCGCGCGGAGCTCCGCCGGCGTCGGTGGCGCCGGGCCCAGGCGAGGCAGCACCGTCTCCCTGTTCATCGGCGCCGGCGCCGGCGCCGGCGCGGGCGCCGGGGCTTTGGCCTTCTTCTCCTTCTTCTTGGCAGCTTTGGCTGCATCGTGCGCCTCGTCTTTGACGGCGAGAAGCGGGGCCGCCTGCGCCGACGCCGTGCTGCTGGAGGCGGTGGGGGTGTCCAATTCGGCAAGTTTCGAGTTGGCGTCCTTGTTCAAGCGCTCCAACACTTCAAGCTGCTCGTCAAGAATCGTCGGCAAATCATCAAGCACCTCGAAATCCTCCCACGCCTTGGGTGCTTTCTGTTCTTCCAGATCCACGATGCGCGATTCCAAGCGCGATTTCATCATCGGCGCGTTGAGTTCTTGAACGAGCTTCTCGACCGGCTCGATGAGCCAACCGGGCCGGCCATCTTGATGGCTCCAAGCCTCGGTGACGTACGGCTTACGAAGTACAAACTCGTTTGCCAGCTGGAGCAACGCCATTTTCGGCGACTCTTCGCAAAGCGCCGGGAGCTCGCTCTTCATGGCTCTAAACTCCTGGCTTACAGTGCTCAGGTTGCGCAAGGTGCGCGTCAGCAGCTCGCCTGCCACGGTCGAGGAGCGCGAGGGCGCGCACCACACGAGGAAGAAGCGATGCCCTTTTTCAAACGGCGGCAAATCAAACCAGCCCCGCAGTTTCCTTGCGTCTGCACCATACGCCCACATCGCATGTAGCGCCAACGCCGCCGGCGTCACACCAACGAGACCGGGATACTCATGTGGTGCCCATTTGCACTCGCGAGCAATCCTGTGAAACGTTGCGGCGTCGACTTCCGACCTGACGCCCGGCTTGAATGAAGTTTCTCCCAAGACATTTCCATGGCGTGCCATGCATAGCATCTCTCTAGGATGTACAGAAATCCACAACGTCGTCGACGAGCCGTGACTCACCACGATCGAGGCCAAGCCATGGTACTGCAAAGGATAGCCCATGAGCGTTCCGCCGTTTCCATCCGAAGTGGGGTGGAATTGGGAAAACTCGCCTTTCATGATGGCGTCTTGAAAAATGTCGAACGCTTCCTCCGTCTCCTTCATGTCGGGTCGCATGTGGAGCAACCGATACTCAGGGAACCGCTTCTGAATCACTTCCAGATCTTTTGTCGTCATTGGGGTTTCTGATTTTTTCTGTGTGGATTTGCCGGAGTGGGGGTGGCACAACTCATTCTAAAAAGAATAGGCATTCAAATTAGTATTTAGCTCCCCCCCGCCCCCGCTCAATCCATGTCGAGCATCTCCTGGAGGGACATGCCGTCGTAATAGTCCTTGTTCGCCTCGCGCATCGTGCGCTTGCGCTGGCGCTCCTCCAGGGCCTCGTCCGCCGCGAGCGCGTAAACCGCGTCGCCGCCCGATGCCTCGTCGTCGTCGCCCGTCTGAAATTTCTCGGCGTGGCCCTCGTCGTCATTCTCCTCCCAGAACGCTTCCTCGTGCTGATACACAAGGTTCATATTCATCTTCATTGCCCAATCGTGTGCCGAGTGGCCACTCGGAGCCGTCCCGCGCCACGTCACCTGGGCAATTGCAATTTCGAGCCAGTCCAGCTTCCCGCGCGCCGGCCGCGTCAGAGGGAAGAGTGTCTTCGAGCTGCTGGGGTACTTGCGCATTGTCAGCGCCTGTGCCATCCGCGCGGACGCCTGGTACACGCAGTAGCCGTAGCCGAGGTAGAGAGCGGCGAT
>Ga0315315_10003122_pt1 | contig 15173 bp, 9 predicted proteins | sample M140m3416metaG_FD_203699 | JGI IMG/M metagenome (GOLD analysis project Ga0315315, IMG submission 203699) | Ammonia-oxidizing marine archaeal communities from Monterey Bay, California, United States - M1 40m 3416 | ecosystem: Environmental > Aquatic > Marine > Intertidal zone | place: USA...
CACAACATACATACATGATGTACGACTCGTACGACTCTAATGTACTTTCCTGGCTCCTACTCGTACTGTATGCAAACTATGCATAGTACATGACCTCTATAAATAAATAAATAATACGTATGGTACTAGTAGGACGTATTACTGTAGCATGCACATTGTATACTCTAGAGTATGCATACTACTCTCGTAGTATTATTATTAAATGAATGTTATATAATAAAATATACTCTCTCGTAGTATGCATCTATGTATACATTTTATGGATGCATTTTATATACTACGAGCGTAGCTAGTATTATATTAATACATAGGCTCATAGTACTTCTAGTAAGCATAATACGACTCTCGTATAATCCTAGGTAGTCTATATATAATATAAATACCCCCATGAGAAGAACTCATGCGTCAATTCTACCGCTCCATGGCATTAGCACTTCAGCACTTCTTACACCAAGTTTCAGGATCAGTCTTGGCTTCAAACATACTATGAATAGTATATTATATATTCATAAACTCGACAATAGCATAATATGCATTTTTCTCCTTCTTTGTCCAATCATCGCGTTGGAAATCGAAATCGAAAATACTTACTACTAGAGTAGCTACTTTAGTACGACGTAGTAATATTAAATTATCATCATATATGCATACTAGCTAGAGTACGAGTACGACAATATGCATACTGTAGTACTAATAGAGTAAGAGAGAAGAAAACATGCAATTTATTTTTTCATTATTATTTATGCTTAGTATGCATACGAGCTCGTAGTATCTAGGGGCTACAACTGTATGCATACTACTAGCTCGTACTCTTACTACGCTCGTAGCAGTATTATGCATACTAGCTAGCTACTCTCTAGTAGTAGTACTGTATGCATATTATGAAAATATTATTACTACTCTAGTACGATGCATCTTGTGTGCAGAGTACGAGCTCGTATGCATACTAGAGTACGCTAGTATGCATATGCATAATATTATGCATAAAAGTAAGTAGTATGCATACTCTAGAGCTAGTATGCATATATCCATAATATTATGCATAATACGCGCGTCTACAGACAGTACTACCCAAGTATGCATACTACACGCGTGTAGAGTGTGCATACTATACGTGTGTACGACTTGCGTGCTTATGCATATTATCCATACTACTAGCTAGTACTCTCTAGTATGGATACTTACTAGAGTAGAGTATGCATACTAGCGAGTATGATGAAGGCTGAATGAAGGCTTCCCATTTCCCGCACATCAATCAATGCATCACAGTCCCATCGGTGCGCACACTAAAAAATTTCAGGCAAATGGACACCGGGCTGAAGACATGACGACCATGGCCTTGGAAAGACATTCCCGCTGATTCTCTTTTATTCTTGGTAACTACACTGCCTTGCTAGATGTACAGGTACCCCGACCGACAATGACGACATGAGGACACCACTGCGACTTGCATGATAATGCCCCAAAGAGTTAAGTGAGCATGTCCAACAACAACGGTCGCCGTCTACGGTATGAGCAGGTGGGGGCTCCTACTTTGCTCTACCGCAACGTTGTGGCATATTCGACCCATTACGAAGGCGCCAATTGCAACGAAGGATTCGGTTTGTGGGAGGCCAGGGTGAGACCCTCCGATCGGGAGAAACGCAAGGCTCTCGTCCGGCGGAGAGTGGCGAAAGAGGCCGATCAGATCTGCCACGATTACCTGCAGACCGAGAATCGGACCAAGATGAGAGAGTGCGCAGGACTGCCTATGCAGCTCTGCGCAAGATACCCGTATGGATCGGGAACCTATCTGACAGCGCCGCCTCCTCCGCACTTTCGTCATATGGGGCGATTCGAGGGACCATCCAGTCGGGACGCCAGAAGGGAGATGAGGCTCACAGCCGCTGTTGAACACTGCTCGCCGTTTGACGCGAATGTGGTGCGATGGGGTTTGAGTGGTAGCGCCGGCGAAAACGAGGATGAGAAAAATGCGAATCTAGAAGCAAATCTCAGATGCGCCGATCGAACTCGAGGAAAATTTTATGGGCTGTCAGAGGATGCTGCGGACGACGAACTTGTCGTACCCACCGCCGACAGAAGCGTCAAGCCTTGCCCCAGAGACTATGGCAACTGCCTCGTACTGCTTCCTTGTCTTTGCCGATCATGTCGTTCCGTCGTACGTTCGTCCTCGAATGAGCTGCAGAGCGAGCACATCAAGAGTTGGTTCATTGCTAGGCCACAGGGTTCGTTACTGACCGCTGTAACAGTCACGAGGCTTATACTACCGAATCAGAAAATATTCGATCAAGCTAAAACCGATACCAGTCCTGACGAACAAGGGTTGGAATTGGGGTTGGAATTGGGCGAGACAATTTTACAATTATCCATGTGCGGGACATTAGAAGAAGATCGATGCGATCGCAATGCTGATGAGAGCCGACGCTATTTTCTCATTGCGAGGACAAGCTCTCGATGTGCCGTGATATCCTGCTCTTGGGTGGAAGTGGAGCAAGACCGAAACGAGCCTGGTTGTGCAGGACTGTATTGCTATGAAAAGATTGCGGAGATTGGGCAAACAGTGTTATCTCCCAAATATCTTCCGGTAAGCGTGGCTTCAAACCCAAATTCACATGGAAGAACTTCCTATTCGAGAGCAACTTTTGCCATAGTGGCACATTCCAGATCAAGCCAGACGCCGAATGAAGGAACGATTTCTATCACTGCGAATCCGGAACAAAGCGTAATTCATCATGTTATTGTCAATGGATGTAGCGCTCCCCCGACTGTCGAAAAGCGCGAAATTATTGGCATTCGTCATATCTCTCAGATCGAATTCACTCGATATCATCCAATGGTACTGTGGGCATCAGCCAGGTCACGCACAACAACGAAATATGGGCCAAGCTTTGGCGGCAAGCGACCGTGTGGGGGTCGCGGCATGTCTTTGCATTCCATCGATCTACGTACGTGCGAGTCAAGTCTCGCATTCAGTCCTTCTACTGCCGAACGAATGGTGGAAGGACTTCATTCAGTTAGTGCCATACTAGCAGATTGCGAACGGATGCACAGTGTGTATATTCAGAGCATATCAGCATCTAAGGTTTGGGAGGTAGATGGTAGGATGCCAGGGCGATATATTTGTAGCTGGGCATTACCGGGATTGTGTGATGATTTTTCTGTTGCGGGTAGACAAGGTGGCATCTATGGCTGGGGGTCTATCTTGGCACAGCCGGCCGTTTCGTGCTTTCAGAATAATCGCCGCCCTATTTTTGGATTAAGTAAGGGTTTTGGCACTGCGCATTTTGGAATGTATCAGACACCGGAAGTGTATCCCAGGTTTGCGACTCAATCTTTTGAATGCGCTTCATCAATGGGTGCAGGAAACGATGGATTTGCTCTCAGTTCTGCCTTTTCAATGCCTGACGTGGGCAGCGATGTCTTCAACTTGGGCTTTGTGGCTTTTCCTACGCGCATCAGCGCCCTTTTAGGAGAAAGAGACACCCAAGCATTGCTTGGACAGCATGATCGGAAAGAAACAGACCAAAACAACAGTGTATTTTGTCTTTTATCTATGACGAACAACGGAGACCTCTATGGCCACTCCCTCTTGGGGCTCGAAATGAAGAGTTTACGTGTCGGTCGTACGTTTCATCGACTGCCAGTAGGGTGCTCCACAATTCCCATCCCTACAAATGCTGTGAACGATTCCAATTGCTTAGTTGAAAGCAGCAACCTCAATCAGCAAAGTATTCAGTGGAAGTTACAGAATACTTTTCCCAGCCCAGCTCATGCGATGCTTCCTCTGTCTTCCTCGTCGAGACATGCTGCTCGGCCCTTCGTCGGCATCGATTTGGCGCTTATACCTTCAAACAAGGACAGCAGACTGTCTCGATCAATAGTTAAAAAAAGATCAAGAAACAAAATCAATGATAAAGCGTCTGGTGGGAGAACTGCTGAAAATGATCTGAGGGAAAGAAGTTCGAACCGGGTTGCAACTGGACATGCTTCGGACCGGTTTGTTCTTCCAGTTTGCGCCAATCAGTCTGAACTCAAACTTAACGAACAGTACCCGTCCATCGTAATTGGGAACGATTCGAAATCACTCAGAGGGAAGACGGAGACGCAAGAGTGTGCTGGCATCGATGAAAGTATTGATAACGACTGCGTTTCACTGGACTTGACATCATTATCCCTACTGAAATTTCGATCGCACTGGTCTAACGGAAGAGCTAGGACTGGGGCATCGTCAACGTCATCGAAAGACGGATGGGTGTGATTACGAACCAAGGGGCAACAGGAGGATATCTTCAATAGTTAGAAGGTAAATTAGATTAGCTAATCTTTTTTGGTGGGAGGCTTTGTCCCTGATACAATGAGATAGGCGAGGAAATGTGCAAGCTCCTTGGCTGTGCACTTGCTCAATGGTTTGGTAGTGACTTCGTCATCGTCGGCATTGAACAATTCGTCAACTGAGGTGCTGTCCCTCCTCTTTTTGTCGACAAAAACCAAAGCGACGCCTCTTGTAACTCCGAATATTTCTTTCAGCATATCCTTGAAGGTTCTGGCATAGAGTTTGCACGAGCCTTTCATTTGTAGATTGCTCATTTCTACCAAGGAATGGCGAATCAAGCTTAAAAGGTGCTCTCCTCTAGTCTCTTGCGGAGAGGCGACCTTCGCGATTTTTGTACACTTTCCAATAACCTCCTCATTTATATCAGAGAGGGGATCTAGCCCGAGCGCAAAATGTTCAACAGCTTGAGGTTCACGCGTGGAGCACTGCGATACCCTGGAGGACGGAAGGCATGCTACATTTGCAACCTTCGCGCTCCCGTCTGCTGGAGCCTCGTCACTACTAAACTCGGGAACATAGCCATTAGGCACACGGTATGATTTAGAAAAGTGAGATGGCAAATCTTTTCCAGCAATGGTGTACTTGAAACCGTAGTCTCCGTTCCTTTTCAAAGGCGCAGATGATAACATTTCTCCGCGTACTCTAGATGCCACTTCTCGAGATTTCTCCACTTCCGATGATGGTAGAAGTTCGTAAAGAAAACGGCTTGGCTTGACTTGACTTAGAAAATGCTTTCGCCTTCCATGCGGACCGATGTGAGGCATTTTCTCGGTGAATGAGTGAGTAATGACAACTCGTTGCTTTGCCCGGGTTAAAGCCACGTAGGCGAGGCGGCGCTCGTCGTCGATACGGTCCGAGGAAACAGATCTAGGATGAGGAAACATCCCCTCTGTCCAACCACTGAGGTAAACATCGTCAAATTCGTCTCCCTTGCAGCTATGCATCGTAATGAGCTTAACTGGTTTCATGTGCTGCATTCTATTTTGGCTTCGCTTGCGTCGAGATGCGGCTTTTGATTGGGAGGATTCGGGAGCGATAAAGGGTATGCCTGTGTCAGACAGTTTCTCCTTTATCAGTGTGATCTGCGCCGATGAGCGAACAACGACTGCGACATCAGTGGGGTCAAACAGTAATGGAATACTTCCGCCTTCCAGCGTCGCAATGGCATTGGCGCACATCCTGATCCTCTCGATAGAGCGCTTTCTTATCGAAGCGGCAATGAACTTGGCCTCTTCGCGAGCATCCCAAAGACCCTGGATTATGACAGTAGCGCCAGATTCGGACAAGATTTCATTCGACAGCATCTGGATATCTGCATTTCTCGTTTCATTTTTCTTCTTCCATGCTTCTTCCCCGCTTCCATTCTCCTGTTCCAGCATGTTCGACATAGACAAGGACGCGGCCGGGCTGATGGCAAACGTTGTCATCTCCTGGTCGTGATTCCTTGGTGTCAATAGAAGGTTTGCGGCGTCCATAATGTCACGAGGAAGTCGATAATTTGTTCCTAGCGGCACAATGATACCTTGGGGATAGTCAAAGAGGAACTTATCGAGAGTAAGTGAGGGCGATGCTCCTCTCCAGCCGTAGAGAGATTGGTTGCCATCGCCCGCGCAGAAAAGTCGGGGCACATCAAAACAAATGTTATTTTTCGATGCTTTGCGTTTTGATGTCGCCGGGGTATTGCCATAATCATGACCACGTAAAACGAGTCGAATCAAAGAGTGCTGCGAAACGCTAACATCCTGGTATTCGTCTAAAATGACGTGCCCGAGCTTAGTACGCAACGTGAACAAGGCATTTGGGTCGGCAAGAAGGAAGTCTCTTGCCAATGGGGCCAGATCAGAAGGATCGGTAGTGCCTGCAGCAGCGTGCAATGCTTGATATTTGGGGTATATGTCAAGTGCAAGAATTGCAGAGCTTTCCGGTACGCCCCATTTTACAGCAAGATTGACACAAGCTTGACGTATTGATTCCTGCATTGTTAAATCTCCAGACTGTGTGCTTCCCTGTTCGATTCGAATCAAGTACTGGGTAGCAGGGGGAAGTAAATTTGCCTCCTTCCATAGCTCAATGCACCGGACAAGACTCGAAAGGAGCACTTCCATGTTTTGTTTCGCGTCATCCATTGCGTGTCTAAATCTAAAGCGGGCAATTTGTAGCCTTGCGTCAGCACCCCTTCCATCATCGTGAATACTTTCAATTTGACTGTGCTCTCCTTCAGATCGAATCATTCGCAACACACGGGATCGAACCATGCTGCGCATCTCTTTAGTGGACACAACCCGTAATTTTCCACCGCCATATTTCTTGATGACTGACGAAGCAAATGCGTGCAGCGTGCCAGACCATATTCTCTTCCCAAGAGCATCAATCATTTTTTCGCGCTTCGCCTCGTCTACTTCATTTTTTGGGTGGAGTATTTCAAGCGCCCTTTGCTTTATGGCAGCGGCATCTCGATTGGTGAAACTCAAGATCACCATATGTTCAGGCAGGCACTTATTTGTTTCCAGTAGGTACGCAATGCGAGCCGCGAGAATGGACGACTTGCCAGTGCCAGGACCCGACTGTAGCAGGACCGCGGGAGCATTGGCAGACATAGAGTTTAGCTGTTCTTGATCATCAACATATCCGGCTCTGATTTGATGATTTTCCGTTTGAGTCGTCCTGATATCTTCGACCTTGCCGTCGGGGTGGCTCTCTTTCGATGCCTTAACCCCAGGCGGGGCCGCCTTTCTGGACTCGGAAAGTTCGTTCTGGTCGTCGAGTCTTTGCAGTCGATGCAGTCGCCGTGACATTGAGTCCAGAAGAGGTGCAATGGCGTCCTCACTTCTATTCTTTTTGCCATCATTAGATGCTTCATACAAAGCAAATGCACCCAATCGATTGGCAGCTAATTTCGAGCTTGGCGCGATGAAGGCGTCGACAGCAGAAGTTGGGCGAGACGGACGCAAGATGTAAAGGAGCAAGAACAACGCCACCGCGCATTGTGATATCGGCAGTTGCGTCCGCGGCTTCATCTGCCTTCAGCGCAAAGACGACGTGGTAATTGCAGCAGCAGTTGCAGCAAGCGAAGTAGCTACCATTGAAGTGGTTTGGTCTTGCAATACAGAGTTATGGGCATGCCCTTGGTCTGTGAATATTGTGATTTGTGATGGCTGGTTGGCTGCTTGACGATCCGATCATCAATCAGGTCATCATTATGATGTATGCATATTTATGTATAATATGTATGCACATACTCTAGCTAGTATGTATGTACGAGCTCGTATGTACTATGCATACTGTACAGTATGCATAATATGCATACGAGCGTACTCTAGCTAATAGATAGTATACGTAATAGCTAGTATACGACTCGTAGCTATATCCATACTTCGATCGTGCTACTATAAGTATGGATAGTACGATTGCATATTTTTAATATTATTATGCATACTCTAGCTAGAGTAGTATGCATGCAATGAGCTTGTAGTATCCGTACTACGACTCGTAGTACTCTAGTAATCATACTACACACGTGTATTCATACTACTAAGTATGCATACGAGAGTAGTACTCTAGAGTATGCATTATACTCCTAGTATGCATATAATAATAACATAATACTCTTAGTATTATACTCTACGTAGCATGCATACTAGCTAGTACGTCGTAGTACTACTACTCTAGAGTGTAGTACTTTAGTATCCATACTATAGTATGCATATGCACCCTTCGAGCTCGTATGCATAATACGACTCGTATAATGTATGCACACGACTCGTACTACTTAGTATGCATGCTCTGGTACTACTCTAGCTAGAGTAGTAGTAGGAGCAGACGGCAGGCCATCTTAGCATTATATATATATATAATGATGAATTATTATTACTAGAGTATTTACTCTCGTAGCTAGAGAGTACGAATTCTTCCTGCTGCGTCATCATCCATATTATCGATCTGAATCATTACTCCATAATATGATTTATTATTTTCAACTTACGACTCGTACTAGCTAGTATGTACCTAAATGTACCTGCTAGGTATGTTTTGTACTTATTCATTAGTTACCACAACTCACACTCTTGTCTGGAACTTTTCCCATCCGCCGGATCTACTCCTTACATGGAAGAAAATGGTACCGCAGCCAGCCATATCGACCATTCATCGCAATCAACCACACCTCCGGCGTCTCCGCTATCTCTCCCGCGTCCAGATCATGTACGGTTTGCTTCGCACGAGTCCGATTGCCATGCTTTTGGCTGCAGTTTTTCTTGCTGCGAATCCCTCAGGATCTCAAGCATTTGCCGACATTCGCACCATCTCAATGGGGACTGGGGCGGAGATCTTTGTGTCGCAGTGGCATAAGGTCGTCACACTTTATGGAATGAAAGCAAATGACGCCAACGGTTGGTTGTCAAGTGAAGACAACGATGATGCCAGAGATAATGAGGGTCAGGTTACGAAGGAGATACTCGCTGACGCCAACGCAAACGTAAAAGTAAAGCGAAAGAAGGGAAAGAATGGATACAAGGGTTACAAGGTGCTGGACAATCGCGACTCTCTCCCATTTGTAGTAGAGGTGGGGGTGCCAGATCCATACACAAATGGAGAGAAAATGAAGCGGGATGCGAGAAAGAACAGCAAGGTCGATCAGGAGAAGAAAAAACAAAAAATGAAAAAAGTTCCGAAATACAACCTTATGGGTATGGATGACAAAGATGGGATTACATCGAGCATTTTCGCCCGTGAAAAAGACGGCTCGTTGAACAAAGTACTAGGAAGTTTCTCTCTCGACAAGAGCACGAATTGCGGCGATCTAATAGAAATTACAGTTGACAAAGAGCTGATCGAATTTGAGGTGACAAGATCTCGTTGTCAGTACAAGTATGCAGGAGGCAAACGTTTCGTCATGGTTCGCAAGATTCTAGAGGTCAAGGAAAAAACAAGAATACTGCAAGAGGAGCATTTGAAGCGATCGCTGATGAGCAGTGAGCTCTTTGATGATGATCCCCCAACATTGCATTGAAGATTAGAGTAAATAACACTTCTCTAGCTATCGTTGTCGCTAGCTAGTAGCACCTGAACCTTATAATTTTGATTGCTAAGTGATAGCTATGCCTCGTGGTGGGAGAGGAAAGGAGAGCTGGACCAGTCCAATTTCGAAAGGGCGATACCAAAAAGAAAGCCCATTGCGAGCCCAAGTAAATAGGCAAGTCCGACTTCGGTCTTTCTCCATCTGCTAATCATTGGCTGGAGCGAATGCAAATGCCCATTTGTTCTACTAGTGCGGAGCGATGGTTCGTTTCGTTCTAGTAGAACTTCGCGAGGGACACCACCAGTTTCGATATTACTCTCATACTTCCTGTTCGGCTCGTGCGATGGTGATGCGTTGTCGTCTGTGGCACCATAATCGTGGTACTCTTCCTGTTCAAGCAAGGGACAATCCAACCGATCTGAAGTCTCCGATGTGTCGTCAGCAAATTCGCCAAGCGTTGCAGCAGCTGGTGACGCCACAACAAGGTTGGTGGAGTCGAGTACTAATCGTGGCAGAGAGGTTTCATGGTCGTAGTCTTGGAATGCACCAAAATTTTCGGTCCCTGAAACTTCGTTATCCATTTCGTCCAAGTTTCCAACAAATGAGGTGTTCCTGGGTGGGCCTCTGCTGCAGCGTCCCGAATGAAGGCTCTCTTCTGGAGAGGAGACCCGAGATGACCTATCGCCATCGGGAGAATTTACGGAGTGGTTGTTGTTTCGGTCCGAATTACCACCTGGTGAAAGTGTGAGAAGCACCCCATTTTCTCTGGAAGCTTCGCTCTGACTGCGAAGGGATTGCCTGTACTCTTCGGCACTAGGAATGCTATTTGTTTCCAAGGTAGTTGTTTGAGTTCCTGCAAAGCTCGATCCCATCTGGCCAATAAATGGTGCTCCCATTTCCTCGTCCTCGTCTCGCACGGACCGGGGGGGGACATTGCCGACGCTTGCATAGTCGACCTCATCAATTTCTAAACTTTCTGTCTCTGTCAAACGCGCCAATCGAGGGGAGAAATCCATCGTTGAATCGGCTGCACTGGTTGTATCAGATCGGCGACTCAGGGACGCATCGAAGCTTGGCGCTCGTTCTGCCCTAGCTGGAGAGGCAACTATGATATCACCATCAGGAAGGGAAGCCCCGACATCAAAATCCTCTGTTCCAGCAGACGCAAGGGAGGGTGACTGGAATTGCACTCGGTTATGGTCTCTGTCTCTCTCGGCGGTTGCATCATCAAGTCGCCGACCTTCCTGGTTTGTGATCGAGGCCGAACTGCTATCTGTCTCTTGTTCGCCTTGGCTGTTATCGCCATTCCCATCGTTCTGGTCTGAAACGGCTACTTGTTCCGAAAGGAACCTCTCCATAGCGTATCCAAGAGGGAGTCCATCGGCCTCATACTCGTGGTCATGGTGGTCATCCACATCCACGTCCACGTCTTCATGGACGCTAGCATCCCCTACGGTTCCGACCACGGATCCCGCCCGTCCTGCAAGTTCGTCCAGCGTCGTTGCCAATCCCGCAGCATCTCCCACCCCCCCAATCGATCGATCGATTCCGTTTAATTCCGCATTTTCGGCTTCTTCCATTTCTTCGGCCTCGCGATTGTTAAGCGCGATGCGCTTTAGAGCCTGCGCCCTTTGAAGCTCGAGGCGGGCCTGGCGCTCTCGCTCTACCAGCCGCTGCCGGGCAGATAATTGCTGCCCGTTGGACGACGTTCCATCGACAGGAAGAGTAACGGCCGCCCTTGTGGACGAATTGGCGTCCGATAGTGCTGATAGTGGATCAGCGGCGGATGTAAGGGGAGAATGCATTTGGCCCTCTTCATCATCATCATCGTCACCTAATCGTTCGTATGATCGTTCGTCGGCTGCGTCCTCCGTTGGGTTGTGCTGCGGGTGGCGATCAAACAAAAGAGCAGACCTTATAACTCTCCCCTCACCCATGCTACTGGATGCGCTTCCAGCGTACCTGTCGGGAACATGGGCTTCGACGACGGCATCGGAGCCATCATCGCTAGTGTCAATTCGTGCCGTCATGATAAGAGGTGATATAATTAAAGCTAGGAGCTGGACGCTTTGGATCCGGCTGAACAGAGGGATCCTGGATAACATAGAAAATCGCGAGCGGCCGGGGGACCCCCTACTAGAGCTAGAGTATTAGTAGCCCCTGGCCCCTGGCCCCTCCGGCGGCGCGGCGGCGCTCCGTGTGCGTGTGTGACGATGGCAAGTACAATTAGTTACTAATAGCTAGTAAGCATACTACGAGCGTACTAATAATAGCACTCTATGTGTAATCGGCCTCCGGGATCCCGCCTCCTTAGCCCAGACGCACCCACCCGGCTTTTCCGGGTGGGGTGAGGGTGAGCGTCTGGGCCAGGTGGGCGGGATGCCCTAGGCGCCTCCTTACTAAGAAATTAACTAAATCCTACTCATACTACTACAGTAGGAGTATTAGTAAACGTAAGAGCAAGCCAGCTTTATATACGAGCTCGTAGAATAGGTACATACACATAATCTAGTACTAGAGTACATGTACTTCATTATACATCCCACAATCCCCTGTCCCCTGTCCTCGGTCCCCTGCCCCCGATCCCGAGCTCCCGATCCCAGTGGCTCCCGATCTTCCGATCCAATTGGCTCCCGATCCCCAGTCCGTTTTCGCGGTCTATCCTCGGCACGATATCTACAGAACATGGAAGATAGGTTGGCACGGTCTCTCCCTCGCCAACCATAAATGATTTCAACATCGACAGCAGCAAAAAAGTGAATGAGGACAGTCCTCCTTCTCTGGCTTTTTTTGCCGGTCGACTCGAGCTTTCACTGCGGCCACTCCCAAACTCGTACCAAGTCAGATAAACGAAAAAATTCGCATCCTCTGGCTCGACAACAACTCTTCGCTCTTTCTGGTAGTAAACCAGGATCTCAGCCACCTATTGCCATCGAAGGCGATGTATACGTGATAGATCCATTGACAAACCGTCGAATAAGGCAACGGAGTATTTCTCCTACTTCCTCTGAGAAGAGCAAGTGGCGTGAGTTGATGCTTGAGCGTGGAGGCTATTTAGCCCACAATGGCTTCTTGGAACCCCTTCGTATGGCTGATATAGTTGACTGGGACACAGAAATCGATGATGTGCTCGAGGATAGAGAAAGTGAAGAGATTAGGAAATACGACCCTCAATCTGCCAGCTCTTGCCTCATAGTCAATCCAGATGTTGGCGTTCCCTCTTTTACTGAGTCCCTACTTTCAGTCGTTGACGTTTGTCCTGAGGATCTTCCTGTGGCTGATAATTTGCTGTTGGTGCACAAACCTGCAGGGCTCCTAACTCTTCCAGGAATAGGCCCCAGTAAATCTGAATGTCTCGCATCGAGAGTCACAAAGTGGCTAGAAAGTACAGAGGATGGGAAAAATGTTTTGCAAGGCATCAGTTGTCCAAAAATAAGAAAAAAGCGGCGCAAGAAGGCAAAACCGCACGTACCTCGACCTTGTCACCGCCTTGACCAAGATACTAGCGGACTGATCGTCGTTGCGCTAACACAAGAAGCTCAACGCTGCGGGCAAATGTTGTTCGAGAAAAGAAAAATCGATAAAATGTATGTTGCCTTGGTTGCTGGGCACATAAATGAGGAATATGGTTCGGTCGAGTTCTCCATAGGCAAGGTTGCAGCTGGGGGAGGTCACAATGCTTTTGCCTGTGAAGTTCCAAACCAAGAGGGTGCACCGTTTATTGAAGGAACCCTACGATCAGCGAAGACTGAATGGCGTGTATCGGCTCGTCTGTCCGTAGCCGAAAGGGACGCTCCATCTACAACCCCTTCGGCACATTATACTCGCGTCGAATTAAAGCCAGTGACAGGACGTGGCCATCAACTTCGACTGCATATGGCTGCAATTGGCCACCCTATCCTTGGGGACAAGCTCCATGCACCGCCGTCTGTCGCTAATGCGGCACCAAGACTTTGCCTTCATGCCGAGTCTCTCATCTTTCCGGTTCGGGCCAGCGCTAACGATGATACTATATTGCTGGCTTCTGGCTTGTCTCCTGCGCCGTTCTAAAATGCTCTGCATAAACTGTCCATATTGTAGAACATTTCCTACATTGACGGGTGTACAGCTGAAGCCATATTACGCAGCCGCTAAGTAAATAAGAAGGTGTTACGTATTTGAGGGCCACTCCTCATCGCTCTTCGAGAAGACCGCGATCTATGAGCTCCTTTTCCCATTCCCGCTCTTCTCTAATGTCTTCTTCATGGATGTTTCCATGGTCCTCAAGCTTCCATTGACCGAGGTGGGGGATGAGGCCCAGGTGCCGCGCGCGTTTAATGAGCTTGGCGACCTTGCGCTGGTCCTTGGCGCCCAGCCTGCTCTGAACACGGTTCATAATCTGGCCTCCGGGAGTGACGAAGCGGCGGAGGAGGCTCAAATTATTGTGGTGGAGCAGATCACGAGGAATGGGCTTCGCTTTCTTCCTGTTGACCTTGCGCGCGGGGTTAAGGTCGGAGGGCATGAGATCTACAAACGGATCGCTGAGGTCGGCCGCACCGGGACCATCCACCTCCGCTCGGGCAGCGGCAGTAAGCCAAGTGAGGTCGAGGTCGGGATCGGACGACGAGCCGCCTGTGGAGGTCGCGTCGGCGCCTGAACTGTTTCGTGAAACAGGGATATCATCCTCTGACAGGTCAGAAATGCCATGTTCCTTCCCCATGTATTTGGAGAAAGTTTGAAACTCCTCCCGTGATAAGGGAGCAGAGAAGCCGGCGGCGTCGATGTACTCCCCATCGCCCGAAACGGATCCAGATCCAGAGGCGTCTATCGACGAGTTGACGATATCTGCCGCCCTTCTTCCAATGACGTTGAGCGCCATTTCCTCGGTGCGGATACTGGCTGCTACTTCAGCCTGCCGGCTGGTACCGCCAGACTCGTCCTTCTCGGACTCGTTCCACGAGCGGACGAACCTGTCAGCGAGAGTTTTATCCCGGTCGGCGTGTGTCAGCGACAGGAGCTTACGCTCGTCATCGGTTATCTCCGATTCGATCTCTCCAGTGAACTTCCCAGTGGTCTGGTCACGTCGGAAGGAGGGCGGCGCCTTCGCACCGAGGTTGTCGGTGCCGTCCTGAAAATCGACGCCAAAGGGATCCTCACCATCAGATTTTGAGGTCAAGAGACGGGTCCTCCCACCGGCCAACCTCGAAATTGCTAGGATATGCGGCTCCTGACTTAGCCTGTAGGTAAGGCGTCTTGCAGCAGCCGCTGCCACTGCAGCGGTTCGGATGGACGTCATGGTTGATATTGGTAAGGAGTGGTTCCTGTGTCTGAAGACGCAACGTCGCAACGTCGGAAGTCGCGTGGAGCAAGAACACCATTAAAGCTGCACCAGAGCGATCTAACAAGGTATGCATAACATATATGGCATACGAGCTCGTACATACATTATTTACATACGAGAGTAGCATACATATGCGTACATGATGTACCAAGTATTATCCATAATACGAGCTCGTAACTACTTTAGTGGTAGCTAGCTAGTATGTACGGACGAGGAGATCTTTATTTAAGTAATGCGTGTGTATTATGTATGTGCATACTGCTGTACATTACGAGCTCGTATTACTTATACTCTAGAATAGTAGTACGCTCGTAGTAGAATCACTATCCATAGTAAGTAGTTATACTACAAGCAAGAAGTACTACTAGCTATTAGATTATGCGTACTCTAGTACTCTGGTATGCATACTACTAGCTAGGAGTAGTTTGAGTACTAGCTAGTAGTATATTATTATTTACGAGTATATGTAAGGCTCATAACCTAGCTTGTAAGTACGCTCGTAC
>Ga0315315_10003128_pt1 | contig 15164 bp, 17 predicted proteins | sample M140m3416metaG_FD_203699 | JGI IMG/M metagenome (GOLD analysis project Ga0315315, IMG submission 203699) | Ammonia-oxidizing marine archaeal communities from Monterey Bay, California, United States - M1 40m 3416 | ecosystem: Environmental > Aquatic > Marine > Intertidal zone | place: USA...
AAGAGATATGGCTATATCAAGAGCGTCCTTTGAAAAAATTCCTATACATTTAATAACTTCAATTCCATCAATCGAAACTTTTAATAATATTAAGAAAAAAAAATTTAGACATTTTAAAATTTTAAAAAGATATAATGACTATCCTTTACCGAAAACAAAAATTATTAATTTAAATATTAAAAAGATTAAAAATAATTTTATTTCAGAGGAAACAATAGAAATGGTTAAAAATTTTTTAGTAAAAAATGAACAAGTATTATTTTTTTTAAATAGAAGAGGATATGCGCCTTATTTGATTTGTAAAAATTGTGGTTTTAAACAAATTTGTTCGAATTGCAGCATGTACCTAACTTTTCATAAAACAAAAAATAAAGCCATTTGTCATCATTGCTCGTTAGAAAAAGAAATTTTTAGAAGCTGTAAAGAGGGAACAAAATGTGAGTTTATCATGTATGGGCCAGGTGTAGAAAAAATATTTGAAGAAGTTTGTAAGATTTTTCCTCTTAATAAAGTTGAAATCTTTTCTAGCGACTATATGAAAAAGGTTAAACAAACCAAAAATTTATTTAATAAAATTACTAATAACAAAGTAGATATCTTAGTCGGTACCCAGATGATTTCAAAAGGATTTAATTTTCCAAAACTAAATTGTATAGTGGTAATTGATGCTGATTTTTCAGGAAGAGGTTATGATCTAAGAACTACTGAAAAAAATATTCAATTATACCATCAATTAAGTGGACGAGCAGGAAGGTTTAGCTCAGACTCTTTAATTATTTATCAAACTTTATCACCTGAAGATGTAACACTTAATGAACTTATAAAAAATAATTCTGAAGAACTTTTAAAGAATGAACTAATATCTCGAAAAAAAAACTTATTACCTCCATTTTCAAGATTAATAGCTATAATTATTTCTTCAAATACACATAGTTTAAGTTTAGATGGAGCTAGAGAAATAAAAAATCATCTTAAAAAAATTAATGATATCGAGGTTATGGGTCCGGTAGACTCGCCATTATTGAAGATTAAAAAAAAATTTAGGTCTAGACTATTGATAAGGTATAAAGGAAAAAACCTTATACAAAAAAAAATCTCAAACCTGCTAAATACCTTGAAAATATCGAATAAAATTAAACTTATAGTTGATGTTGATCCTGTAAATTTTGGATAATTCTTAAATTGCTAACTTGATCAACATATTCTCTTATGATACGACACGCACATTACTTCACTATTATTTCTAACAACTAAAAATGAGCGCAAACAAATCTTTCTCAACAGAAACTTCGGAAAGGTACTCTCGTGCTCTGTTTGAAATTGCGAAAGAAGCTGGTGAACTAGAAAAGATAGAATTAGATATAACAACTTTCAAATCTCTTATTGAAAATAACAAAGACCTAGGAAATTTTGTAAAAAATCCTACACAAAGTATTACAAATCAAAATAATATTTTAATATTATTATCGGAAAAATTGAATTTTACAAAAAATTTAAAAAATTTTTTTCTATTATTAATTCAGAAAAGAAGAATATTTTTTGTATCAAAAATTATCGATAGCTTTTTAAAATTATGCCTTAGAAAAAGAGGTGAACTTAAAGCTTCTTTAATTTCCTCTAAAGAATTATCAGAATTAGAATTAGAGAATATTAGTAAAGATTTATCAATTTCTATGGGATCCACCATAAAGTTTGATTATAAGATTGACAAAGATTTAATTGGAGGTTTTAAACTTCAACTTGGAAGTTTTATGATTGATACTTCAATAAAAAATAAATTAAAAAAATTTGAACAAAAGATGCTAGAAGATTAATATGTCAATAAACCCTTCAGAAGTAACAAAGCTATTAAAAGATCAGATAAAAAACTTTGGTGAAAAAGCAGAAGTTTCTGAAATTGGAAAAGTATTATCAGTAGGTGATGGTATCGCACGTGTCTATGGATTAGACAATGTTCAAGCAGGAGAGATGGTAGAATTTGACGATGGTTCAAAGGGCATGGCACTAAATTTAGAAAATGATAACGTCGGAGTAGTAATCTTTGGAGATGATAGAAATATTAAAGAGGGTGATACAGTAAAAAGAACTAATGCGATTGTTGATGTTCCAGTAGGTAAAGAACTTTTGGGTAGAGTAGTAGATGGATTAGGGAACGCTATTGATGGAAAAGGAGCAATCACATCAAAAGAAAGAAAAAGAGTTGAAGTAAAAGCTCCAGGAATTATCCCTAGACAGTCTGTGAGTGAACCGATGCAAACAGGTTTAAAATCAATTGACTCTCTAATACCTGTTGGAAGAGGACAAAGAGAATTAATTATTGGTGACAGACAAACTGGTAAAACCGCAGTGGCTATAGATGCAATTATTAATCAAAAGATAATAAACGAGTCTTCAGACGAAAAGAAAAAATTATATTGTGTGTATGTTGCGATTGGGCAGAAGAGATCAACAGTTGCACAAATAACAAAAACGCTAGAGGAAGCAGGAGCTTTAAAATATACAACTATAGTAGCAGCAACCGCATCTGACTCCGCACCTTTACAATTTTTAGCTCCGTATACCGGATGTACGATAGGTGAATTTTTTAGAGATAACGGCATGCATGCATTAATTGTGTATGATGACTTATCTAAACAAGCAGTTGCCTATAGACAAATGTCGCTATTACTTAGAAGACCTCCGGGAAGGGAAGCTTATCCAGGCGACGTATTTTATTTACACAGTAGACTTTTAGAAAGATCTGCGAAATTAAGTGATGCGAATGGGGGCGGTTCTCTTACGGCTTTACCAATAATTGAAACTCAAGCAGGCGATGTCTCAGCTTATATTCCAACAAATGTAATATCAATTACTGACGGGCAAATTTTCTTAGAGACAGAACTTTTTAATCAAGGAATTAGACCGGCAGTTAATGTAGGTTTATCCGTTTCTCGCGTAGGTTCTGCTGCTCAAACTAAGGCTATGAAAAAGGTAGCGGGCTCCATAAAGCTGGAACTTGCTCAATATAGGGAAATGGCGGCTTTTGCTCAATTCGGATCAGATTTAGATGCTTCTACACAACAATTACTAAATCGAGGAGCTAAATTAACAGAACTACTTAAACAAGATCAGTATTCACCAATGACAGTTGCTGAGCAAGTCATATCAGTTTTCACTGGAGTTAAAGGGTATCTAGACGATGTAGACTTAGATAAAATCAAAAAATTCGAGAAAGATATACTAGAAAAAATTAGGTCTGATAAACCTGAAATAATTGAAGCCATTCAATCTTCAGGAAAATTAGAGGATGAAACAGAAAAATCATTATTGCAAGTAATAGAAAATCATAAAAAAAAATAAAGTATGCCAAGTTTAGATGATTTAAAAAAAAGGATTAAAAGTGTTAAATCGACACAAAAAATAACCAAAGCTATGAAAATGGTTGCGGCTGCAAAATTAAGAAAAGCGCAAGAAAGTGCGGAAAAAGGAAGACCTTACAGTCAAAAAATGCAGAATATAATATTGAATCTTACAAATTCCATAAGTGATCCCAAAAATGCTCCCAAACTTTTAGTTGGAACAGGTGAAGATAAAAAATACTTATGCGTAGTTTTAACTGCAGACCGAGGTTTATGTGGAGGATTTAACTCTAATATATGTAAGCTTGCAAAGTCAAACTTCAAACGAATACTAAGCGAGGGAAAAGATTTAAAGATTATAACGGTAGGCTCAAAAGGTTTGGATCAAATTAAACGAGAGTATGGAAAATATGTAATTAAAAAGTTTAGTTTTAAAAATCAAAAACGAATCTCTTTTAATGAAGCAAATATAGTTGGGCAAGAAATAATTACTTTATTCAATCACAATGAATTTGATAAGTGTATGTTGTTTTACAATAATTTTAAAAACGTTATTACTCAAATTCCTCAAGCTCAACAAATAATTCCAGCAGAGGTAAAAAAAACAGATCAAAAAGAGGAAAAAAAGTATTCATATGAATTTGAACCTGAAGAAGATGAAATTTTAGAGGATTTACTTCCAAAAAATATCACTACACAGATCTATAAAGCTTTACTAGAAAATGCGGCAAGTGAACAAGGTTCAAGAATGACGGCTATGGATAATGCGACTCGAAATGCAGGGGATTTGGTAGATAAATTAACAATTAATTATAACAGAAGTAGACAAGCATCTATCACCAAAGAATTAATTGAAATTATATCAGGAGCGGAAAGTTTATAAACATGAATAAAAACGGGAAAATAACACAAATTATAGGAGCAGTAGTCGATGTAAATTTTGAAGCAGAATTACCAGAAATTTACACAGCTCTTGAAGTAAAAAATTCTGGAAACAAACTTATTTTAGAAGTTGCCCAGCACTTAGGTGAAAATGACGTTAGAACTATAGCTATGGATGCTACAGAGGGTTTAAAACGTGGTGATGAAGTTAAAAATACTGGCGCGCCAATAAGCGTACCAGTTGGACCTGAAACGCTTGGGAGAATAATTAATGTTATTGGAGAGTCCATTGATGAAAAAGGTGAAGTAAAAACAAAAGAAAAATGGCCGATACATCGTGCAGCACCAAAATTTACTGACCAAGCAACAGAAACAGAACAATTAGTCACTGGAATAAAAGTAATTGATCTTTTAGCTCCTTACGCAAAAGGAGGAAAAATTGGTCTTTTCGGGGGAGCTGGAGTTGGTAAAACAGTTACTATTATGGAGCTGATCAACAACATCGCAAAAGCCCATGGTGGTTTTTCAGTCTTCGCAGGTGTTGGAGAGAGAACAAGAGAAGGAAATGATTTATACCATGAGATGATTGAGTCAGGCGTTATTAAAACCGATGGTAAAGGATCAAAAGCCGCATTAGTATATGGACAGATGAACGAACCTCCAGGCGCTAGAGCTAGAGTTGCCTTAACGGGTTTAACTGTCGCAGAATATTTCAGGGATAAAGAAGGTCAAGACGTTTTATTTTTTGTTGATAATATCTTTAGGTTTACACAAGCAGGTTCCGAGGTGTCAGCACTTTTAGGAAGGATACCTTCAGCAGTGGGATATCAACCGACTCTTGCTACTGACATGGGTAACCTTCAAGAGAGAATTACATCTACAGACAAAGGTTCAATAACTTCCGTGCAAGCTATTTATGTGCCTGCTGACGACTTAACAGACCCAGCGCCGGCTACTTCATTTTCGCATTTAGATGCCACAACTGTGCTTTCAAGACAAATTGCTGAAATAGGAATATATCCTGCTGTAGACCCACTCGACTCCACTTCTAGAATTTTAGATCCAAGAGTTGTTGGTGATGAGCACTACAGAGTTGCTAGAGACGTTCAAAGAATTCTTCAAGCCTACAAATCACTTCAAGACATCATAGCAATTCTTGGCATGGATGAACTTTCTGAGGAAGATAAACTTACAGTAGCAAGAGCAAGAAAAATACAAAGATTTTTGTCTCAACCATTTTTTGTTGCTGAAGTATTTACAGGATCACCAGGTAAACTTGTTGATTTAGATGACACAATCAAAGGTTTTGATTCAATTTGTAAAGGTGATTATGACCATTTGCCAGAAGCCGCTTTTTATATGGTTGGAGGTATTGAGGAAGTAATCGAGAAAGCTGAAAAGCTGTCCAAAGACAATAAATGATGTCTAATAAAATAGCAGTAGAAATTATCACCCCCGATAAAACAATTTTAAAATCTGAGGCGGATGAAGTAATAATACCTTCTTATGAGGGTCTTATGGGTATTCTCAAAGATCACATTCCTTTGATAACTTTTTTAAGACCTGGACTTATAGTTATTAAAAATCAAAAGGAAGAAAATTATTATGTACAAGAGGGAGTAGTTGAGTTTTCAAACAACAACTTGCTAATTTTAACATCTACTGTAAAAAATTTAAAAGATTTTGATAAAACTTCTATTAATAACTTAATTGAAGACGAAGAAAAAAAATTAAAAGATATCAATGCAACAGATAAAGAAAAATATGTTGCATCTTATAAAATAGATTCATTAAAAGAAATTAATCAATAACTAAATTAATTTCTCTTAAAAGATTTATATATAAGTTTCTTTTAAAATCCACAATTACCTCAGGTAATTTGTTAGGTTTGATCCATTTCCACTCAATAAATTCTGGATGTTTAGTTTTTAAATTTATTTCATTATCTTCACCTAAAAATCTATTGATATACCATCTTTGTTTTTGACCTCTAAATTTACCTTTCCAAATAATTCCAATTAAATTTTCTGGCAGTTCGTATTCATACATATGCTCTATCTTTTTAATAATCTTAAAATTTTTAATACTCGTTTCTTCAAATAATTCCCTTTCCATAGCGGCGACATAATCCTCTCCATCATTTACACCACCTTGAGGCATTTGCCATTTATCTGCAGGGTTATCTATTCTTTTACCAACGAAAACTTGATTATTTTTATTTAATATTATTATGCCTACTCCTTTACGTAATGGGAGTTTTTTTTTATTCATCGTTTATGAATTAAAAAGTTTTATCGCGTAATTTAATTGATTATCGTTTTCAGAGTTTATTTTAAAATTATCACCGATTTCTTCTACTATAATATCTGGAGTTACGCCTACTTCTGAAATAGATTTTCCAGATGGAAGGTAATACTTAGAGATTGTAAGCCTCATTCCTCCTCCGTTTCTAAGAGGTATAATTGATTGAACAGAGCCTTTTCCATAAGAATTTTCGCCTAAAATTATTGCTCTCTTATGATCTTTTAAAGCACCAGCAAAAATTTCAGATGCAGAAGCTGAACCATTATTAATTAAAATAACTATCGGCTTACCTTTAGTTTCATCACCTTTTCTTGCAAAAAATTTTCGAGTTTCGGATATTTTTCGACCTTTTGTAGATACTATTTCTCCATCATCTAAAAAAAAGTCTGTTATATTTATAGCTTGAGTTAACAAACCGCCAGGGTTATTTCTTAGATCAATAACATAGCCTTTTATTTTTGATTTTTTTTCAAATTTTTTGATTGTTTTTAAAAATTGATTATCACTATTTTCATTAAATGATTTTAATCTTAAATAGCCAATATTTCTCTCTTTACTTAGTAATTTTGAACTCACCGATTTAATTTCAATTATTTTTCTTATAACCTTAAATTCTAATGGCTTTTTTACATTTTTTCTTCTTATTGTAAGATCTATGGAGGTACCTACTGGTCCACGCATCAATTTCACTGCCTCCATTAAAGATTTTCCTTGCACCTGATCTTTGCCGATCTTTACAATATAATCCCCAGCTTTTATTCCTGCTTTTTCTGCAGGTGTTCCTTCTATAGGAGAAATTACTTTGACTACACCAGCTTCCATGCCAATTTCAATTCCTAATCCGCCAAACTCTCCTCTAGTGTCCGTTTGCATTTCTTTAAATAGTTCAGGACTCATGTAAGCAGAATAGGGATCTAGAGATTGTAAAACACCATTAATTGCAGAATCCATTATTTCTGCCTGGTCTACATCATCCACATAATCTTTTTGAATATTCTCCAACACTTCTCCAAAAAGATCAATTTTTTCATAAAGATCGTTTTTTGAAAAAATTGGAGTAGATAAAAATGTAAAAGCTAAAATTAATACGAAATAAATTTTCTTCATATCATGGCCTTTTCTTTTGGAATTTCCTCAGACCACATTTTTTCTAAATCATAAAATTCTCTTTTTTCAGGATGAAATATATGCACAATTATGTCTTGAGCATCAACTAATTTCCAATCACTACTATCTTTCCCTTCAATACGGCAATTATCTAATCCAAGTTTTTTTAACTCAGATACAAGAATTTCAGAGAGAGACTGTAAGTGCCTTGAAGACGTTCCAGAAGCGATGATCATATAATCTGCTATGTAAGACTTATTTTTAAGATTAATGGACGTAATACTTTTAGCCTTATTGTTATCAAGAATTTTTTCAATATTATTTTTTATCTTAGATACTTCCATTGATAAATCTTTTGTATTTCTTTCTCAATTTAGTTGAAGAGATTATTATAGGTTTATTTTTTATAAAAATAATTTTATTTTTTAAATATTTAGCCACTAGTGATTTCTTACCCTTTTTATCATATCCTTTTCTAGATAAAACAACTAATTTTGTTAATTTAACTATCTTTTTCCAGCTTTTCCACCTATGAAAATTAATTAAATTATCTGATCCAATAATAAAGTAGATATTTTTAAGTTTTTTTTTGAAGAAAAAATAATTAATTATCTTAATAATTCTAGATGAACCCACAATTTTATCCAAATAAACAACCTGTATTTTCTTTAAATTTTTAGATAATTTTTTTGCTTTAATTATTCTTTCAGATAAAGAAAAAAGTGGTTTTTTTTTGAAAGGGTTTTTTTTGGCAACAATCCAAAAGACTTTATTTAATTTTATTTTTTTTATTGCAATTTTTGTTATTTCTAAATGACCTTTGTGAGCAGGATCAAAACTACCACCTAATAGCCCAATAGATTTATTTTGAGATCTAACCATTCATTATGGTCTGATAATCCCTTTACCAGAAACTATATATTTATAGGATGTTAATTGATTTATGCCAACAGGGCCTCTTGGCGGTAGCTTATTAGTTGAAATTCCTATTTCGCCTCCAAAGCCAAATTCTCCTCCGTCAGCGAATTGAGTTGATACATTATGCATTGCAATAGAACTATTAACTCCATTTAAAAATAATTTAGCACTTTTTCTATTTTTTGTAATAATACTGTCAGTATGCATTGTCCCATATTTTAAAATATGATTAACTGCATCTTGAGTGCTTTTAACTGTCTTAATTGAAATTGTAGAATCCAAATATTCTGTGTTCCAATCTTTTTCTTTTGCTTTTTTTAATTTACCTTTAAATAGTTTATTAATTTTATTATCTACTCTTACCTCACAACCTATATTAATTAATGAATTAACTATTTCTTTTGCATGACTATTTAATGCTCTTTCCTCGATTAGAAGTGTTTCAACAGCCCCACAAATACTAGTTCTTCTCATTTTAGCATTGATGACCAATTTTTTTGCCATTTTAAGATCAGCTGTTTTGTCAATAAATATATGGCATAATCCTTCTAGATGACCAATTACATGTACATTAGAAAATTTTTGAACTTTAGAAACTAACCCTTTACCTCCCCTTGGAACAATTACATCGATATAAGAGCTCATTTTAGATAATAAATTGTCTACAATTTTTCTATTTTTTCTTTCAATAAATTGAACACAATTTTTATTTATGTAATTTTTTTTCAAAACATCTCTAAAAAGATCAGCTAAAATTTTATTCGAATTATATGCTTCAGATCCACCTCTTAAAATTGAGCAGTTACTAGATTTTAAACATAAAGCAGCAACATCAGCAGTTACATTTGGCCTACTTTCGTAGATTACCCCAATGACCCCAATAGGAGTAGAAACTTTTTTAATTTTTAATTTATTTGGCCTCTCCCATTGATCTAAAATTCGTCCTATAGGATCTTTAAACTTTGAAATCAGGTTTATAGAGTGTCTAATACCTTCAATACGTTTATCATTTAAAATCAATCTATCAACAAGATGCTTTCTTTTAACATTTTTTACATCTTTAAGATTCTCTTTAATAATTTTTTTTTTATTTTTTAATAGAGACTTATTATAACTTTCTAAAACTTTTTTTATTTTATTATGCTTAACTGTTTTAAGATCTTCAAACGCCTTTTTGGCGTTTTTTCCAATATTTTCTAAATAACTCATTTATAATAATACCATATCATCTTTATGGATAATCTCAGTTTTACTTAAATAACCCAAAATTTTTTCAATTTCCTTGCTTTGTTTACCTTTTATCTTATTAATTTCATCTGAACTAAAAGATGACAGTCCTCTTGCTAGTTGATTGTTATTTTGATCTAAAATTAAAACATTCTCACCTTTTTTAAAAAATCCATCAATCTTAATTACGCCTGCAGCTAATAAGCTTTTACCATTACGAAGAGCTTTTGTTGCACCACTATCAATTTTAATTTTTCCATTAGAGTTCAAAGATCCAATTATCCATTTTTTCTTAGCATCCAAGCTTGAAACTTTAGGAAAAAAATGAGTAAATTTTTCATTTTTTATCATATTAGAAATGGGATGATCTTTTTTGCCATTCGCTATGAACATATGACATCCTGAGTTCATACAAATTTTTGCTGCATCTAATTTTGTAATAATTCCACCAGAACCGTAACTATTTTTTGTTTTTTCAATAAGTGCAGTTATTTTATCATCAATAAGTTTTATATTTTTTACAATCCTTTTACTTTTAGATTTATCGTACAGACCATCAACATCTGAGAAAATTATTAAAATATCGGCTCCAATGATTTGAGCAACTCTCGCAGCCAGCCTATCATTATCCCCATACTTAATTTCAGCTGTGGCGGTAGAGTCATTTTCGTTAACAATTGGAACAGCGTTTAATTTAAATAAATTATCGAAAGTTCTTCTCACGTTTATTGCTCTTCTCCTTTGTTCTGTATCGTCAGGACTTATCAGAATTTGACCAGTATCAATCTTATGTTTATCGAATAATTTTTGAAACTCCCCAGCTAATTGGATTTGGCCAACTGCCGCAATCGCTTGAGACATTTCAAGTTTTATTTTCTTCTCCTTAATTTTCAGATATTTTTGACCAAGTGCAATCGCTCCAGAAGATACAATTACAAAATTTTTATTTTTTCCAAACTTTTTAATATCTTTAATTAAAGAAGTTACCCATTTTTTTTTGAATGTTCCCTTGCTATCTACGACAGTAGAGGATCCAAGTTTTAAAACAATTTTTTTTGAATTTTCAATGAGCATTTTTTATAAGTATTTTTTTAATTTTTTGAATATCTTTATTAGAAAATACTGAGATAATTTCATATTTAGATTTAAATTTCTTTTTAAATTCTTTTAGTTTTTTATCTATTTCCTTTTCATTAAGTAAATCAGACTTATTAAAAAAGATTATCTCTTTCTTTTTCGATAAATTTTTATCATACCTTGATAACTCAAACTTTATATTTTTATAAGCACTAATCAAATCTTGCTCTGAAATATCTATCAAATGTAACAAAACCTTACACCTTTCTATATGCCGTAAAAATTTATCTCCTAAACCAATTCCTTTATGAGCTCCTTCAACTAAACCAGGTATATCTGCTAAGGTTACTTCTTTTCCATTATAATAAGCGACTCCTAAATTTGGATTTATTGTCGTGAAAGGGTAGTTAGCTATTTTAGGCTTGGCTCTGGTTAATGCTGCTAGTAAACTAGATTTTCCAGCATTAGGTTTTCCAATTATACCAATATCAGCAATAACTTTTAATTGAAGCCATATCCAAAACTCCTCACCAATTTTACCATTTGTTTTTTTCTTTGGGGCTCTATTGGTTGAACTTTTAAACCTTACGTTTCCAAGACCACCTTTACCACCTGATGCAACAAGATATTTTTCTTTATTTCTTGTAAAGTCATAAATTATTGTGTTGTTATCTTCTTCATAAATTTGAGTTCCTACTGGAACTTTTAAAATCAGATCTTCTCCGTTGGCACCAGTTTTATTTCTTTTACTTCCTGGTTTACCATGATTTGCTTTAAAGTGTTGTGAGTATCTAAAATCAATCAAAGTATTTAAGTTTCTATCTGACTCTACGATAATTGATCCACCACTTCCGCCATCACCTCCATCAGGCCCTCCGTACTCAATAAATTTTTCTCTTCTAAAACTAGCAGACCCTGAACCACCGTTACCAGCTTTGATATATATTTTTGCTTGATCTAAAAATTTCATTGTAGGTATAATATAAATAACTAAGGTTATTTATAGATTTAATTGGGGATTACAGAAACAAATGTTCTGTTTAATTTTGATTTTTTGAATTTTACTTTGCCTTTAATCAAGGAAAAAATAGAATGATCTTTTCCCATTCCCACGTTATCTCCAGGGTGAATTTTAGTTCCTCTTTGTCTTACAATTATATTACCGGGAATTACTATTTGATCACCATACTTTTTCACACCAAGTCGTCTGCCTTTACTATCTCGGCCGTTTTTCGATGATCCACCTGCTTTTTTCGTTGCCATTTGTTTATCCTATTTTTTTACTACTTTTTTTTTAATAGTTTCTTTAGTTGCTGTCTTTTTTATAGCTACTTCTTTTGAAGCAGCTTTCTTTAAAACAGTAACTTTAGCTTCATCAATTACTTTACCATCTTTAGATAAGATTTTTGTAATTTGTATTTTAGAGTGACGTTGTCTATGTCCATTTTTTTTTCTAGAATGTTTTCTTCTTCTTTTGTGAAAAATCAAAATAGTTCTGTCTTTAACGTTATCAAGTAATTTTGCTTCAACAGTTGCTCCACTTATACTTGGGTTTCCAATTTCAGTAGTTTTATCGTCATTTAGAAGTAAAACGTTTTTAAATTTGACCGTTTCGCCTACTTTCGCGTTCAGTTTTTCTATTTCTAATATTTTACTCGCAGACACTTTGTATTGTTTGCCGCCAGTTTCTATAATTGCAAATGACATAATTTCTCGCTTTTAAGTTTCAGGGCAATATAGCTCTCAATAGTATCAAGTCAAGATTATTGAGCTTAAAAATTGTCTTTTAGATCACGTAATTTAGTAAATACTTCTAGATCTGTGGCCTTTTTTAAATTTAATGTATTTTTAACATCAAGATCGTCATATCTTAAGAATATATTTGTTTGAACTTCATCTTTAATCGTGGATGGGATTGTAGGTATTTTGTCTCTTATTTTTTCCTCTATAATTTTTACTTTGTCTTTCAAGTAATCATTATTAGGATTAAATTTAATGCAGAATTCTAAGTTATTTTTGGTATACTCATGACCACAGTAAATTCTTGTATCTTCAGGAAGATTTTTAATCTTAATTAAAGAGTCAAACATTTGTTGGTATGTTCCCTCAAACACTCTACCGCATCCTGATGAAAATAAAGTGTCACCGGTAAATACAACTTTCTCTTTTTCAAAATAAAAAGCGACATGACCTGAGGTATGACCTGGAATAAATATAGTTTTAAATTCTAGATTTCCGATTTTAAATTCTTGACCATCCTTTAATAGAATATCTATTTCTGGGATACGTTTTTCGTCCTTTTCAAAACCCAATATTTTTGGTCCGTATTTTCTTTTAAGTTCGGTGTTACCACCAATATGATCAAAATGATGATGGGTATTAAGTATGAAATCTAGTTTTTTGTATTTTTTATCTATTACATTATCGCAAGTGCTAAATTCTGATGGATCAATTATTGCCACTATATTTGTTAGATTGTCCCTGATTAGATAGCTATAATTATCTTTAAGGCAAGGAATGATATCTATGTCCATTTTATCCTATTAAAAAAATTCCAAGTTTTGAAAATAAATTTTTTATTTCTAAATTACTTTTTTTGATTAATGAAATATTATTTTCATTAACACCAATTATTTTTTTTATATTTATATTTTGATTTTCACAATAATTAAAAAGATCTTTTATAGTACACATGTGTAAATTAGGAGTATTATACCAGGCATTAGGTAAAGTTTTTGTTACCGGCATTTTACCAAAAAACAATAAACTTGTCCTTACTTTCCAATATCCAAAATTAGGAATTGAAACAATCACAGATTTTCCAATACGTAATAATTCATTTAAAACTTTATCAGGTTTGTAAAATGCCTGAAGAGTTTGACTAAGAATTACGTAATCAAATGATTTATCAGGAAATTGATAAAGTTCAGTTTCAGCGTTACCCTGTATTACTGTTAAGCCTTTATTAAAACATTCTTGTACATTATTTTGATCAAGTTCTAGTCCTCTTGTTTCAATATTTTTTTCTTTTACAAGAAAGTTCATTAAAGAACCATCTCCACAACCTACATCAAGCACTCTCGTATTATTAACAAGAAGGTCTGCGATTACTTTAAATTCTTTTTTCATTTTTTAAATTTCTCGTGCATGGCTTCAATAAAAGTCCTTAGTGTCTTAAGGAATTCTAATTCATTTAAAAGAAACGAGTCATGTCCTTTATCTGTTTTTATTTCAGAGTAAGATACATCTGCTCCGGCCGCATTCAAAGCAATTACTATGTCTTTATTTTCTTTAGTCGTGTAAAGCCAATCAGAGGAAAACGAAATTACCAAAAATTTTGTTGATTGACTTTTAAAAGCTTCAACTAATCCTCCTTTAAATTGTTTTGATAAATCAAAATAGTCCATAGCCCTAGTGATGTATAAAATTGAATTAGCATCAAATCTTTCAACAAAAGAATTTCCTTGATGTCTTAAATAACTTTCAATTTGAAAGTCTGCATTAAAACTAAATTCATAATCTGCTTTTTCTTGAAGCTTTCTTCCAAATTTTTCTTGCATACCTTGTTCAGATAAATAGCTTATATGACCAACCATTCTGGCTACAGCAAGACCATTTTTCGGTTGTGTATTTTTTAAAAAATATTTTCCATTATCCCAAACAGGATCTGCCATTATTGCTTGTCTAGCTAATTCATTTAAAGCAATATTTTGAGCACTATGACTAGAGCTACAAGCTATTGGAATTGCAGAAAAAGTTTTTTCGGGAAAAGTTGTGCAAAATTGCAAGAGCTGCATTCCTCCCATTGAACCACCGGTTGCACATAAAAGTTTTTTAATACCGAGATGATCAAGAAGAGATTCTTGCGCTCTAACAATATCTCTAATTGTAATCACTGGGAAATCTAATCCATAAGGTTGATTAGTCTCTTTATTAATATCACTTGGTCCTAATGAACCCATACACCCACCAATGACATTTGCGCAAATTACAAAATATTTATTTGTATCAATTGCTTTTCCAGGCCCAACTGCTGTGACCCACCAACCATCTTTTTTTGTTACAGGGTTTGTCCCAGTAACAAACTGATCACCTGTTAGTGCGTGAAATACTAAAATAGCATTGTCTTTATTGTCATTAAGTTTTCCATAGGTTTCATACGCTAGAGGAAAATCTTTTATAGTCTTACCACAGTCAAGCTTGAGTGGTTTAGTAATAATAATCTTATTTATATTCTCAATTTTTCTATTCATCCAAAAAAAAAGCCCAGCTAAACTGGGCATCTCCCTTTTTAGCTAAATTTATTATGCG
>Ga0315315_10003129_pt1 | contig 15162 bp, 20 predicted proteins | sample M140m3416metaG_FD_203699 | JGI IMG/M metagenome (GOLD analysis project Ga0315315, IMG submission 203699) | Ammonia-oxidizing marine archaeal communities from Monterey Bay, California, United States - M1 40m 3416 | ecosystem: Environmental > Aquatic > Marine > Intertidal zone | place: USA...
CAGGGTCATATTTAACGAATAGCATAATCGTTTGTTTTAAAAATCCTAAAAAATAATTATCTTTTCGAGAGACAGTTCTCTGGTCCGTCCTTAGTTGATTCAGTCTAAATTGATCACTTATAAATTCGGCTAATAGTTTTGCTGATTTTCTTTTTAAAATACTAATAAAAAAAATATTGATTGCCTCTTTAAAAAAAGAATTTTTAACAAATTTTCTCATTTGTCTAAAAATAATTTTCAAACTTTCAACCTCAATTTGTGATAATTGGTTATGACAGTTTAAGTTTTGCAATGTTACAGAAATATCCATTTTATTTTTGGTGTATTTTACTAAACTTTCTAATAAAATTTCTTGAAACTCTTTCAAATTAGTAATCTTATATAGACGAAATTCATTAAATGAAGAACTCTTTATATTTCTAATTTTTTGAATTTTTTTTATTTCTAATTTCTTTTTTCTAGAAGGCGATTTAAATCAAAACTTTTTTTTCATTTTTACTTTTCTTGACCAATTTCTTCTTTTTCAATTTTTTTTCTTCGAAAAGGCACGTCGAGTTCGTATTGACAGTTTTTTTGAATATTTAGTTAAAGTTTTATTTATGATATAAATTGTTTTTTTCGTAACATAAAAAGAAATAAAAATTTGCAAAGAACTTTCCGAATAAAATATTTTGCAGTTGTGAATTTTCATTTTATATAGCCCAAAAAATCGAGTTATATATTTTTGAATTTCCAAAGTTTTGTATAAATATAAAGAAGACTCCTCATTATTTTTTTCAATATGTTTCAATTCTCAATTTTTTTTGCCTACCCCTTGTCTAAAAATGCGTGCGTCTGTTTTTTGTCCCATTTATTTTTTTTTATTTTTTTTATAAGAGAACTGTTTTCGGGTAGAAACAAATTCACCTAACTTATGACCAACCATTTCATCTATGATTTTAACAACTGTAAATGTTTTTCCATTATAAACTTGAAACGTAAATTCAATAAAATTTGGTAATATTATAGAATTTTTAGACATAGTTTTAATATTTTTTTTATTCACCGATTTTAAGCTTTTCATTTTTCTCAGTAAGTTGTTTTTAATATAAGGCCCTTTCCACTTAACTCTAATCATTTATTGGTATTTTAAAACTTTGATTTTTTAGTCAAAACCTGTTAGATTTTTTTTAATATTGAATTAAATTTTTGTTATTTGGTTACTTGTCTTACGATTTTTGGTAGGCTTGCCTCATGGTGTTACAGAAGAGCGGCCTCCAGAACTCTTTCCTTCCCCACCGCCGTGAGGATGATCTATAGGATTCATAGCAACTCCTCTAACCGTTGGCCGCTTATTGAGTCATCGATTGCGGCCAGCTTTATTTATTTTTTTTAAAAATGCGAACTCATTTGATACAGTACCAATTGTTGCGTGGCATGTGGGCGGAATGAATTTGTGAGTGCCCGAACTTAGAATAATTCGACAATACTTGGGTGTTTTCTCAATTAGTTGCGCACTAGTTCCAGCAGATCTAGTCAATTGTGCTTTTCTATTCTCTTTTAATGGAATATTATGGATAAAAGCTCCTATAGGAATTTTCATTAATGGTAAAGAATGCCCAATTTTAATTTCAGCATTAAAGCCTGATTTTACAATATCACCAATGTTTAAATTTTTAGGAGCAATCATATAAAAATAGTTTTGATTTAAAAAATCATAAATAGAAGCTATAAAAGCTGTTCTATAAGGGTCATATTCTAAACTAACAACGATTCCTATCGAATCTTTATTTCTTATAAAATCGATGTTTCTGTATCTTTTTTTATGACCACCTCCTTTGTGACGTACTGTAATTTTTCCGGAACTGTTTTTTCCCGCTGCATTTTTTTTACCTACAGTCAAGTTTTTTATCAGAGAAACTTTGTTCAATTTTTTTTTTGATAAATTTATTAGTTTTTTTTGAGTTAAAGATGTAAACTTACTTTTTATTGAGCTCATATAAATAAAAATTATTTCAAAAGGTTTACAAAAAATCCATGCTTTTATTAAAAATAGCAAATAAGTCATTTTCTTCACATGATTTAATCAACTATAATTATATTAAACATTTAGTCCACAATATTGAAGTTTTAGAATTTGTGAAAAAAGAGACGTTTTCTTTTTATGCACGGTGGCTTTTTTTATTTATTTTTACTAATTTATACAATCTCAAAATAAAAACAAACTACTTTGCATCATGTATAGCTTTATCTTTTTTTATTAATCAAAAGTTAATTAGTTATGTCATAAATATTAATTTATCTTTAACAAACACTTTAATTAACGTAAACGATATAAAAGGAAATCCAAAATTTTTTTATTCTGCAGGAATGTTTAGTTTACAGAAAAGACAAAAAACTAGACAACCAAAAGCGATAATTACAATACTGCGAGCTTTATTATCGAAATCAAAAAGTTTTAAAATTAAACCAGTTGCAGTACACTTTAATAATTTGTTTTTCAATCATCAATCGTATATTTTTAAAAAATTAAAACAAAAAGTTTTTATTAAGCTGGTCACAAGCTATAGTTATCGGCCACATAACGGTTGTAGATTAAAAAAAAAAAAACGAATTAAAATCCGCACTCGAACTCGAAAATTGTAGAAGAAATGACTGAGTGGTTGAAAGTGGCAGATTGTAAATCTGTTAAGTTTATCTTATCGTAGGTTCGAATCCTACTTTCTTCAACGAAATATAACGCAGTTTGGTAGCGTGCCTGTTTTGGGAACAGGAAGTCATGTGTTCGAATCACATTATTTCGATACAATTTATATTTTTTTATTTTTAAACTTTCAATAAGGCAACTTCGTAAAAGTTTTTATTGAATTATGAAAAATAGAAATGTTTTCAATATATGACATTTTTTTTAAGTTTTTAATCTGTTTTCTTGAATATATTTTATTATTTAATCTAAAGCCTAATAAACTAATAAATGGGTTAATGCTCTCTAATTCTTTAAAAGTCAACTTTTTATTAGGATTGTTTAGCAAAATAATAGGACCATGTATTAGCACAACTAAATTTTTAAATATAGAATTTTTAAGAGTCTTAATCATTAATTTGTTGAGTATTCTAAAATATTTTAGCTCGTGATTTACGAAAGCTTGTTCGATTTTAATTCAATTTTCACTGTTTAAAGAAGTTCCATGAAAAAAAAAAAAAAAATTTTTTTTTTTGAAATAGTGTTTAATTCTAGAACGTTTATATGCTTTTAAATTGAAATCCATTAATTAGGCTTAGTAGGACTTGAACCTACGACAAAACCGTTATGAGCGGTACGTTCTACCTCTAAACTATAAGCCTAAAGTAATTAAAATTTAATTTTTGATCTTATGAGAAATATAAGTATAAGCCAATTTGTTGCGATTATTTTTATAGGAATTTTGTTATTTAGTGATTTTTCAAAGATAGTAAATTATTTTCGCGATTTTATTAAAAACAATAAAATTTATAAAGATTTAAAAAAAAAGTAAATTCAGGAAAAAAGGGATTCGAACCCTTGACCTTTGGTTTTGGAAACCACTGCTCTGCCTACTGAACTATTCTCCTAAAAAATTTATGATTTACAAATACTTACTAGAAATTAAATATCGTAGCTTTTTTTCTTTTCTTACTTGAAGTTTTACAATGATAAATTGTTATTATTTTAAAGAAACTTTACTCTACATTTTTATGAAATTTAGCTCAGAATCTCATAAAAATAACTTGTTTTTTTTTTTAACAACAGATGTGGCTGAAGTTTTCACAGCATACGTAGAATTATCTTATTATCTAGCTAGTCAAATCACAACAATATTTATTGGTTGTCAGTTTTTTTTCTTCTTGTCTGCAGGATTATATGTATTTGAATATGTTTATTTGAAAAATATTATCTTAACAATAACAATTTGTTGAATAATATGTATTTTTATTTTAAATAATTTCATTTTTCCAGTTAGTTGAAGTTTTTTTTTAGAATTTCAAAAATATTTATCTTTTCAAAACTTAACATTTTATTTTGAGGTGAAGTTAAACGAGTATTTAATTTTTTATAAATCGATATATTATTTGTGTAGTTTAGTTTTTCAGGCAATGGTTTTGTTTTTTATTTTCTTAGATTTATTTAAAACCAATTTACTGATTATCAAAAAATTTAGAAAATTCTTTTACTTTTTTTTTTTTATTTTTTCAACATTTTTGACTCCTCCTGAAGTGGTGTACCAACTAGCTATAGGAGTATGTATGATAACCATTTATGAATTAATTATACTTTGTATGATTTTCCAAATAGAACTTGTGAACATTAAGTCGACAATCAATTAAAACTAATTAATGCTCCTACCGAAAATAAAAAATAACCTAAAGATAATGGAAGAAAACTTTTTCATCCTATATACATTAACTGGTCGTATCTGTATCTTGGTAAAGTTGCTCGTGTAACTATAAAAAATACTACACCAAGCACGACTTTTAAACTAAACCACACACTACCTGGAAATACAATAAAAGGAAATACGTCAATGATAGGTAATCAACCACCTAAAAATAGCGTAGATACGAAGGCACTCATTAATAGCATATTAGCATATTCTCCTAAAAAAAATAGAGCAAAAGTCATTGCTGAATATTCAACATTGTATCCAGAAACTAATTCTGCCTCAGCTTCGGGTAAGTCAAAAGGGTGACGATTTGTTTCAGCAAGCATAGATACACAAAATAAGACAAACATTGGCAACAAAGGTATCAAAAATCAAATATTTTTTTGAGCAATTACAATAGAGCTTAAGTTAAAAGACCCAGCGCAGACGCATACATTGATTATAATGAACCCTATTGAAACTTCATATGAAATCATTTGAGCTGCAGAACGTAGTGCACCTAAAAATGGGTATTTTGAGTTACTAGATCAACCAGCCATTATTATTCCATAAACACTTAATGAAGAAGTTGCAAACAAATATAAAACTCCAACATTTAAATCTGATAATACTATTTGTTTGGAAAAAGGCAAAACAGCTCAACCAATTAAACTCAAAATAAATGTTAGCATAGGAGCAATTAAAAAGACAATAATATTAGAATTACTAGGGAAAATAGTTTCTTTTACAAACAGTTTTAATCCATCAGCCAATGGTTGTAGTAGACCTAAAAAACCAATAACGTTTGGGCCTTTTCTTCTTTGTATGATACCCATAATTTTTCTTTCCGCTATAGTAAAATATGCAACAGAAATTAGTAAAGGGACAACAATAGCAAGAATTTTTAGTACAGTACAAATTATTAATACAATCATTTTTAAATTAACTAGAGGATAAGGTAGGATTCGAACCCACGGTACTTTTCAATACAATAGTTTTCAAAACTAACGCCTTAAACCACTCGACCACTTATCCTAGAAAAGCAAAAGAAGGGATTCGAACCCTCATCTTTAATCTTGGCAAGATTACACTCTACCAAATTGAGTTACATTTGCTTTAGCTGGCTAAAGCTTATATAAAAAATTTAAAGGATTTAAGAAAGAAAAAAAGTTCTTTTTGAGATCTCGAATTTGTAACTAACGTAATATCTAATCTCTGTATGTTTCTAAAAAATTGAAACTGAGTCTCTAAATCTGCAAACAACAAGGGACTTTTTAGTTGAATTGATACTGATTTTGCTGATTTTAGGCCTCATTGATACTTATACTTTGGAGGTCGTTTAGTTTTTAAAAAGATTGAGTTTATTAATTTTGTATAAAAAAAATACATGGTATTTTTTTTTAAAACTATTTTACAGCCAACAGGGTTTCCTTTTTTAATTTTTAAAAGTAAATTTAAATGTTTAGATTTTGTTAAATTACTTTTTTTGGACGTAATAAATTCTAACGCTAATAAACCAGAAATAAGAGATTTTAAATTTGATTTTTGGTAACCAAAATTAAGTACGATCTTTTTTAATTTTGGGATTTCAGTTATACTTTGGCATTTAAACGCGTTAACTAAGTCGTATCTTACAGTTTTATGAAAGTATGTTTCAAAAAAAAACATTTTAGTGTATTTTTATATAAATCCTGAAGAAAGTGTTCCAAACTTGATTTTCTTCTTTTTTTTTAGAATTTTAGGCATAGGGCCGATAATACGTGATGCAATTGGTTTCCCTTGTTTATTTATCAAACTAACTGCATTGGATTGAAAAAAGATTAAATTGCCGTCTTTTCTTACTGTTTTATTTTTAGTTCGGATAATAATAGCTTTATGTACTTCACCTTTTCGTACTTTAGATGTTAATCGAGCTTTATTGCGAAGCTTTTGTACAGAAACTATTATTAAGTCTCCTAGAACAGCAAATTGTCTTTTAAAACCATTTAAAACTTTAATGCATTTTACAGTTTTAGCACCTGAATTATCTGTTACTTTTAAAATTGTTTGTTGTTGAATCATTTTTTTGCGTTTATAGCTCAATTGGATAGAGCGTTGGATTTCGGTCCCAAAGGTTATAGGTTCAAGTCCTATTAAACGTATTTTTTGATTTTAGTGACTAAAATCACCTATAGTAAAAATATTTTTTTTTTACAAAAGCGTATTCGTACAAACTTTTTCTTTTATTTATGCCTGTACCTGATTTATTAGCTACAGTTATTAATTCGTTAACAAATTTTTGAAAAGTTTTTATTTCTTTCTTGTTTTTTTTTTTATTTAAAAAGAATTTTAAAGCTAACGAAACTCGACTTTTATTGTTTATTATATAAGGAAATTCTTTCAATTGCGAACGTTTTCTTTTTTGTTTTAATTGTTTTACTTTTAAAAAAGGCGTTATGTTTATTAATGCGCGATTAACTGTCTTTTTTTGGTTTTTAATAGATGATTTATAAAAAAGTTTCAGACTTTTTAGTCAAATTTTTTCGGATATTACTTTTTTACCATCCACTAATAACTGATTGATTATTTTTTGATTCATAGCTTGTTATTTATTTGTTTTTTTAGTACCATATTTTGAACGTGACGACTTTCTCCCTTTTAACCCGCTAAAATCGAGCTTACCTCGAACTAGGTGATATTTTATACCTGGTAAATCTTTGACACGACCACCTCTTATTATAACAGTTGAATATTCTTGCAATTTATGACCCTCACCAGGAATATAGGCCATTATTTTTTTGTTATTAGTTAATCGTAATTTTACTAATTTTCTTAATGCTGAGTTAGGTTTTTTTGGAGTTCTTAAAAAAATTTTAGTACACACTCCTTTTTTTTGTGGGCAGTTATCTAATGCTGGTACTTTATTTTGTACCCGTTTTTTTTTTCTTTTATTACGGCATAGTTGGTTTATAGTAGGCATTTTTTTAATTTGACTTACCAAAAAAGGGACTTGAACCCTTACTCTTTTTAAAAAAGAACTAGAACCTAAACCTAGTATGTCTACCAATTTCATCATTTTGGCAACTAAAGATGTGAGTTACTCGTTATCGGACTTGAACCGATACTTTTTATAAAAAATCAGATTTTAAGTCTGACGTGTCTACCAATTTCACCAAACGAGCGTTTGAAAAATTCCACAATTTGATATTTTAACTTTAGGTGCTCAAGTATTCGGACTTTTAATTACTCTGTCGTTTTTTTACTATTTTAATATCAGTACTGTCATTCCAAACTTTATAGAAGTAACAAAATTTAGAACTAAAAAACTGATAAAAACTACAAACTCTATCTCAGCAATGAATGTTGATTTAGTAAATAACAAAAAATTAATTAATAACAGCTATAAACTGTTTATGTTATAACTTGAAAAGGGAATATAACTCAATTGGTAGAGTGTATGCTTTGCAAGCATAAAGTTATCGGTTCAATCCCGATTATTTCCAAAGTAGTACCAATAATTTTTTAATTTAATTACAGATTCTCTTCAGGTTGGATTTGAACCAACAGCCTAGTAGTTAACAGCCACTCGCTCTGCCCTTGAGCTACTGAAGACAGCCATGCTTATTAAAAGAAAATCACATAGCAAATTATGAAAATTATTATAATCGATGAAAAGGTTTTTAATAATCGCTAAATAATTTTTCAAACTTATACAAGCTAACAAGTCTGGCGCTAATATTTATAAAAAAAAAACAAAGCAATTAGAGAACATTGCTTAATGTTAATTTTATTGTTTTGTGTAATATTGAAGAAAAGAATTGAAATCAATTCAGAAAGGGTAATAAGTTAAATAATTGGTGAATTTAATATCTTCTATTACTAATATTTGAAGCGTCTTGTAATTTATGTGAAAATGTTTGGGAGGTATAAATCAAATTTTTGACTTTAAAACATTGGAAGTAATAAGTTTAAAGATATCTTTATCAAACGTTATTAAATCTCCTTTTTTCAATAAATAAGAATTGTGTTGGACAATTTTATTATTAACATAAACTTTTTTATGGGAGATTAGTTGTCTTGCGTGGTTAAAGCTATAAGAAAAATACGTTCGATACAACGCAACATCCAGTCTGGTTTCTAGTTTTTCGATAAACAGAATGGTAGCATGACTATTTTCATTTTTAAACTCGCTTAACGTTGACTTTACTAGTTTTTTCAAATAACTTTTTCTCAGTTTGCCGTAATAAAAGCTTAGTCTTTGTTTATTAAGTAAGTTATATTTAAACTTTCGGCTAAAAAAATTTTGAAAGTTAGATAAAAAATACGTAGTAGGGTTATAAAAACTTTTTTTTTTGACTTTTGATGTAAGACGCTGAAACCTTTGTCATTTTTTTTTTTTAAAATTTAAAAATTTGCTTCTATTTTGAACATTTTTTTTTAATGGTAACAGTTTTTTATATAATGGTTTATTCCGCCGTTTTTTTATAAAATGCATAAATATTGATGTTTTTAAACATAATTTGCATGGACAGTAACAACAGTTAAAAAATAGGATTTTCTTATTTGATTCTCTGTTTTTAATGCCATTATTCGTTTTCTGATTTTTTCAAACGAAAGATATGTATAAATAAACGTATATACCTAATCATTCTCTATGATTTAACCTGAAAAAGTGTTGATTTACATGTATGGCTAATCTTATTTAACGTTTTACTTTGTATTATACTATCTATTTTTTACCAGAAAGAGCTGCTTTTGAAACATGAAAATCGCTAAAAAATATGAAAATATAAATTGGAAACAATGTGAATTAGAATTGTTTAAACTACGAAGTGATATTTTGAAGGCCTTTCGAAATCGAAATATTAAAGATGTATTAGAAGTGCAGCATGCTTTGACGCGCGGTTTTGCGGCTAGGGCCTTAACAGTTCGAGAAGCGTCATAGGACGCTTCGTAAGTTTAGGCTTATAGTTCAGCCTTTTCGTTAACGGTGTTTTTTTCAATAACGAGTAGAACAAAAAGAAGAAAGTTAATTTTATATTTCTTTCGATAAAATTGAAATTTCCTAATGTTTGATATGCTATCTTAAACCTATCAAAAGAATTTCAGTTAAAAGATAAAATAGGAATTCCAGCTTTGTAAAATTCGTTGATTGTACTATGTTCTACTTTTTGATTAAAAACAACCACTAAGTGAGGTTTAGTTTTAATTGTCAATAAAAGCTTAAGACTTTTTGAAAAACTTTGCGATTGAATTAAATTCAAATAAGTCAATATAGAAAGACGGTTTCTGAAAACTCCGCTAACTCACGATTTTTCCGGTATGAAATTGTGATTTGTAAAATGTATCAATTTCATTTGTTTCATTTTACAAATCACAGGAAAACCAATGAATAAAATTTTGAATTGTCAAACATGGTATTCAAAAATAATTTTTAAAACTTGTTTTAAATAAGCTTCTATTTGTTCTAGCATGCTATTTGAGAATTTGTTAAGGGTGAAAGTATATTGATTCGAATATATTTGTAATTTTAATAAATTGTATTTAAACAGTTTATAATTTTGATTTTTAATTTTACTGGCTTTCATTTTTAAACTTTTTTACCTTCTTTTAAAATTATTTTTTCTGTCGTGTAGACTATACCTTTTCCTTTGTAAGGCTCAGGTATTTTAAATGACCTAATTAACGCAGCAATTTGAGTTACAAATACATAGGAATAACCTACAATAAAAAGTTTATTAGTTTTTAAACAAAAAATTTCCAAGTTTTTTGGTACTTTAAAATAAATGTGATGACTATACCCTAATTTAAAATGTAATAGATTTAAGTTGGATACTTTCAAAGTAGAAACACGAAAACCTACACCAATCAGGTTAAGTTTTTTGCAAAAAAAAAGAGATATATCTAAAAGCATTTGTTTTAAGAGATTGACTTGAGTTCCTTGCATAGCTTTTAATCTTTTTTTTCTATTATTTGACATATTAAAAAAAGGCTCTCGAGTTATCTTAATCATTCTTTTTTTTCGTTCAATAATTATTTTGGTTTTTAAAATTAATGATTTTTGTGTAAAAGAATTTGTGAAAATGATAATACGCTTAGCGTCACAATAATGCATTGCTATATTTTTTGGGATTTTAATTATGTGTCTTTTTGTAATATAGTTCATTTTTATTTTATTATAAACAAGGGCTTTCCTCCTATTTGACTTTTTTTGCACTCGTGAATCGTTTTTAAACCTTTCGATGTAGTTAAAATAACAGAACTTTTTTTGGAATCAAGTTTTCATAGTTGTGACACTGAATAATATAAATTTCGACTAGGTTTGCAGACAAATTTCATTGAATTTATTACCGGATTCCCATTTTTATATTTTAAAAAAATTTTTAATAGATTTGGGTCTGAGTTAGAAATTCTATACCCTAGAATAAAACCTTCATCTCAAAGAACATCTAAAAAAGCAATGGTTAATCTCGTTTTTGGTTGATAAATAAAATTTCTTCTAGAAATCTGGCTGTTTTTCAAATTAGCAGATATATTTCATAAAGTATTTTTCATAAAAAAGTGTTAATGTGTTCAGAGACAGGCTTGAACTGCCGACACAAGGATTTTCAGTCCTTTGCTCTACCTACTGAGCTATCTAAACGTGTAAAAAGATTTTTTAACAAAATATCGCCGCGAATATCTAACAAGTTCAAAGATGTAGACGTTATCGTACTCGATAGATTTGAATGGCCCAAATATTCTACTTTTGGTTCAAAAAATCTTAATAATTTAAACTTATCGTAATCAGTTTTAGACAGTAAAGAGCGATTAGATACTTTGTTTTGTAACCAAAAGCTAGTTTTTATCTTAACATCTAAAAATAAGGTTGTTTTAATTACTTTTCAAATTGCCAAAAATTTCGTTACTTGAGAAATGTGAATCTTTAATTTTTTACTATGTACATAATATTCAAATTGTTCTTGAGATTTTTTGTTAACATGTGGTGATTGTAACGTAGAAAAAAAAGAAAAATTTTTTTCTTTTTGCGATTGTATGATATGCAATTTTAATTTAAAAGTTTGATTTTTTTTAAGTTTATAAAAGAATTTTAAAAGATTTGTTAATGAATTTAAATTTTTTGAATAAATAGATACAATAATAAACATAAATTTTACAACTTCTGTAGTATGTTAGTATGTTACAAACATCTGTTAATGGATCACTTTTGCTCAATTATTTAAGTTAAAAATTTATAAGAAGTCAAAAATATTTAACGAATCTTAGACGCTGTTTTAGCGTTCGTGTGAGTACGTTGCCCTCTTACAGGTAAACCTCGCAGTTTTCGGATCCCTCTATAAGCCTTGATATTGATTAAGGTTTTTGCTAGTAAAATTTTTGATTTTTTTAAGTTACTGGTAATTAATAAGTTTAAGTTTTCTATAAATTTAATTAATTTTACAATTTGGTCGGGAGTTAAGTTAGATAATTTGCAATTATAAGATAATCCTAGCTTTTTACAAATCAAAAAAGATTGGAATTGGCCGATTCCAAAAATTTTCGTCAAAGAAAAGTAAACCGATTTATTTTCTAATAGTTTTGTTTCCAAAATATATATCATTTGTAATTTATAAACGTGTGTAATTTCAACTAACATATTAACGCTCATATGCATTGTATTTAAAAAGATCTCAGGATATAATCCGATAGCGATTGTTCCAAAGATTAATGGCAAAAAAATAACCATTTCGCGTTTGTTGATGTCTATGTAATCTTTTAAGTATTGAATTTTTACATTGCCATAAGAAATTCTGTTAAACAACCATAATGAATAACAGCCACCGATAATCATACCTGTAGCACTGATAAAAGTAGCACTAGTGTTGGTTTTAAAAGAACCTGCTAATATTAAAAATTCACCTACAAAACTTCCGGTTCCAGGCAATCCAATATTTGACATGGTAAAAAATAAAAAAATGAAAGTGTACAATGGCATAGTGTGAACTAACCCACCATAATACTTAACCATTCGGGTGTGGTGCCTTTCATAAACTATTCCAATAATAAGAAATAAAGCACTTGCAACAAAACCATGGCTTAAACTTTGCAAAATTGCCCCTTCTAAACCAATTGTATTAAAACTAAAAAGACCTACCATAACAAGATTCATATGTGCTACGGATGTATAAGCAATGATTCGTTTAAAATCTGTTTGCCGAATTGCTGTAAAAGAAGTATACACAATTCCAACAATAGAAAGTAAGTATACAATTGGTGCAAAATAAAAAGATGCTTCTGGAAACAGTGGAAACGAAAAACGAAGAAAACCGTATGTCCCTAACTTTAATAAAACTCCAGCTAAAATAACCGAACCTGCTGTTGGTGCTTCTACATGTGCTTCTGGTAACCACAAGTGCACAGGTACCATTGGAACTTTGGTTGCAAAAGAACCAAAAAAAGAGAGTCATAAAAATTTTTGCTCTGTTTTAGAAAAAATGAAAGTTAATAAAACTTCATAATCAGTAGTGCCTACTTGATAATAAATATATAAAATAGACAATAACATTAAAACAGATCCTAATAAAGTATATAAAAAGAAAAAATAAGCTGCTCTAATTTTTCTTTCCCTAGAACCAAAAACACCTACAATTAAGTACATTGGAATTAATACGCTTTCAAAAAAAATATAAAACAGTAATAAATCTAAAATAGAAAAAACTCCGATTAAAAAAAATTCCATAACCAAAAAAGCAATTAAAAATTCTTTTATATTTGTGTTAACGCTAGTCCAGCTTATCAATATGCACAAAAAAATTAGCAAAGTAGTCAAAAGAATAAAAAAAAGTGAAATGCCATCAATACCTAAAGTAAAATTTAAATTTAAAAAAGGTATTCACAATATTTGGCTTACAAATTGAAAAGAGCCAATAGACTTGTTAAAAAAGACTCATAAAAATAAAGAAATTACATATGACAAACAAGATACGTTTAAAGCTATAGATTTTAATAATGAATGATTTGAAGCAGGCACAAATAACAAAAAAAAAGTACCAATTAACGGCAATACTAAAATAAATACTAGTAAACTTGACATGTTTAATAAAAAAAAGTCTAACATTAACATTTTATAGGACTTGAACCTATGTCCGTCAGCTTAGAAGGCTGCTGCTCTATCCAACTGAGCTAAAAATGCTAAAAAAGCTAAAATCGGACTTGAACCGATATTAAAAGATTTGCAATCTAATACATTAACCAATTTATGTTATTTAGCCTGCTGCAATTTAAATAGTGTTAATACAATGTACTTCAAAAAAAACCTACAATAACCCCTACACACTTTCTTCTTTTCTGCGAACTGACTGACAATCACTTCATAAAAAAACTTCACTTGAGTTTTATACATTTTGTCAAATTCCTATTCGAATTGACTGTACAACCCCATTTAGCATGTCAGCTATTTGAGGATTAGTACGAAGCATTTCATAAAATCTTTCGCATTTATTTATGCTAACCATTAGTTCAAGTGCAGTGAAAAGAGATAAAAGATCATTTATTAAAGCAAAATTTATACCATTACTGAGACATTAAGTTTCACAAAATCTATAAAACTCAAATGCAGAGTTTCTATGAAGTGATTCTCAGTCACTCGCAACATCATTACACCCTAATATATGAGAGAATATAAAATGTTTAGACATTTTTATAAAATCGTCTAAACGGGTGATGTGGGTTTGAATCACTTCGGCCTGGAATTCATTGCCACGTGCACAGTCTAAAATACACTCAAAAAGATTAGCTAACAATTCGACATGCATTTTGCCGATCTCAAACAGTACTAAAGGCATTTGGTCTGTAGCAGAAGAAGCTATAGAGTTTATTATGAAACCTGCACCACTAGAAAGACAGATAACATATGTAGAGACTTGGTTAAAAAGTATGTCCAAAGAAGGCATATAGAGATTTAAATATCCTACTAGGTGATTAAGCCCAACAATAGTCACGATTTCATTAATATCAGCAATGATTTCATTAACGTCAGCAGTAACTAAACCAGCTACCCAAAGGCCTATAGCTAAGAGTATAACTATAGAAAAGTTAGGTCCACCAGGCGGTTTGGAACCACTTGCAAAAATCAGCGCAGTGGTATTAAAATTTTTAAATTTAAACTCTTGTTTTTTGAACGTTAGGTAATGATAGATTTGAACAAGTCCAAAATCCTCAATTCGATTTAAAATCATTGCTTTTATTGCTGCTTTGTTTGTATTCGAGTAAATCAAAAGTTAATAAGTAAATAAGAACAAAGGCTTACACCCTCTCACCCAACAAACATTTGTATAAAATTGTCAGCCGTCACTAAAATCAACATAAAAAACGTAAAAAGGGATAAATAAGACATAAATCTAGGAAGATGTGGGTCATAAGCCATGTATTCAGTAGAATATAAATGTAACTACACAACACATTACAACTGTCAAAGAATCAAAAAGAAAACCTCATAGAAAGCGAAAAGAGAAATGAAAAAAGTAAATAGTAAACAACTTACAGTAATATAAGAAGCACCAAAAGGACCAAGTTTTCGGCCGAATAATCCAGCACATAAAGAACCAATTAATGGTAAAAAAGTTAATAATAGATACATAAGGTTTTTAAAGTAATAAACTTTTAAAACCAGAACTTACTTATTCTTGTTAATAACTGAAAAATGAAAAAATTAAAACAATTTTAACAGAAACGGCAAAACTTAAAACCCCAACATTTTGACCAACTGAACTATTTCATTTTTTAAAGACTATCTTGAGAACTTAGTTAGAGCCAAAAAGTGTATTTTTTTTCTAGATTAACATTA
>Ga0315315_10003130_pt1 | contig 15162 bp, 12 predicted proteins | sample M140m3416metaG_FD_203699 | JGI IMG/M metagenome (GOLD analysis project Ga0315315, IMG submission 203699) | Ammonia-oxidizing marine archaeal communities from Monterey Bay, California, United States - M1 40m 3416 | ecosystem: Environmental > Aquatic > Marine > Intertidal zone | place: USA...
CCATTACAATCTAAAGACAAGCACGCAATCGTAAATGGAAAAGTTTGAACATCCTGATCACCAAGCTCTGAATTTATTGTAGATGTAAATAGCAAAGAACCTGCCCCTGGATTTACAAAAATATTATTTAGAAAAATCGTCTGACTATTCCCACTTGTAACATTATTATAATCAGGAGGAGATGAAGCAACAATAAGGACTCCTCCAGAAGGATTGTTCTCTATAGTAAATGTTCCATAAATCTGACCACTAGAATCATCAACCGCTTTAACAGAAATTTTTTCATTAACAACAATAATAAAATCAACCATCAGCGTTGTGTTGACATTCAGATAGCCTCCTCCTGCAATTATTGTACTATAACCTATCGTGTCATCTGTTGCTAAGCCTACAAGATGAAAAGATCCGGAATCTGACTGAAAAATAGTAGACCCCATATCAGGCTCATTTGGATCCTGACTTGTAGTAAAAACAATATCCGCCAAGGAGCTACATTCAGTATTACTTAACAAGACCGTAACCGATGGCGTGAAACTTATGCAAGGAGAGCTTCCTGTATTACCTTCAACGCAATTACCACAACTATCTATGAAAGCGGTTCCATTTGGGGTTGAATCACAATCTAATATAAAATTCTCTGTAGCAAAAGTATCAACCACTGACCACGCTGAACTTGGAGAAGTTCCTGAAGAACAAAAAGCCTTCGCCTGCCAAATATAAATCGTATCCTGCAGCAATCCCAAAACATCATGAGAAGCTCCTGTCGCATTATGTTCAAAACTCCAACTTGCAGAACCTAAGTGCTTATATCTTAACCTATAATGATGGACACTGCTATCTAAGCCCCAGTTTAATGTGCTGCTAAAATTTGATACATTCGTAGTGTGCAGTCCAGTTGGCACATCGCAACCCTGTCCACTTGTATTTACAGGAGCCATTAAAAAGGCCATGAAAAATACCAATATAAAAATCACGCTTTGCGTAAAATTTCTCATCATAATACTTGTTTTTTTAATACGTCTACTTGTCGTTTCCCTACAAAGGGACTCGCAAATATAATAAATTTATTTCTATTTTCCATGAGAACTCTTTGATTTATAAATGCCTAGATGCTATACGCAAGATGCATTATATTGAGTAATTTTAGACAAATAACTTTATCGTAATTAAAATAACTAATAATAGAGCAAAAAAAACTATCCAATATATAGAATGAAATATAATTATAAAAATTAAGTAGAAAAAGTTGCCCGACTAGGGCTCGAACCTAGACTCTTCTGCACCAAAAACAGACGTGTTGCCAGTTACACCATCGGGCATTCTTATGAATAGCCGACAAAAATAATAATTAAGTTATAAGTACGAAATATTTATGCATATTTTCGTTATAAAAAAAAATGCATTAAAAACAAAACTAATTTTATAAATTCGCAAATCTATATTAAAAACTAAAATCAACCATGAATCAATTTAAAAAACTCAATAATTATATCGGCTGGAGCATATTCTTAATAGCATCATTCGTATACCTCTCCACTATAGAGCAAACAGTTAGCTTTTGGGATTGCGGAGAATATATAGCAACGGCCTACAAATTAGAAGTTGGACACCCTCCAGGAGCTCCATTCTTTCAATTATTCGGAAGAATATTTAGTCTATTTGCTGCTCAAGGAACCTCTGAGGTTGCCGTAGCTATAAATATAATGTCTGCTCTTTGCAGTTCTTTTACTATTTTATTCTTGTTCTGGACGATTACAGCTTTTGGCAGGAAATTATTATTGAAAAATGAATCAAAAATCGAATTAGGCAAAATTATTGCGGTATTAGGAGCGGGTGCTGTTGGGGCTCTGTCCTATACGTTCTCTGACTCATTCTGGTTCTCAGCTGTTGAAGGGGAAGTATATGCAATGTCCTCATTATTTACGGCAGTTACATTCTGGTGTATTATGAAGTGGGAAGAAGAGGCAGAAAATCCGCATGCGATGAGATGGTTGATTCTAATTGGATATCTCATAGGGCTATCTATTGGAGTGCATCTTCTGTCATTACTGACAATACCTGCAATGGGAATGATTTATTATTTTAAAAAATATACTTACAGTAAAACAGGTGCCATCAAAGCTTTTATACTATCAATGATACTATTAGGGGTTGTGCAAGGATTAATTATTCCCGGCGCAGTTAGTTTAATATCAAAATTCGAATTATTTTTCGTAAACACTATTGGCTTGCCATTTAACTCTGGAACAATAATCTATTTTTTAACAATTATTACCGCAATAACATTTGGATTAGCCTACACTAAAAAGCATAACCAAGCTATTTGGAATTCTGCCATTTTAGGTTTAATGATGTTATTAATCGGATACTCATCTTTTGCGATTTTAGTAGTCCGATCAAATGCAAACCCTCCAATTGACGAAAACAACCCTGAAGATGCGGTAGGCCTCTTGTCTTATCTAAAAAGAGAACAGTATGGGAGCTGGCCAATTGTTTATGGTCAGCATTTTAATGCTAAACTAGATAGCCGAAAGCCTTATGCTGACGGCAATCCTATTTATGCAAAAGACACAAAAAAAGGCAAGTATGTAATCATTGACAAAAGGAAAAAAACAATTCCAAACTATAGCAAAAAAGATAAAATGCTATTTCCAAGAATATGGAGCAATACGCAACCAAGTCATGCAGGAGGATATGTAAATTGGGCGGGATTAAAAAACAAAGATGTAAAGCCAACATTCGCTCAAAATATGAATTTCTTCTTCAGATACCAAATTGGCTGGTCATATTTCAGGTACTTTATGTGGAATTTTGCTGGAAGACAAAACAATTATATGAATATGGACGGCAACTCTGTAAATGGGAACTGGGAAAGCGGAATCAGATTTATTGACAATGCTAGGTTAAAAGCTCCTTCTTCTGATGTCCCAATGCCGCATCATTTAGCAAATAATAAAGCAAAAAACCACTATTTTTTCTTACCTTTATTGTTAGGGTTAATTGGTATGCTATTCCATTTTAAGAAAAACAATCAGGATGCACTAACCGTACTTCTATTCTTCTTATTTACAGGAGTACTTATTATAATATACTTAAACATTGTCCCTTTCCAGCCTAGAGAAAGAGATTACGCATATGTTGGCTCATTCTATGCTTTCTCAATATGGATTGGACTAGGAGTTCTAGGTATTTATGATTTTTTGAATAAAAATATTAACTCTACAACACGTGCTGCTTTAGCAACTCTTATTGCGCTAATTATTCCATCTATTATGGCTGCAGAAAACTGGGACGACCATGATAGAAGCGGAAGATTTACAGCTCTTGAAGTCGCAAAAAATTATCTAAACTCATGTGATAAAAATGCAATCCTATTTACAAATGGAGACAATGACACCTTCCCTCTCTGGTATGCTCAAGAAGTAGAAGGAATTAGGACCGACATTAAAGTTGTAAACTTATCACTTTTTAATACTGATTGGTACATTGACCAAATGAAAAGGGCTTCTTATGAGGCCATGCCCATTCCATCTTCACTAGAACATGATGACTACAGAACTGGCACAAGAGATTACACGCCAATTCAAGAAAGAATTAAAGATTATGTTGAAGTAGAAGATGTAGTAGGATTTATTAATAGTAAAAGCTCAAAAGCAAAACTAAATACTTCAGCAGGGCTAAGAAATTATTGCCCTACTAAGAAGCTGAAAATTACAGTAAATAAAGATATCGCAAAAACTTTTGTTCCTGAAGAGCACTATGATAAAATTGTAGATGAAGTAAAGTTTAAATTAAAAGGCTCCGGCATATTTAAAAATAAGCTATTAGTGCTAGATATTCTAGCCAATTTTAACTGGGAACGACCAATATATTTTGCAATTACTGTTGGAAGAGATAATTATATGGGTCTTGAGAAATATTTTCAACTCGAGGGATTAGCCTATAGATTAGTGCCCTATTCTGCAGTATCACAAGACGGACAAACAGGAATTGTCCATAGTGAGAAAATGTATGACCGACTAATGAATAAGTTTAATTGGGGGGGGCTAAATAACCCTAATCTTTATTTTGATGAAACAAATACTAGAATGGTTATGAATTTCAGAAATAATTATTCTAGGCTCGCTGAAGCCTTATACCAAAAAGGAGAAAAAAAGAAAGCAATAGCTGTTCTTGACAAATGTATGTCCGAATTCCCAAGAAGTGTTGTCAATCTCAGTTATTTTGCTATACCTATCATTGATTTATATTATAAGCTAGGAGAAGAACAAAAAGGGAATAATGTGCTAGCTAGCATGATGAATGACCATTTAATTGAAATGAAATATCTAAAAGAATTCAACAGTGGAAGTGGCACGAAACAATCTATTCAAATCACAAACCAAGTATTAGCTAGTTTGGGAAGGGTTATGCAAATACACAAAACAGAAGATTTATCTTACACATATACTAGTGAAGAGGAGCTATATTACAGAGAAAAAGAAGGAGTTAAAGAAGAAATTGATTTTAACACATATAGAATAAATACTTTTATGGATGATTATTTAAACATTCAATAATTTGTTTGTCAAAACGTCAAAGCTTATTCAGCGCCTATTTCCATCATTAGTCTGGAGAAAAAAAAACTCTCAAAATAATATATGGCTTACTTTTGACGATGGCCCATGCCCTAAAGTAACTACTTTCATTTTAAAAATACTCAAAGAAGAAAAAGTAAAAGCTACTTTTTTTCTTGTAGGAAAGAGTATACAAAAATACCCCGAACTATTTACCCAAATTATTAAGGAGGGTCATGTTGTAGCAAATCACTCGTACTCACATAAAAATGGATGGATATCTAACAACTCATCCTATCTGTATGACGTTGAAATGTGTCAAAATTTCATGCCTGAAAATAAATTATTCAGGCCACCATATGGGAAAATATCTATGTTGCAAATAAAAGAACTAAAAAAAAAGTACAAAATCATTCTATGGGATGTGCTAAGTAGAGACTTTGACTCAAATATAGGGCCAGAAAAAGTAAAAAATAATGTTCTATTTAATACTTCTACGGGCTCAATATTAGTTTTTCATAACAATCAGAAAAGCTTTAGGAATTTAAAACCAATCTTGCAAACAACAATACACGAATTAAAAAAAAGAGGGATGATTTTTTCTACGACTTGGTAGCAATAACAAAATGATCTAAGCAGCTATCTTCTGAGCTCTTGACTAAATAATCATCATGCACTATATTATTTACTAAACTTTGATTAGCTTGTTTAAGGCTATGCCTATTAAATCTATTTAAAATATCATATGGAATTTGTAGCATCCACCTAGGAAGCCAATATTGCATATTTAAAATATCCCAACGTGTAATTCTTGCTACAGACTCTTTATTCTTTTGATAATAATCCATAACCTTTTGATTACCAAAAACCCCTTTCAACTCTATATTTTGAAAAAAATTATTCATCAATGTGCACATCTGAAAAGGAGTATATTCTCTTACATGCCAAGGGCTTCTAGTTAAAGACATTAAACTGTTGGGAGTTGTTAAGATAAGTTTTCCACCTGGCTTTAGAACTCTTTTAATTTCACTTAAAAAAAGCTTATCATCTTTTATATGTTCAATCACTTGGAATGTCACAACAAAATCTATAGTCTCATTATCAATTAATGTTAATGGGGGCACTTCTGCTTTAATAAATTTAATGTCATGCTTTTGCGTAAGCTCTTTTGGAATATCAGATGGGTACTTATCAACTGCGATAAACTTATCACTAATAGGAGATAATTCGGAAATACCGTATCCTTCTCCACAACCAATCTCAAGAACTGTTCCATTGATCAGCTTAGCAGCTTCTTTATAAGCAATTAAATGTCTTTGAAAAATGACATTCTCAGAGGGGTCTAAATGTGAACTTCTTTCTGCAGTCTGTAAAACTCCCATATTATTTAGCTTTAATCGCGACAAATATAATAAGTTAATCTTCTATTTCTACAAAAACTGGACAGTGATCAGAATGCTTAGCTTTTGACAAGATTCCAGCATTTTTTAATTTGGGCAATAAATCAGATGAAATCATATTATAGTCAATTCTCCATCCTAAATTCTTAACTCGTGCATTAGCCCTGTAGCTCCACCAACTATACTGATGCGGGTCATGATTAAAACATCTAAAAGTATCTATAAAACCACTATCAAGAAAATTAGTAACCCACTGTCTTTCCTCAGGCAAAAAGCCTGAACTATTCTTATTCCTCTGCGGGTTATGTATGTCGATTGAATGATGGCAGATATTATAATCTCCTGATATTATTAAGTTCGAATGAGTCTTCTTAAGCTTATTAATATAATTAAAAAACAATTCTAGAAACTCCATCTTAAATACCTGTCTTAAAGGGTTGCTTCCAGAAGGAAAATAAACACTCATTACAGAAAATGAGTCAAAATCAATCCGAATTATTCTTCCTTCATCATCAATTCTATCAATTCCACAACCAATCTGAATATTATTTGGCTTCTTTTTTGAGAGTATAGCAACTCCACTATATCCCGGTCTCTGTGCAGCATGTATAAAGCATTGATAGCCTATTTTATTAAAAGATTCTTGGTCAAACTGCTCTATATTTGCTTTTATCTCTTGAAAACAAATAACGTCTGCAGATGAATCTTCTAGCCAAGAAATAAGACCCTTCTTAATTGCAGCACGAATACCATTTATATTATAAGAAATAATTCGTGACATTATCTTAATTGAAGTAATTTGCTTGCAGCCATCCTCCCTTCAATGATTAAGTGCACTAAATAAGTCCCTCCTTCTAATTGTTGCACTCTCTCCCATTCGAAACAACTCTCAATTTCAATATTTTGATATTCGAATTCTGCTGATGCTGTTAAATCTACTACAGAGTCTGCAATAATTAAATTAGCCTTATTAATTCCTTGAATAATTTCACCTTTAGGGTCTATTAACTGCATGTGTACAGATTTAGCCTCTGAATCTGCCATCTGATTCGCTGCAACTGTAAAACACACTTGAAGCTTCTGCACTTTCTTTGCAAATCTAGTAGAAATCTCTCTGCCAGTACGCCGATACCTGATAGCCTCTATATTAATCGCTAAAACTTCTAACATTGCACCCCGGCTTACTTTCTCATTCAATGTCTTGTTTTGTTGATTCAATTTATAATTTTTCCAATTAATATCCTTGTTAGCCTTTATAACACTATCCTTGACAAGGGTTAAGTGATTATTTATAACCAATAGAGAGTCGATATTAGCTAGATAGCGTTTAGATATCTCTCTAAGTCGAGCAATCTTTATTCTGGCCTCGTTTAAATCATTTTTTGTTCTTATTAGATTTCGTATTTCAACTATTTGATTCTGAATTACAGAGTCCTTATCGTGCAGCTGAGCATTTAAGTCCCCATACTCTTCTAACAAATCATCATGTTCATCAATTAAATCATCAAGTTCATCACGCAATATGTTTTTTTCCTCTATAAAGTGAACCTTAAGCTCAAATTCCTCTTGCATTTTATACTGCTGAAAAAAAAGTGCCACAACTAGACAAAGAATCATCACCGAAAAAATAATAATAACTTTTCTGCTAGAAGAATCTAACCAAAGCTCTTGAAACTTATTCATCATATCAAAGCCTTTTCTGTATGTTATCTAATTTTTTGCATTAAGAAACCTTAATTCTAAACATGAAAGTGCACCTAACTCTTGGCCGCTGAAATTATAGAGTGTCATAATATAACTATTAAATAACTGCCCTTCCCTGTACACAATCTCTATCTAAACACCCTTTGCAGGATTTCTGAAACTCTTGCCTGAGGGTTATTTCTAATATTTTCTTCCTCTTGGGCAATCAAAACAAACAATCCATCAATTGTTTTATTGGTAACATAACCCTCGATATCTGGATTAATCTCTTTTGTTAATGGAATAGAATTATAGGTACTAGTAAGCACTCTCCAATAAACAGCAAGGCGAACTTTTTTTATTGATTCTCTTACAATAGGTTTGAAATTTAAATATAGAGTTTTCGAGGTTTGAGTCTTCAAATAATCTGTAGCAGCGTGATTTGAACCATTTAAAACATCTATTGCATCATTAATGGTCATATCTTTTATTGCATTCAAAAAAATCACTTTAGCAGAATTTGAAGCATGTTCGGCAGCTTCATTGATAGCGTGTTCAAAATTTTTTATTTCAGATTCTTTTCCTAGCTTACTTAATGTTTTCTTCATTTTCTCAGCCTGAGGAGGGAATGGTATCTTTATTAGAAAATTCTCATTAAAGCCCCCTTTTTCTGATGCAGTTATTACAGAATTTGAAACTCCAACAAGTAATGCCTCTTTTAACCCTCTTGAAGCCTCATCTGGAGATAATAATTTAGAGCTAACTAATTTTTGAGTCCTGTCTTTTGTTACGCTTTTTAAATCTTTTAACCCAATTTGAGCGCTAATACAATGTGCAGAAACAGAAAATGCTAGTAATAATATGAATTTCATTGTCAATATTTTTTGCTAAAATAAGAATTAACTCTTAAATAATTAGAACAACGAAGACTATTATGCAAGACATAATAAATTTGTTTTAAATATGTTTCTTTGTAAACAAAAAGGTAATAATGCAAAAAAAAAATCGAAGAAAATTTATAAAGAACCTAGCATTTACTACGTTCTCCATGTCATTATTATATCCAATCAAAAAAATCTTTAGCAACGAGAGAATCCCTCCCTGGATTGAGCTTCTAGAAATGGCAAAATGGTGTCCTACTATACATAATCTCCAGCCTCAAAAGTTAAAAATCATCTCCGCAAAAGAAGCTCATCTTTATTATGACCCAAAAAGACTACTTCCAGTAGGAGATCCTAAATCAGTTTTTACAACTGTTGCAATGGGGATATTTATTGAGCACCTATCAATAGTAGCTGGTTACTTTGGATATCAAGTCAAGATAGTAGAATTATTTGATGACATATCTATTGAGAGATCAAAGATTACTCTTTTTGCTAGATTACAATTAGCACCAAGAAAAACAACTGAAGAAATAAAACGCAATTTAATACTCAAAAGAAGAACATCCAGAAAAAATTATAATGGAGAGCCTATACAATCTAACTTACTGAAAATCATAAAAGATGAAAGTGCTAAGTTTGATAATGAGTTTTTTCATACCACAACAGACAAGTCAATTAAGTTAATTAAAAAAATTAATCAAGAAGCTTTATTTGATGACTTAAATAATCATCTAATCAGGAAAGAATTAGATAATCTGTTCAGATATAACAAAAATGATGCTGAATTTAAAAAAGATGGATTATGGTCAAAATGTATGGGGTTCAGCGGAAAACTCTTAAAGTCTGTTTTTCAGAAGCATGAAAAATGGGTTAAAGGAATAAACAAAGTTTTATTAAAAGAAACCTATATCGCATCATTTAATGGGACGACAACAGTAGGATGGTTCGGAGGAGATTTTAAAACAAAAAAAGACTATCTAAATTGTGGTCAAATGATGGCAAGATGCTGGCTTCTAATCACAAAAGAAGGAGCATACATCCAGCCATTTGGATCATTAATTACAAATACAGAAGCAAACAAGAAAATTAATAACTTATTTACTCAACCAAAAGCAGATAAAGAAATATGGATGATATTCAGGTTGGGTTATAGTAAAAAACCAGCAAGAAGCTACAGGTTGAAAACTAACGATTATATAATTAACTCTTAAAAAAACATGAAACATTATATTATTTTATTCTATGTATATATAATAAAAAAATACAGGCAAGTTATAATGCTTAGTGACTCTTTAATTTGGATTATATTCATTCCTGGTTTTAACAAATTAAGACATTTTAACGCGAAAGCTAAAGCCTACTCGCAATTTATTAATGCAAAGAGAAATGTGCCGGCATATAAGAAATTTCTCGAAAATGAAAATTTTACAACTCCATCATTCTCTGGGCTAACTCCAATCATATCACAAATCCCTGTGATAGACAAAAATAACTATATTAAACCGCACCCCTTGCATAGTAGATGTCTAGGGGGGAATATCCCAAAATCAGGAGTAGTAATTGATGAGTCATCTGGCAGCAGTGGGATGCCTACAAATTGGATAAGAGGAGAAAAAGAACGAAATACAAATACCCGCTTTATTAAATTTGGGATGCAAAAACTTTTTGGAAAAGAGCCAATGTTTATCATTAATGCGTTTGCTCTAGGAGCCTGGGCTACTGGAATGAATGTTACAATGAGTTGCTTAACATTTGCTAAAGTTAAATCTTTAGGGCCAGACTTAGAAAAAATTGAAACTACAATTGAACAATTTGGCAAAAATCAAAAATATATCATAATGGGATACCCGCCATTCCTTAAATACTTAGTGGACCAAATAAAATTTGATCTTACTAACTATAATATATCATTCATATTTGGGGGAGAATCTATGTCTGAAGGGATGAGAGACTATCTAATAAAGAAAGGAATAAAAAAGGTCTACAGTTCGTATGGGGCCTCTGACCTTGAATTGAATATCTCTTCTGAAAATGATTTCACGATTAGTCTAAGAAGAATTTTAAGGGAAAATAAAAACTTAAGAGATAGAATCTTGAAATTTACTGGCGCTTTACCAATGATATTTCAATACAACCCCTCTGACTTCTTTATCGAAGAATCAAACGAAGGAGAGCTCATTACAACCATATGTAGGCCTGATTATATCGCGCCAAAGATACGCTATAACATACATGATAAGGGGCATATTATACAATATGATGAATTATTAAAAATTTTAAATACTCTAAACCTTGAAAATAAAATTGTTAAATCAAAAACTGATTTCCCCATTTTACTACATTATGGAAGATCAGATATGACAGTATCTTTTTTTGGATCTAATATTAGCCCCACAGATGTTCAGGAAGCACTTTATTCTTTTCCAAAACTTTCTGAGATAGCAAATTCCTTTTCTATTAAAACAAATGAAGACAAAGATGGAAATAAGGAGCTAATAATAGCTATTGAACTATTAAAAAATAAAACTGCCAAAGAAGTAGATCTTGATGGCTTTAAATTTGATTTTTTTAATATGCTAGGAGAAATAAATCAAGATTTCAAAAAAGCAAATGAGATGGCAAATGACCAAGGGAAAACGAAACTCCTTTTCTTAAAATATAATACAGGTGTCTTCGCTAAAAACGACATAAGAATCAAGGCTAAATACCTTGATTAGAAATTTTACTGCTTTTTAAAGAATAGGTAATAAAAAAACCCCACCAAATAGGTGAGGTTTAGTGGGCCCAGTTGGGCTTGAACCAACGACCCCTTGATTATGAGTCAAGTGCTCTAACCAGCTGAGCTATGGGCCCTCCTTAAATAAAAAGGATATGCAAAACTATTAAAATTGTTTTATTATATACAACTTTGTCAAATGAAAAATATCAAAGCAATTGTTTTCGATCTAGGAGGTGTAATCCTTAATATAGACTATCAAAATACAATACAAAAATTCAAACTACTAGGAGTAAAAAACACAGAAGATTTCTATTCGAAGAAATCCCAAAGCAATCTTTTTAATCAATTTGAAAAAGGAGAAATTTCTAAAAAAAAATTTTTTGCTGAACTACAACAAAAAGCTCCTCTTTCATCTACCAAAGAATTAAAAGATGCTTGGAACTCTATGCTGCTTGACTTGCCGTCAAAAAGGATTGATATTTTAAAAAAAATAAGCCTTAATTATTCTATTTTTCTGCTAAGCAATACAAATAATATCCACATATCTAAATTCAAACAAAAAATCGGGAAAACAAGATATAATGAATTCTACGAGCTCTTTAGCAAAGTATATTATTCACACGAAATAGGCATGAGGAAGCCTGAAAGTAGAGTTTTCAAACTTGTCTTAACTGAAAACAATCTCTCAAGCTCCGAAGTATTATTTATTGATGACTCGATACAACACATCGAAAGTGCACAAAAATTAGGCATCAAGACATATCACCTATCAAATAATGAAGATATATCTACTTTGCTTCCTGACATATTTCTATAAGCACTCCATTAGTATCTTTAGGATGTAAAAAACAAACAACTTTGTTATCAGCACCTTTCTTTGGAGTCTCATTAAGTAATCTAATTCCTTCCTTTTTTAATCTTAACATCTCTTGATGAATGTCTTCTACTTTAAATGCTATATGATGAATTCCCTCCCTATTATTGGATAAATATTTTGCAATGGGACTATCTTCTTTTATAGATGAAATTAATTCAATTTTATCATCTCCTATCTGGAAAAAAGAAGTAACAACTCCTTCTGAATCTACTTGCTCCATTTTGTAAGGGTCCACTCCAAGAATTTTGGCAAATAACTTTTTTGAAGCTGACATATCTTTAACAGCTAGGCCAATATGTTCTACTTTCTTCATTTTAATATCCCCAAAATCCAATATGTCGTTGTGTTGCCATCTTTTGAATCCTAAAAGTAACTCCCAATTCATGAGTCCCATAAGTATACTGCATTATCTCTCCAGAAAATGTATGGTCATAAGAATATGAAACATACATATTCTCTACTCCAAGACCAAAACTAAAAATTGCAGTCCCATTTGTTCTATAGGTTAATCCAGCCCAAGTATTTTCCAAATAAAATATTCTTGTAGACAAATCAGTTATACTACGCTGATACTGCATCTTTCTTATAAAAAATGACGGCTCAATATGCCAATCATTATTAATAATATTCAATCTATAAGCTGCCATCCCATAATAATTTTTATATTCTAAATTTCCATAAGGAGAGCCATAAATTGGATCATTAAAAGAAGATTGAAACATATTAGAAATCGAAAAACCAGCATAAAAATCTCTTCCATATAAATATACTCCAGAAGTAGCGTCTGCTAAAGTTTTGTCATAAGAACTAGTGGAGAATGCTTGGTCGTAAGCAACAGGCAAATCTCCTTCATTAAAATCTAAATTATGATACATAAATTTTGCCCCTAAACCAAATGATAAATTAACTCTATCATAGTCTAATGGAATATGATAAGCGTAATTTAGATGCAAACTGGCTTGCATAGATGGAAAGGCTTTGTCAAACATTAAACTTCCACCCATTGCTGAACGATTATTCAGCGCTCCGTGATAGCTTATAGTAGATGTGAGTGGAGCTCCTTCAAAACCTAGCCATTGTTGTCTTGTTTGAATTACTAAAGGATTGTATGTTTTGCTTCCTGAGATAGCTGGGTTGATTACCATATCATTTACATAATACTGCGTAAATAATGGTGCTTGCTGAGCAAAAACACTAAAACTTAAAAAAATACCTATTATAAAAAATACCTGTTTCATCACCTAACTATAGTTACTGTGCCTTTAAATACATCATCCCCATTCTCTAAATCAATGACATAATAATACGTTGCTGATGGTAAAGGCTGACCATTTTTATCCTTTCCACCAAAAGCATCTTCCTCTGAATTGGTATAACTTCTCCTGCGAAAAACTTGCATTCCATTCCTATTATATACTGATATGACAGCTTTAGGATAAAGATGAATATTTTGAATGATCCAAAACTCATTGACATCATCATCATTAGGAGAGAAAGCCTTATAAAATTGCAAACAGATATTTGGATTAGACTTAACCTCTATACTATCTTCTAACACGCAACCCATATCATCAATTATCTGTACTGAATAAATACCAGGAAACAATCCACTTATTGATGAAAAAGAATCAACAACTAAAATATCGTTTTCTTGCAGGAAATCTGCCTGGGATTTCCAGTTAAATATAAACGGAGGAGTTCCTTCCTGCACAAAAACTCTTGCTTCTCCACTATTATCATCTTTGCATATTACTCCTTCTGATGACATAAAAGGATTCATTTCATATACTTCTCTGACCCATAAATGGATAGTGTCTATACAGGAATTAGCATCTGTCACGGTTAATATATGGGGAGACACAGGGGTCGGGGGAAAATTATTCGGACTCCTAGAAGTGTCTAAATTATCCCAAATGGTAGAATATGGAGGAGTCCCCCCCCATAAAACAGTTGAAACATCTACTGAGTCTTCATTTTTACATCTGCCTGTTAAATCAAATGACGCTGAGATATTAATAGTCTCTTCAATCTCAACAGAATCTACAAGTTCACATTGCTGAATATTATTAGTTATTGTTAAATAATAAGTTCCTGCATATAGATTAAGCAACGTTGTAGAAGAAGAGGTAAAACCATTAGGCCCTATCCAACTAGCTAAAGAATTAGGATTGTCAATTGTAATATCAATAGATCCATAATTAGTACCATGACAATAATTATGGGTGTAGTTCTGTAATGTATATTCGCATTGTCCAAATACATAACTAACATTAAAAAACAAAAATAAGATGATGATAGCGTTGTTTCTCATTAGCATTAAAAAGATTGACAAATATATATAAAAAAAGCTTGTTATTTCTAACAAGCTTTTCTCTGAGGTATCGAGCGGATTCGAACCGCTGTAGATGGTGTTGCAGACCACTGCCTAGCCACTCGGCCACGATACCGTTTAAGGAATGCAAACTTAATTTATTTTAATATATGATAAAAGTAAACATCAATTTATTTTCCGTTAAAATCTGACATAGCTCGATCAATCCCTTCAATAATAAATCCTTGAATCATTCTAATTGACATTTCAATTCTTTCATCCATTACCCTATAATCCTCATTAGTAAAATTTGCTAAAACATATTCAGCTTGACGCCCCCTAGCAAAATTATTGCCAACACCAAAGCGCAACCTAGGATAATCACTATTTCCCAAAAAATGCTGCACATTATTTAACCCATTATGACCGCCTGCAGAACCTTTCTTGCGTAAACGCAAAACACCAAATGGTAATGAGATATCATCAGTAATAACTAAAATGTTTTTCTGTAACACCTTAGTTTTTTGCATCCAATAGTTCACTGCCTTACCACTAAGGTTCATAAAGGTGTTTGGTTTAACTAAAATAAGTCTATGACCTCTAAAAGTAAACTCACACGTACTAGCATGCCTTTCAGATGAAAAAGAGAGCTCAAATAATCTAGCAAAACTATCGAGAATTTTAAAGCCTATATTATGCCTCGTATTCTCATATTCAGAACCAGGGTTTCCT
>Ga0315315_10003131_pt1 | contig 15157 bp, 19 predicted proteins | sample M140m3416metaG_FD_203699 | JGI IMG/M metagenome (GOLD analysis project Ga0315315, IMG submission 203699) | Ammonia-oxidizing marine archaeal communities from Monterey Bay, California, United States - M1 40m 3416 | ecosystem: Environmental > Aquatic > Marine > Intertidal zone | place: USA...
ATTACTAATAAAAATATTAAACAAATAAGTCTTACAATATAAATGATATTATCTTCACTCATTTTATTTAGTGATGGCATAAAAAAATATTATCAATATTACTATCTACTAATTCAGCATAAAATTTAAATTCGTGAGAATGTAAATCAAGCTCTTCGGCTTTTTTTATTAGACTTTCTAAATTACCTAATTCCAAATATGCAATTAATTGTGTTTTCATATAATAACTTAATCCTTTGAATGATGAAAAATTAGCTGTATTTATAGTTCTTGAAAAACCTTGAAAATATTCATTTGAAATTGTAATTGTTTTTATTGGCATTATATATAAAAATATTTTAATATATTATATATATAATCTCTATATATTATAATGGATGCTATTAATCTCTATATAAGTGAATATTTAGAAAATAATAATATTGATAAAGCAATTGAATTAGTTAAAAAATATGCGGAACTTAATAATAAAATAGTAAATAAAAAGTTATTAAAAGAAGATATTGTTAATTGTATATTACAATATATATCTAAAAATAATAAAAATAATGAAAATAATGATTATAATAATTTATCTATTTATGTTGATAGTGCATTGATGTTTCAAAAAAAACATTTTCAAAATATGATTTTAAATAAATTGTAATTAAAATATTTTAGGTTGATACATTTTTTGTAGTTCTTCAGCATTCCTAGCAGATGCTAGATCTTTTGAACCCATAATATCCGTAATCTCACTATCATTAAACACTTTAAAACGAAATGGAATAATAAGTTTAGGACTATCCACATAGTTCATTGAACTTACTGTTGAAGAAGTAGATGCTACACTTCCATAACCAATACGTCCAGAATCATAACTACCACCACCACGAGTTGTTGCACCACGAGTTGTTGCACCACGAGTTGTTGCACCACGAGTTGTTGCACTACGGGTTGTTACTGTATCTTCAATATATGTTTTACTCTCACATACCATAATCGTAATATAAAATTGTCCTGTATAATCATTCGTTTCTTCTACACCATATAGTTTTTCTTTTTCTGTTAGTTTTTCATCAACTTTTTTAGCTTTTTTAAGATACATTTGATACCTTGCACCTGCATTTTGATCAAGTTTTACAACATTATTATTATTGGCACGGATATGCCACATTCTACCATCACGTTCAATATTATTTGGTTCCGAATTAATATTATAAGAATATTCAGGACGATCTTTATCCATTGCAAAACCAATACCATATTCATATTTGTAATTATAATCTTCATATTTATTACGAACCCGCAAATTACTGATTTTAGATACAATAGGAGCTTCAGTTCCAATAATACGATAATTTTTAACACCATCATCAAAAATAACTTCATCAATAAGAAATTTATCTTCTTCATTATAATTCATACGACTATCATCGTTAATAATGGTAGAATCAATACCTTTGCCAAATTCAAGATTAAATTCAATAATATAATTACCAGATTCAATATATTGATAAATATTATTAATACGATTTGAGGAAATGATTGACATTATAAGTTGTATTATATAATAATATTGTAATCATTTTTTATATAATAATACAAATTATTTATTATCAAAATATTTTTTTAAATTTGATAAGTATATATTTTATAGTAATAATAATAAAATGAGAGGTCGTGGTGGAAGAAGTGGATCATCTGGAAATAATGATATGTCTGGATTAATTGCTGGAGGTATAGGTTATTTGGGTGGTAGTACTGCAACATCTGGTGGTGAAACATCTATTGGTGATGGAATGAAATATGGGATAAAATGTGATATAAATAATGATTCTCAATATTGTAAAGATGTTAAAAATTATAATAGATTTCAAATGATGGTTTCAATTATATCAACAATTATAGGTGCAATATTATTTTTAGTGGGTCTATATTTTTTATACAAAATGTATTTATCAAAATAAATTATTTTATAATATATACAGGATTACATTTTTTTTCTTTATACCAATTATCTTTAAAGATAATTGCTAATTCTTGTATATTTTTTTCTTTATTCTTATATTCAACCTTTAATTTTTGTAAAGTTGTTGTTCTAAAAATTGAATAATGTAGTTTCTCAATATCATTTTCAGGAATAGAGACACTTAATTCTTTTTTCTTTTTCATACTACTATATAATATTTTTAAAATCATTTTTAAATATATTAAATCAATTTTTACAACTCATAAAATATAATTTAATATTATTTTTAATAATTTTAAATTAATATTATTACAATGATCATTAATTAAATTAATATTATTACAATGATCATAAATTAAATTAATATTATTACAATGATCATAAATTAAAAAATAATTGTAAAATATATTAATATTTAATATTATTACAATGATCATAAATTAAATTAAAATTATTAAAATGATTATGGATTAAAAAATAATTGTAAAATATATTAATATTTAATATTATTACAATGATCATAGATTAAATTAATATTATTACAATGATCATAAATTAAATTAAAATTGTAAAATATATTAATATTTAATATTATTACAATGATCATAGATTAAATTAATATTATTACAATGATCATAAATTAAATTAAAATTGTAAAATATATTAATATTTAATATTATTACAATGATCATAAATTAAATTAAAATTGTAAAATATATTAATATTTAATATTATTACAATGATCATAAATTAAATTAATATTATTACAATGATCATAAATTAAAAAATAATTGTAAAATATATTAATATTTAATATTATTACAATGATTATAAATTAAAAAATAATTGTAAAATATATTAATATTTAATATTATTACAATGATCATAGATTAAATTAAAATTATAAAATATATTAATATTTAATATTATTACAATGATCATAGATTAAAAACTAATTGTAAAATATATTAATATTTAATATTATTACAATGATCATAAATTAAATTAAAATTATTACAATGATTATAAATTAAATTAAAATTGTAAAATATATTAAAATTATTACAATGATTATAAATTAAAATAAAATTGTAAAATATATTAAAATTATTACAATGATCATAAATTAAATTAAAATTAAAATTATTACAATGATTATAAATTAAAAAATAATTGTAAAATAAATTAAAATTAAAATTATTACAATGATTATAAATTAAAAAATAATTTTAAAATATATTAAATTTTTAAACTAATTTTTATAAAATTTTTAAATTTATTAATATTTGTAAAATATAATTTAATATTATTACAATGATTATACATTAAATTAAAATTAATATTATTAAAAATTATTATTTTATAATCTTTATTTTCTTGATTTAATATTGAAGTAATTTTATATCTTGAACGAAAAATATACATTAAATTGTAGATCATTATTTTAGATTGATAAGCATTATAAAATTTTGAATTTATACATAATAATATATACATATTTATATATCGTATATAAAACTTCAAATATGATTGATTTATATTTAATTGAAAAAGTAATTCTAAATAATTCATAATTGCATAATTTATTTTTTTATTGAAATTTTTATTTACAATTCTAACGACTAATATGTTATCAATATTTGTATAAGTAGTAATATTATTTATATAATATTTGAGTATTAAATTTCTAACATCTTCAATATTCATTATTTAAAATAAATAATAAGAATTTATTCATTTTTATATGATTCAATACCAGTCTTAGTTTTTATATATATAGGTATATTATTTGTTTTTATTTTCCAACTTTCAAATATATTTTGTTTAATTTGATTTAAATATTCTTTTGAAGGATATTTAACAAAGTTAGTATCATTACATATATAAGTTTGAACCGTCATTTTATTAAAATTATGATCAAATACTTGAATTATTTTACGTTTATAATTTGTTTCATATTTATCTAATTTTTGTAATTCTTTTTCTGTTAAAGAAATTACAGTTCCAAATACTAATTTATTTTTTTTAGGATATATTGAAGCAACACTACCATTCCATTTCGTTGAATGAAAACAAAATATTCTAATATAATTATCAAGATAAGCTGGTATTAAATCAGATTTATATATTTTTTTATTTAATCTTTCAGATAATTGGGTAATATTATTAGAACCATATGAAAATAGATAAGGCATTTTAATTTTAATTATATAAAAAATGATTTATTAACATATAATATAAGTAATGACATCTTTATCTAGACAAGGATATTCTATAAAAAAAGAACATTATGATGAAAAGGATATTAATATTATAAAAAAAGAATTAACAGTAGAAGTTCAAAATCATATGTTTGAACATCTTGAAGCTAAAAAATATTCATTATATCAAGAAAATAAAAGTAAATTATATATTCCTAAATATTATGGATTGCAAAGATTTGGTATTCCTGAAAGAAATGTAATTGGTCAAGGTGAAACAAGACCGAATATGAATTTTGTAGGATCTTTAAGGGATTATCAAATTGAACAAGTTGATGCTTTTTTAAATGCGTGCGATGATCCTACAAAAATGGGTGGGATTGTTAGTATTGGTTGTGGTGGTGGTAAGACTGTAATAGCGATAAATATTGCGTGTCGTTTAAAATTAAAGACTTTATTTATTTCACATAAGGATTTTTTAAATGTTCAATTTGCGGAAAGAGTTAAAATGTTTTCTCCTGATTCATCTGTAGGAATTATAAAACAAAATAAAATTAAAGTTGAAGATAAAGATTTTGTTGTAGGATCATTACAATCCATTGCAATGCGAGATTATGATACAGATATATTTAAAGATTTTGGTTTAGTAATAATTGATGAAGTTCATCATTGTAGTGCTGAAGTTTTTAGTAAAGCATTGATAAAAACGTGTTCTCCATTTGTATTAGGATTATCTGCAACTTTAAATAGAAAAGATGGATTACGTAAAGTATTTGAATGGTTTATTGGTATTCCAGTTATTAAACCTATAAATAATACGGATGATAATGACATTGATGTAATATATTATCATTTTAATGCGGATAATTTAGAATATAATAAAATAGAAACAATGTTTAATGGTAAAATAAGTGCAGTAAAAATGTTAGGAAATGTAGTAGCTTATAAACCGCGAATATTATTTATAGTAAATGCTATTGTTGAAAATATGAATAAAGATCGTCAATTATTGGTATTATCTGAAAGAAAATTATTATTAGCAGAGATATATAAATTATTAAATAATCTTGAAGGTTTTAATTATACAATGGGATATTATATAGGTGGAATGAGCCAAACAAAATTAAATGAAAGTGCTAAAGCAAACATAATATTAGCTACAACACATATGAGTAGTGAAGGTCTTGATATACCAAGTTTAAATAGTTTAATATTAGTATCACCAATGAGTGATATTGAACAATCTGTTGGTAGGATATTAAGATCAAAAGTATCTGATCGAATTGTTAAACCTTTAATTATTGATATTGTAGATAATTTTTCAATATTTACAAATAGATTTAATAAACGAAGAGCTTATTATAAAAAAAAGAAATATAATATAAAAACTATTACTTAAATATAATAATTATTTGAATTTATTATTAAAAAATTATAAGTTTCTTATTTCTTGTAAAAAATTCCATATGTTATAATTTTCAATGAATATAGTAACATAATCAAAATTAAATGTAGATTGATCAACAATAGATCTAGGCATTATACCATTTGCATTTGGTGTAATAATGTTTGATATTACATTAATAGTTGTAATAGAACGTAAATCAAAATAATTATTATAATGCATTTCGACGTCCCATTTACTATTTTTCCACCTTCCATTATCATCAGGACCGTGAAATATCCAGTTGTAATCTATATTACTAGGTGTAATATTTGTTCTATATTTTATGGAATCAAATATAGCAAAAGCTACAATTTTACATTTTGTATTTCTACCAACAAAGAATAATTTATCGTTTTTTTTTACATTTTCTATAAAATATTTATTTCTGGAATTAAACCCCCATATAGAAGTATTTGAATTAAAGAAGTGTTTTGTATCACCAATACGCACTACCCAATTTGTCATATTAATTTAGAATGTGAAGTAAGTAATCATTTTTTATAATATATTAAAAAATGAAATTATATAGTAATTAAATTATAATGGAATATCAAACTTACGATAATACACCTATATTTAGTCTTAATAATAAGAAATATAATGCTAAAATATTAGATATATATGATGCAGATACAATAACCATTTGTATTTTATTAGAAGGTTTTGGTTATATTAAAATGAGTATTAGATTAATGGGGATTGATACACCAGAATTACGTGGAACACAGAAAATATTAGGTCTTAAAGCTCGTAATTATTTAATAAATAAACTTACAAATATTGTAATTGATACAGATGATTATACACGTTATATGATAAGAGATATGATAAATAAAGATACACATATGATAGAAGTTTTATTTGGTGATTTTGATAAATATGGAAGACCTCTTGCAACAATTTATAAAGATGGAATTAATATTAACGAATTATTATTAAAAGATGATTATGCTAAAAGATATGATGGTGGAACAAAAGATTCGTGGTAATAAGCGGGTAAGACAGGTTGTATGACTTCTTTAATTCAACAATATGTAAGAGAAAATTTAATTCCAATTGAGAATATTTATGTGATATTAGGTATATCGGATAAAGAATGGAAGAAAGATACAATAGATCGTACAATATGAGAAATTATTAGATAATAATATGGATTATAGAAATATAGAGTGGAAAACGAATACAACAATTTTTAATAAAAGATTGAATAAAACGATAAGTACAGGAACTTTTAATAGTGCTAAAAATATTAAACAATTAGATAATAATGATCAACTTGAACCAATAATTCAAAAATTTAAAAACAAGAAGATATGATAAAATGGTTTAAAGATAATCTTAATAAAGATGAATATGGTCGTGGTCCAAATTGTAAAAAAATAGATTCTGGATTCTTTAGAGTTGCAGGTGCTACAAGAAAAGGCAAGCAAATTATATCTAAAGATATAGCATATAAGGAAAGAAAATCAGGTTTAAATGAGAAAACTAAATTTAGAAGTTATCATTGTTATACTGATATTAATGATGCAAATACATTAGAATGGTGGTTAATATATTATAAAAGTATATAAAGATTATTTTTTAATATATAAAAGTATCTTTAAAGGTATATTATAAAAGTATATAAAGATTATAAATAAATAATTATTTTTTCAGATTTATTAGAGGTTGTGTACAGCAAAACAATGAATAATAGACAAATTCGTGGTTTAATTTAAAAAGTAGTTTGTTGTGTAATATATTTTTTTAACGATTGTTTTCACCAACCTGCACCCTGAATAATATCAAAGATATAATATTTCATTACATAAATCTTGTAATAAACTTAAATTATGGCTAACAATGATAAATGTAAATTTATATTCAATATATTTTTGTTTCATAATTTCAATAAATAATTTTTGATTTTTATAATCTAATGCAGATGTGGGTTCATCCATTAACACTACAGGATTATTTTTATTTAATATATTGCATATAGTATATCGTTGTTTTTGTCCTCCACTCATTTTATTTTTTTTAATATCTTGTGTAAATTCTTTCATTGTTTCTGTTTTAATATTTAATTCATTATTTAATTCTAATAATACTGGTTCTTGTGCTATATAACCAATTAAATCATTATAATAAAATTGATCATCAATATTTTGAATATTTATATTATCAAAATAGATATTTCCATTATTTAAATCATATTGTTTTATTAATAATTTTAATAAAGTGCTTTTTCCAATACCAGATATACCATATATGCCAACTTTGGAACCAAATAAAATGGATTTATTAAAGTTTTTATAAATAATTGTAGAATCATTATAAGAAAATGTAATATTATTAAAGTGAATATCAGGTTGAAAGACGGGTATATATTTAATTTTATTATTTTTATTATTAGGTATAGTTAAGACATTTTTAATTCTTTTAATTGCATATATATTTTTATATGTATTATTGATAATATGTCTATATGATTCTAATATACTAATAATTGAATCAATATATAATATTATTTGATGAATAATGGATAATGATATATTATTATTAATTCCATAAACAATAATAAAATATATAATACTTGTATTATATGAATGTGATAATAATAAATCAATACCATAAAACAAAGATTCTTTAATATTATTAATACTAATTTGTTGTTCTAAGCAGATATAAGAATCGATTAGTTCTTTTTCAAGGCAATTTGTTTTATATGTATTAATTTTATGAATATAATCATCGATATAATTATGTTGTTTTTTTAACAATTCATCTTTATAATGTATAGTTTTATGATAAATGTATTTATGATATAAATATTGACATAATAATTGTATAAAACATAATAAAAACACTAGAACTGTTAATTCTAATTTGATACCTATGTTATAAAATATATATATAATTGATAAACTTTGAATCGAAGTTCTAATAAATATATTTAAATGTAATATAAAAATATCACTTAATGAATTAACATCTTTTGTTATTAGTTCAATTATTTCAATTGGATTTTTATTAGTAAAATATGATAATTTTAATGAAGATAATTTATATAATAATTGTTTTTTTTTGATAGCAGAATGTTTAGACATTATAATACTAAATAAAAATCCTCTAATACTACCAAAAAAATTAGTTAATATTTTGTAAAATATATAAGATATCATAACATCATATATTGAATTAGAATCTGTTAATAAATTAGAAATTAATTTACTATAATAGATAGGAATATATGATGAAAAAAATGCGGAGATAGAGGCTGATAATAATCCAACTAATATATAAATAATTAACATTTTTAGTATATATATTTAAAATAAATGTCATCAACTTTCGACAATATAAGATTATCAAGTAAAAATAATTCAATTGCATTAAAAATAAATGATGATAATGATTATAATGATGCGTACATTGGAATTAATGATTATCTTTTAGGATCTTTAAATTGTAATTTTGTAGTAAAAAAAGGGAATGAATTATTATTAAATATAGATGATAGCAATATAACATTTAATAAAAAAATAGAATTAAATAATATTAATGTTAATAATGAAGCAATATTATATAATACAATAATTGATAATAATTTAATGATTAATACATCAAATGTGAATATTAATAATGATATAATATTATATTCAAATATTGTAGATATAAATAAAGAATCACATTTTAATTGTAATATTTATACGGATACATTATATGTAAATAATATTGATAATACAACAGGATCAAATATTATTATTAATAATCTTGAATTAAACCAAAGTATATTTAATAATCCACAATTATTAAATTCTATTAATATTAAACGAAAAACTTCAAATAATTCAAATATAATAACAATAAATTTAGAAGATGATAATAATTTAGAAAATATATTATATTTAGTTGATGCAATTAAAATAAATAAATTTGGAGAAATTAATATTCAAAATAATATTAATATTAATTCAAATAGTATTTATTTACCACAATTATCCATTGATAATCAAAATCATCTTACAATTGGTAAAACAAAAAATACAATTAATGTAATTGATTATAATACTAAAATTGAATGGGAAAATAGTAATTTTAGTTTATTACATATACATCGCAATGATACTAATAATGAATATGATATAATAAAAGATCCTTTACTATATATAACTGCGAATTATGATTCAATGTGTAATATTATAACTAAGAATTATGATCAAACAGAATTAATATTTAATAATTTATTATTAACATTAGAAAGTAATATAACAATAGAAAATTATAATATATTTTTACATTTTTTACCTGAAAATGATAATGCAATTTGGTATTCAAATATATCACCATTATTAATATCTACATCTATAGATGATGATCCTTTTAAAAGCACAACATTAAAATTAAAATTAATTAATTATGATTATAATAATTATACAATTTTTGAAAATGGTTTTAAATCAACGTCAAATTATTTAAGTGATGGTAAAGATGAATATGATATTGATGTATATATTGGTTTTTATAAAACGGAAGAAATAAATTATAAAATGATTGAAATAATGAATAAACATATAGATAATATAGGGAATAATATAGGAAATGATGCAGATAATTGTAATATAGGGTATTATAATTTAATTGAAAGTAATTATATTCCATTAGTTGATTCTGAAAAATATAAAATTAATTTTGATATTCATATATTATATGAGAAGAGTGATGAAATTGAATTAATGTATTTTATTAATACAATACCAATAGAAAAAGAATGTCCATTAATAATGAATTGTATATTTAATAATGAATCAATATTAGAATTAAATAGTAATGGATTATTAACAATTAATGATCTTAATGTATTAAATGCATATATACCAGATATAACAATATCAAATATTCATAATAATGTAAGTTTTATGGATTATAATATAACAGGTGTAAATAATTTAGAGTTAAATACTATATATGTAGATACATTGCATGCAACTAAAATAACAACAGATACTATAAATATATTAGGTGGCGAAACAATACAATTTACAGAAATAGATACATCGAATTTTAATGCAGATTTCTTTAAATATAATGATGAACGAACTAATTTTTTAAATGAAGTTACCTTATGTTATGGTAAAATTGATTATAATTTTATAAAAGATTATCGTAGTAATAATAATATATCTGGTTTATTAATATCAAGTGTAAATAAATTATCAAATATTAATACAAATAATGAAGATATTGCATATTTTGATGGTAATATAAAATTAATAGGAGAATTACAATTTGATGAAAATATAAATATAAAATATGAAGATAACAAATTAAAGATTAATAATGATCATATTGTAATTGATAATAATTTAATTAGTTTAGGAAATTATTTTGATATATTAACAACTTCAAATAAAATATGGTTAGGAGATTACAATGAATTATTAAAATTAGATAATAATGGAGAAATTACAAATATTATTGAATTTAAAGATGTAGTAATATATAATTATCCTATAGCTTCAACTATAATTTATCCAATTTATACAATATATGAAAAATATTTTAATAATTTTTATAATCCAATATTTACAGATAAAGCAATCATTAAAGATTATGCAAATACTTTTAATATTAATTTATTTGGAAATATTCGTATAGCATCAATTAAAAATGAGACATTAATGGAATTATCAGATCATAATAGTAATATAAATATGATAAATAATGGAATATTAAAAAGTTGTATGAATGTATATGGTGATATAAAGTGTTGTAAGCCTTTTAGATTTAATAAAAATACGGATAATGATGTTATAGATATTGAAATATTAAATGATATAGCTTTTATAAGTGATGGAGATATTCAAATAAATGGAAATATAAAAAATACAAGTAATATAATAAGTGAAGGGTATATAATAACAAATGATTATATAAAAACGGATGAATATGTGGAAGCAAAGAAAGGTGTGCGTAATATATCAGATGCAAGGGTAAAATATGATTTAAAGAAAATTGAAAATGCAGTAGAAAAAATTAAATTATTATCAGGATATACATTTAAACGTAATGATCTAAATGGAATTAATGATACAGGATTATTAGCACAAGATGTAAATAAAATATTACCAGAAGTGGTAAATGAAAATAAAGAAGGATTTTTAAGTATTGAATATTCAAAGATGATGGGATTAATTGTGGAAGCAATAAAAGAATTAAGTGACAAAATTGATCTTATAAAATAACATATATATACTATTATTATTTTTATAAAAACTTTCATTTTGTAAAGGTATAATAACATCATCATCAATAATATTTTTATTATTGTGATCTACTGCATTATAATGTCCGCTATTAATAGAACCAAAATGATTAATTGCTGAAATTAAATTTAATTTAATTTTATTTTGATTATCGTAAAGTATATTATTACTTAATAATATATTAATATTAATATCAATATTTAAATTAATTTTTTGTCCTGAATTGTTATAACGATTTAAAGATATAATAAGAAATTTTGGTAATTTATAAAACTTAATAAACTTATTTTGTTTAGACTTTTGTTTGCAACATTCGCAATCTATTTCATCTGTAATATCTTTAGAAAAATATTCTTTAAGCATTGATATAATGCTATTTCCGATATTTAAACTGATGGAATAAAATGTTTCAAATGTATATTTTTTATTTTTACAATTTTGACAAATTAATATTTGTAAAATAACTCCTTGAAAAAAATCATTCCATAAAGATGTTTTATTATTATTATGTTTAATAATTTGATCATAAGCTTTTTTATGTAAAATAGATGAAAATGATTTATTAATTGTAATATCTTTACTAATATTTGTAAAAACTTCATTTGCTAATAAAGTCCAAACTTCTTGTGCATCTAATTGTTGTCTTCTTTGAAAAGTAGAAAATGTAGAATATAAATAATTTAAAAAATTAGTAGGTTTAATTGTTTTATCATCGTGAATTTGCATTAAATGTAATAATTCAAATAATGCTAATGCGATAGTATTATTAGGTGGTTTATCAAAAAGTGCAACATTTAATTTGCAAGAATTAATACATTGTATTAATGAATTAACAGCGCAAGTATTGCCTAAGTTAAATAATTTATTAACCATATTATATAATGTGTATTTATTTGTGTTCTATATATCATTATTTCCAATATTATAATAAATGAAACATTCTTATAGATTTGATAATAAAAGATTTAATAATGAAGAATTAAGATTATATATCAATAGTAATAAAAAATTATCATTATTATATAATAATTTACAAAAAACATTAACTGAAAAATATAAACACGTAATTTATAGTTCATCTACAAATTGTGCAAAAATTATATGTGGAATGTTAGAGTTATTAGGATTTTATTCATGTTATGATAAAGATCATAAATCACAAATGAAAGGGGATAGTAAATGTTATGCATATTTAACAATAAATAATGTATATGGTAAAGTATTAAGTAAAAAATTAATAAAAGGTATAAAAAGTACATTTAATGATAGACCTGATAATATATTTGGTAATAATATAAGAATAATAATAATAGATAAATATTTTAAAGAAGGTATAGATTTATTTGATGTAAAGTATATGCATATATTTTCAAAAATAATTTATGAAAATGAAGAAAATCAAATTATAGGAAGAATAAAAAGATCTTGTGGTCATATAGGATTACCAAATGGAACAAAACAAATAATTTATTCTTATTTTCCTGAAAAAAAAACTGATATAAGTTTTGGTAAAGAATTAACAAAGTTATCTTATTATTCATCAATAGATTATTTTGAAGTACAGGATATTCAAGATTTATTATTTGGTAATTATATAAAGAGTTTAAAAAATAATTTTATATTAAATAATGGTATTACAAGTGATATATTAGATTTTAAGAGTATTTTATTTGATAAATATGAAAGTGTATATAGTAATAATAAATCAAATTGTTATGGAAATTTTGAATTAACTCCAACTCAATTGATGATTAAGGATTATTTTCAACCATCATTGGATATTAAAGGTATATTATGTTGGCATTATGTAGGTTCGGGAAAAACTTGTTTGGGTTTAGGTGTAGCACGTAATTTTATAGATAAGAAGTATTCTGTAATTTGGGTATCACGTAATAGTTTATTGAAAGATATACAAAAGAATTTAAGTGTATGTTATGAGAAAGATAAGATAGATAAGAAGTTATTAGTGATAACATATAAGACTTTTACAAATCTTTTACAAAATAAGAATAAATATGCGAGGGATAATTTAAGTAATACGTTAATAATAATAGATGAAGCTCATAAATTATTTGATGGATCATTATCAAAATTAGAAGCACCTAATTTAGAAATATTAAAAGAAGCAATAAAACACAAAACGTGTAAGGTGATGTTAATGACAGCAACCCCTTTTATACAAGAACCAATGCAATTAATTAAATTACTTAATTTAATTGTAGAAACTAAGATGTCAGAAGATTTTGAAGAATTTGCAAAAGAATATTTGGAAAGTGATAAAGTATTATTTAGTTATAAGGGTGCAAATCTTTTTGTAAAGAATGTTTATAAGAATATTAGTTATTTAGATATGTCGAAGGATAATTCAAAGTTTGCAATACAAATTAAAAATGATGTAATATAATTTTATATGTATAAGATGAAAAGTATTATAGAAGATATACTAAATGATATAATAAATAATATTACAATGACTAAAATAATTGGTGCTCATATTAATCGTGAAAAGACTTTAAAGAAAACAATAGATAAGTTACATTTATATGGTGGTAATGCTTTACAATTATTTACATCAAATCCAACAAATGTATCTGTAGCTAATTTAGATAAATATTTGAAAGAATATGATACGATAAAAGATATAAGTAATTGTGGATTTGTAATTCATGCATCTTATACAATAAACATAGGAACATTAAATGTAAAGCAAATTGAAATTAATATGAATGTAATAAAAACAGATTTAATAATAGCAGATAAATATAAAGCGATAGGTGTAATATTGCATGTAGGAAAGTATGTTAAGAATGATCGTAGTGAATGTATGATACAAATGAAGAATTTTTTAATGGAAGTTATAATGTTTATAAAAGATAATAATTTAAAAACTAAAATAATATTAGAAACTGGAGCAGGTCAAGGAACCGAAATGATCGTAAATATAGATGAGTTTCATAATTTTACAAAAGATTTTGATAAAAAGTATTTTTCAATATGTTTTGATACTTGTCATATATGGTCTGCGGGTTTTGATATTATAGAAGCATATAATAAATTAAAAAATAATGTATCTGTAGTGCATTTTAATGGTTCAAAGACACCTAAAGGATCATTAAAAGATAGACATGAACAATTATTTTGTGATACAAATACAATTCCTATTGATAAACTTACGTTATTTGCTAAAAATCTTAAAGATGTTATGATTATATTGGAAACACCTAATGAATTAGAATATAGTAAAGAAATAAAGTATCTAAAAGAATGTGCGTTTAAATGTAGTTAATTATATATTAAATGATAGAATGTG
>Ga0315315_10003132_pt1 | contig 15153 bp, 17 predicted proteins | sample M140m3416metaG_FD_203699 | JGI IMG/M metagenome (GOLD analysis project Ga0315315, IMG submission 203699) | Ammonia-oxidizing marine archaeal communities from Monterey Bay, California, United States - M1 40m 3416 | ecosystem: Environmental > Aquatic > Marine > Intertidal zone | place: USA...
AATTGATCATACATAGTGCCTATAACCTGCATAGCAATATCTTTAAAAGCCAAAGTCGGACCATGATACAGTTCTAAAAGATTTACATTTCCAATTTTTTTAATGTTTACAACCTCTTTATCTTTAAAATTTTTATAAGCGTCCTGAATTACAGATCTAAGTTTATCTTTAGATAAATTATCAGAGCAAAAATTAAATAAAATTTCTACTGCAAGTTCAGAGTAAGATAATTTGCTTAAGTTTATTAAATTTGATTTATTGTAAGACCTTATCTCTGAAGGCAAGAATAAGCCTCCGTCTGGTGCTAAACCTCTTAAGAAAATATCCTTAAAATTAAAATTTAAAGATTTGTCTCTAGTGCTAAAATAATTCATTTCTTTCTTTTAAAATATAAGTAATAAAGTAAAATTGATATTGCTATAGAATACCAAGTTATAGCATATTTGAGGTGATTATTTGGCACATCAATTGTTATTTTTTTAGGTAATGGCACTTTTATTTCTGGATTTTCTAAAAATATTACAAAATTAGGATACTTAGTTTTTGTAAATTTCTCTATATCATTCAAATTAATTGAAAACCAAATATTATTTTTTAAATCATTGTCAGGTTTGAATATGTTCGGTTTGTAAATTTTTCTTAAAAGGCCTGTAATTTTTTTTGATTTAACATTTATATCTATTTCAGAAGATCCTTTAAGTTCCTTTTCAATCCATCCTCGATTAACTAAAACATTTTGGTTATTATTGGTTGTAAACGGAGTAATAACATCATAACCAGGTTTTCCTTTTTCATTTAAGCTGTATAAATAAATTTGATCTATAAAATTAAAAGAACCTTCAGAGACAACTCTCTGGTAATTTTTTTCAATTGAATTGGAATATTTTATTGGAGTAGAATTTAAGCCAAAATTAATTTCACTTATTAACTCCATTTTCCATTGCAAGCGATAAAGTTGCCATGTGCCTAATGCACAAAACAATGTGATGAACAGAACTACAAATAACTGAAAAAGTAATTGTCTTTTCAATTTGAGATTAACTTCCCCAAATATAGATTGCAGCAAAAAGGAATAACCAAACTACATCGACAAAGTGCCAATACCACGCAGCTGCCTCAAAACCAAAATGATGCGTCGGTGTTGAATGACCTTTCATTGATCTAAATAAGCATACAGCTAAGAAGATTGTTCCAACGATTACGTGAAAACCGTGAAAGCCTGTAGCCATGTAAAATGTAGAACCATAAATATTTCCATCTAAAGTGAATGTAGCATGGTGGTATTCATAAGCTTGAAAGCATGAAAATATAAACCCTAAAAATACAGTAGCAATTAATCCATTTACAAGTCCCTTTCTATCGTTCTCTAACATTGCGTGGTGCGCCCACGTCACAGTTGTTCCAGATAATAATAGGATAAGAGTATTGATTAATGGTATATCCCATGGATCGAAAGTCTTAATATCTGGCGGTGGCCAAGTACCTCCAATAGACTCCGTTGGAAATAAACTTGCATTAAAATAAGCCCAGAACCATGCAACAAAAAACATAACTTCTGAAGCAATAAAAAGTGTCATTCCATATCGATGACCAATTTGTACGACTGGGGTATGGTGACCTTGATGTTCTGCTTCTTCAATCACATCTCTCCACCACATAAACGCACCATAAATTACTAGAGCAAAACCAACTAATAAAAGCCAAAGAGCTTTAGAATGGAAATAATATACTGCTCCGACTGCTAACACTAAAGTTGCAAATGATACATATATCGGCCAAGGGCTTGGATCAACTAAATGAAACTCATGTTTTTTTTTATCAGCCGACATTAGATTTTTTCCTTTTCATAAAATTCTGATGCAAAAAATGTAAAAGACAATGTTACATCTGAAATATTCTTAGTTTTATTATCATCAACCACTTTTGGATCCAAGAAAAATGTTAAAACAAATTCTTGCTTCTCATTAGGTTTTAAAGTTTGTTTTTCAAAACAAAAGCAGCCAATCTTGTTCAAATACTTACCAAATGAAGAAGGTGAAACATTGAAAGAAGCTGAACCAGAAGAAATTTGGTTACTTGGGTTCTCAACATTAAATTTAACAGTATGAACTTGGCCTGGTTTTAAATCCAAAGTATTTTTTTCTGGGTAAAATTTCCAGTCTGAAGTGCTATGAACATTAGTATCGAATCTCATTTTATAATCCTGATTTATTATTATTTTTGGAATTTCTTTTTCAGAGGCATTTTGTGTTGTCCCACCAAAACCAGTAACTCTGCAGAATAAATCATATAAAGGCACTGCCGCAAAGGATAAAGCCAACATTAAAAAGAATATTGACACTAAAGCGATTGGAGTTAAATTTTTTTTATTAATCGTCATTAAATTTCTCGATTATAAATCCCAATATTGTAGAAAGTAAGTGCAAACAAAAAAATCATAAACAGCACTAATAATATTGCAGTAATTATGTTTTTCTTTTTTTTATTCATTAATAAAGACTCCTTGCATTATCAACAAGTAAAATAAAATATATAAAAAATAAATAAAAAATTGAGAAGATAAATACTTTTCTTGCAATTTTGTTAGATACTTTCGTAATCTTAGCTTTAAACAATTCTACACATAAATAATTGTAAATCAGTGTTATAATTAATACTGTAGCTAAGTAAAATATGCTCGCGAACTCAAAATAATATGGAGCTACCACTATTGGCAGCATAGCAAATGAGTAAAATAATATATTTTTTTTTGTAGTTTTTGTTCCAGCTATAACTGGTAGCATTGGTATCTTAGCTTTCTTGTAATCTCCTGACTTATATAAACTCAATGCCCAGAAATGTGATGGTGTCCAAATAAAAATAATTAAAAAAAGTATTATTGGTTCAATTGTTATAGTTCCAGTTGCTATCGTCCAACCAATAACTGGGGGCAAGGCGCCAGCAGCTCCACCAATTACAATATTTTGAGGAGTTTTTCTTTTCAGCCAGATTGTATAAATAAAAAAATAAAAACCAATAGTTGACGCTAACAATATCGCTGAAATTAAATTTGCCGAATAGTAAAGCATTGTAATCGATACAAATGACAAGATAATTCCAAAGTATAAAGCCTGATTTCTTTTTACTTTTCCTGTTGGTATTGGTCTTAAGCATGTTCTGCTCATTAGAGCGTCTAAATCTGACTCATACCACATATTTAAAGCTCCAGCCGCTCCAGAGCCAATTGCTACCGCAAGTAAAGAAATTAAAGAGGTTTTTAAGTCGACGCTATAAGGTGCAACCAATAAACCAACCATGCATGTAAACAACACAAGTGACATTACTCTTGGCTTCATTAGATTAAAGAATGAATTAAAGCTAAAAGCTAAACTTAGTTTAGAATTAATTGTTTTTGAAATTGTTTGGCTCAATTTACTTTACTTTAGGCAGCTCTTCAAAGGTATGGAACGGCGGCGGTGAAGACACTGTCCATTCCAAAGTTGTTGCTCCTTCTCCCCATGGATTTTGTTCTGCTTTTTTCTTTTTTGCAAAAGCGTATAAAAGATTTATTAAGAAAACTGCTAAACCTACAACTGAAATGTACGAACCAATTGATGAAATATAATTCCATCCTGCAAATGCATCTGGATAGTCAGCGTATCTTCGTGGCATGCCTGCTAGTCCTAAAAAATGCTGAGGAAAGAAAATTAAATTTACTCCAATAAATGTTAACCAGAAGTGAAGTTTGCCTAAAAATTCTGAATACTCATATCCACTCATTTTGCTAAACCAATAATAAAAACCTGCAAATATTGCGAACACTGCTCCTAAAGATAGTACGTAATGAAAATGTGCTACTACATAATAAGTATCATGTAATGCGGTATCTACGCCAGCGTTAGCTAAGACTACTCCAGTAACTCCTCCAAGAGTGAATAAAAATATAAAACCTATTGCCCACAACATTGGTGTTTTAAAACTTATAGAGCCGCCCCACATCGTTGCTATCCAAGAAAAAACTTTAATTCCTGTTGGTACTGCAATGATCATGGTAGCAGCTAAGAAGTATGCTTTGGTATCTGTATCCAATCCAACTGTATACATGTGGTGAGCCCACACAACAAACCCTACTACACCAATAGCAACCATAGCGTAAGCCATTCCTAAATAGCCAAATACTGGCTTCTTAGAAAAAGTTGAAACTATATGGCTAATCATTCCAAAACCTGGAAGAATTAAAATATAAACTTCTGGGTGACCAAAAAACCAAAATAAGTGTTGAAATAAAACTGGATCTCCACCAGTTTGAGCTTCAAAAAAAGCAGTTCCAAAATTTCTATCGGTCAGAAGCATTGTGATTGCTCCTGCTAAAACTGGTAATGATAATAAAAGTAAAAATGCTGTTACTAAAATCGACCATGAGAATAATGGCATTTTGTGTAACGTCATGCCAGGTGTTCTCATATTTAAAATAGTAGTTATGAAATTTATTGCTCCTAAAATAGAAGAGGCTCCAGCTACGTGTAAGCTTAAGATTGCTAAATCCATTGCTGGTCCTGGTTGACCTGTCTTAGAAGATAAAGGAGGGTAAATTGTCCAACCTCCTCCAACACCTTGTGCACCAGGAGGGCCGTCCACAAAAATTGACGCTATTAGTAAGATTAAAGCGACTGGCAATAACCAAAAAGAAATATTATTCATTCGAGGAAACGCCATATCAGGAGCACCAATCATTATTGGCACAAACCAATTACCAAATCCACCGATCATTGCTGGCATCACCATGAAGAAAATCATTATTAGTCCATGCCCTGTAACCAACACGTTATATAAATGATAATTGCCTCCAAGAATTCCATCACCTGGGTGCATCAATTCCATTCTCATTAATACTGAAAAAGCTGTGCCAATTATTCCAGCGATAATTGCAAAAATTAAATACATTGTTCCGATGTCTTTATGATTTGTAGAATAAGCCCATCGCTTCCAACCAGTTGGGTTATGATGATGTTCGTGAGATGCAGTTGTTGCTGACATTATTTCATTTCCTTAATTTTTTTAGCTACTTTTAAATTTTTATCAATTTCTTCTTTTGCAAATTCTACTTTAGCTTTTTCCAACCATTGATTGTAATCTTCTTCGGTTACTACATTAACAGTTATCGGCATAAAGGCATGTTTAATGCCACATAGTTCTGAACACTGACCGTAAAAAGTTCCAGTTCTATCAGCCTTGAACCATGTTTCGTTAATTCTTCCTGGAACAGCATCTCGCTTAACTCCAAATGACGGTAAAGCCCAAGCGTGTAAAACATCATTAGCTGTAATCATAACTTTAACCACTTTATTTACTGGAACGAAAACTTCATTATCTACTGCAAGCAATCTTGGTTGTCCTTCTTTTAAATCTTTCTCCTCAATCATATAGGAATCAAAAACTATATTTTCATCAGGATATTCATATCCCCAGTACCATTGATATCCTATTGCTTTAATAGTTACATCAGCCTTTGGAATCTCATCTTGAGAATATAATACTTTAAATGATGGAACAGCTAGAACAATTAAAATTAAACAAGGTACCAGTGTCCAAATAACTTCGATTAATGTGTTATGGCTTGTTGTTGAAGCTTCTGGATTTCTTGAGGCTCTATACCTTATGCAGGCGTAAGCTATAAGAAAAAGAACAAAAACTGTAATTGCTGTGATGACAGGTAACAACATATAGTCATGAAACCAAACTATATCATCCATTGTTTTAGAAGCTGATTTTTGAAAACCTAATTGCCAATCTTTTGGTTCATTAGCCAAAACTGAAATTGGCGTTAAAGATAATAAAGTGAATGCAATTTTTTTAAGCATGAGTTTTTATACAGCTTTTAAACAATTTCACAATTTCAATTAATGCGACAATTAATGAAAGTTATTGATAAAATTTACTAATGAAATAGCGCTTATTACGGCGGTATCCGACCTTAGAATGTTTCTAGATATTGTAAATGGCACTACGTTAGGATTTCCATGAATAAGTTCTATTTCTGAGGGTGAAAAATCTCCCTCTGGACCTATAAGCACGGATAAAAATTTAGCTTCACTTAAAACTTCTTTTTTTAAATTATCTTTAGAATTTACATCTGCAAATAATAATTGTGTAGATCCATCTAATTTTTCAAGAAAATCTTTGAGCTTTATTACTTGAGAAATTTCTGGAGGAATTAATTGATTTGACTGTTCAGTAGCTTCAATAACAATTTTTTTTGCTCTTTCAAAATTTAACTCTTTAACCTCTGTTCTCTCAGATATAATCGGTGTGATTTTAGCGACTCCAAGTTCTGTGGCTTTTTGTAAAATATAATCCATTGGGCTTTTCTTAACTAAACAAATGGCTAGCTCAATATTTGATTTTGTAGTCGGTTCTTTTAATTTATTTAAAAATTTTACTTCAACCCGATCTTTATCTAAAAATACGATTTCGCTTAGCCACTCTCCATTTTTATTGAAAAAATTTATATTAGAACCCCTTTTCATTCTCATTACATTGGCAACGTAATGTGTGTGCTCTTTAGATAATAGGCTTGTAGAATTTTCTATTATATTTTCTGGGTGAAATAATCTAATATTACTCATTAAGATCAATTTAAGTTATGAAAAATATTAAAGCAATAATTTTTGATGCGTATGGCACTCTTTTTGATGTCAATTCAGCTGCAGAAAAATGTAAAGATAAAATCGGTAGCAAGTGGGAAGGTTTTGCTAATTATTGGAGAACCACGCAACTAGAATATACTTGGCTTAGAAGTTTAATGAACAGACATAAAGACTTCTGGCAAATTACAGAGAATAGTTTGGATAAATCAATGAAAGCTTTTGATATCAATTTCTCCATGAGAAATGAATTACTTAATCTCTATAAAGTACTTTCGCCGTTTGAAGAGGTTCCTGAAGTTTTAAAAACTTTAAAAGAAAAGAATTATAAACTTAGTGTTCTTTCAAATGGAACACCTGCCCTTCTCAATGAATTAATTGAAAGCAATAACCTCAAGAATATTTTTGATGACATTTTTTCAATTGAAGAAGTTGGAATTTATAAACCAAGCTCAAAAGTTTATGACATGCCAATTAAAAAATATAAAATACAAAAAGAGCAAGTTGCATTTTTAAGTGCAAATACTTGGGATGTGTCTGGTGGTGGAAATTATGGTTTCAACTCCATTTGGGTGAATAGGAATAATAATATTTTTGACAACCTTGATTATAAACCCAGCGACGAAATTAAAAATTTGAAACAACTATTAGATATTGTATAAGCAAATTAAAAATTAGGAGAAATTAAATGACTAAAGGAAAAAGAGCTGGAGACACCCCGATAGGGATAGATGTCTTAGAAGGTAAATCTTATTATTGGTGCACATGCGGATTAAGTGCGAAACAACCTTTTTGTGATGGATCACATAAAGACACAGCTTTTAAGCCTTTGCCGTATAAGGCCGATCAATCTAAAAAAGTTTTTTTCTGTACTTGCAAACTAACAAATGATCCACCTATGTGTGATGGATCACATAACGTTAAATAGTTTTTATGAAAAATATTGAAGTTAAAAAAATTATAAAAGCTTTAAACGCGTCAGATGGTGCTGGTGTAAAATTAAAAAGAAGTATTGGCACGCCTGAAGCAGATTATATTGATCCTTTTTTAATGCTTGATGAGTTTGGTTCAGAAAATAAGGACGATTATATTGCAGGTTTTCCTCCTCACCCTCACAGAGGAATAGAGACGGTTACTTATATGTTAAATGGAGAATTTGAACATCAAGACAGCACTGGTGCCAAAGGAATTATGGCATCTGGCGATGTGCAATGGATGAAAACTGGTAGAGGTATTATACACTCAGAAATGCCTGCTATGAAAGAAGGTAAACTGCTAGGATTCCAATTATGGATCAACATGCCCGCAAAGCTTAAAAAAAACAAACCTGAGTATCTTTATATTAAAGGAAATGAGCTTGGAACTCACAAAGATAACGACAAAATTGTTAAAGTGATTGCTGGTAAATATGAAAATGCTGAGGGACCTGAAAAAAATCATAATGTGGAACCAATTTATTTTCATGTAATTTTAAATGAAAGCAAAGAATTTAATTGTGAAACTCCAGATGGACACAACAGTTTTATATATTTGCTTAAGGGTCAGTTAAAAATAGGTGAAAACGAGCACGAAAAAACTTCTGACTCAAATCTAATTTTACTTGAGAGAGGTAAAAAACTTATTGTCAAAGCAGCCAAAAAATCTGAATTTTTATTTATTGCTGGCAAACCTATAGGTGAGCCTATAGCTAGAGGTGGTCCGTTTGTTATGAATACTAAAGCAGAAATTCTTGAGGCTGTTCGAGATTATAATAACGGAACATTTGCTAAATATTAAAAGTTCAAGTACGTTCCTTGAATGCCAAAAGCAATAATTATAAAAAAAAACGGAGGGCCTGAAGTTTTAGAACTTCAAGATGTTGAGGTCGGAACCCCTGGTCCAGATGAAATTAAAGTTACCAATCATGCAATTGGTTTAAATTATATTGATACCTATCATAGGTCAGGTTTGTACCCCCTCAAGTTACCAAGTGGAATTGGATTAGAAGCTGCAGGTAAAATAGAAGATGTTGGGTCTAATGTTAAAGAATTTAATATAGGTGATAATATTGCTTACGCTTCAGTACCGCTTGGAGCTTACTCACAACAAAGAATTATACCATCCAAAATAGCAGTAAAAGTGCCAGAAGGTATTTCTCATAAACAAGCAGCAACCTTAATGACGAAAGGTTTAACAACTAATTATTTACTTTGTAAAACTTATAAACTTAAAGCTGGAGAAACTGTTTTATTTCATGCGGCGGCAGGAGGTGTTGGTCAAATATTTGCTCAGTGGGCCAACAGCATTGGAGCAAAAGTTATAGGAACAGTGGGTTCAGATGAAAAAATTAAAATCGCAGAAGAAAATGGTTACGCTCATGTCATTAATTATACAAAAGACGATTTTGCTAAGAAAGTAATGGAGATAACAAACAATGAGGGAGTTCCAGCCGCATTTGATGGTGTAGGAAAAAATACTTTTCATGGTTCATTAGCATGTCTTAAAACTAGAGGAATGATGGTGAGTTTTGGAAATGCATCAGGTCCTTTGGATCCGGTTAACGTTCCAAAAGATATTCAGCCAAAAGGTCTTTACTTAACACGACCATCAATTGGTCAGTATTTTACTAATAGAAAGGAACTTCAAGCTGGTGCGGATGCAGTATTTGAAAAAGTAAAATTTGGAAAGATTAAAATTAAAATTTCAAAAGAGTATAGCTTAATAGATGCAAATAAAGCTCACGAGGAATTAGAGGCAAGAAAACTTACTGGTCCAGCTATTTTAATTCCATAATGGAAAAAAAGATAATATCCCCTTGTATAAGTATATGTAGAACTGATCCTGTCACAGGCTATTGCTATGGTTGTGCTAGAACTAATGATGAAAAAAGACAATGGAAAGATGAAAATACTCAAAGTGATTGGAAGGTAGACAATTTAAAAATTATTGTAACTAGAATGCAAGGTTGGCAATTAGCAACTTTTAAAGAGTCTTATGATCATAAGATAAATAAAGGTATATCTTTATTCAAAAAAAAATTGTTAGAAAATAAATAAAATTACAAATCATTTTTCATTGAGTCCATATCACTCAAATGAAACTTTAGGGCTTGGTTTGAAAGTCTTATTTCTTGTAAAAATAAAAATATTGAAATGATCATACATAGACAACAAGCTGCAAAAACCAACCTAGCAGATTGTATGCTTCCAAGGTAAAGCAATAAAACTGTTGTCATATTGAATAGAAAACCAAAGGCCGCAAAGCCCATTGTATACTTTAAAAGGTTTGTTCTATTATTAAGAACATGTAATTGATTTTCCAATTGTGGAGGGGTTATTTTATCGTAAGTTAATTGATCATGTAACTTCCTGATTAAACCACTTAGTGTATGAAATCTATTGCTATACATCGTCATCATTAGAGGAATTGCTGGAAACATTAAAGCCGCAACTGTGTAATCTATATCCATATCGAATCAAATTGATTATGAAGATAGTGTTTGATATTTACAAGTAATATTTCATGCGTCATCTAAAAATATTTATAGAATTAACAAGACTAAATAAACCAATTGGTTTCATGCTATTATTTTGGCCATGTTCCTGGGGGTTGTCTTATGCTTATATTTTTAGTCAAGATTTAAAATTATTTTTTCTTCATTTAATATTGTTTTTTTTAGGGTCAGTCTTGATGAGGAGTGCAGGATGTATCGTCAATGATATAGTTGATAAAGATTTTGATAAAAAAGTTCAAAGAACAAAATTACGACCAATTGCATCCGGTAAAATAACTATAAAAAGGTCTTTAGTCTATGTTTCAATGCTTTGTGCTTTAGCTTTTTTAATATTAATACAATTTAATTTTTTGACAATTATGCTGGGTTTAAGCTCAATGATTTTAGCATTTTCATATCCTTTCATGAAAAGAATTACCTACTGGCCGCAGCTTTTTTTAGGGATTACTTTTAATTGGGGGATTGTAATGGCTTGGTGTTCAATAAATAATGATGTTTCTCAAGAAATAATTTTACTGTATATAGCAGCCATATTTTGGACATTGGGATATGACACCATTTATGGCGCACAAGATATGTCAGATGACGAAATCATTGGGGTTAAATCTACAGCAATCAAATTTAAGGAACATATGAAGTTATTCGTAATTGTGAGTTATATAATAACTATTTTTTTTATATTTTATTTATTTTTAGACACTCAATTTGACTTATCTAATATTTTAATTTCTTTTTTTGCAATGAGTTTAATTTATCAGGTGTATAATTTTAAAATTAATAATCCTATTTCTTGCTTAAACACTTTTAAAATTAATAATCTTTCTGGCTTACTTCTTTTTTTTGGAATTTACTTAAAAGGTATAAATTATGGAATATAAAGAGCTTAAATTAATTTTAAAAAGGCTTTATAGCGAATATGTAAAAAATTATCTTAATAAAATTTTTTTAGCTTTATTATTATCGATTGTGGTCGCTGCAAGTACGTCTGGTATTGCTTGGCTTCTTGATCCTGCAGTTAAAAAAATCTTTATAGAAAAGAATACTACTCTTTCTTGGCTTATACCTGTTTTAATTATTATAGCTTTCGCTGGAAAAGGAATATCTCTTTATGTTGCAAGATTAATCATAATAAGAGTTGGAGAAGAAGTTTCCGGCACTATAAAAGCTCAAATAGCAAATAATATTATAAAGTCAGATATACAAACCTTGGATAATAGACACTCGGGTAAATACGTTGGAAATGTAATGTATGACTCTGGTCAAGTTCAAAATCTTGTTAGTACAGCAGTCTTAAACATAATGAAGGATAGTTTTTCAGTAATCGCTCTTGTAAGTGTGATGTTTTATCAAAATTGGAAATTAGCATTGTTTGCAATGCTTATGATGCCTCTTGCTGCTGGATTAGCAAAGTCATTAGGAAAAAGAATTGGTAAAGCCGTAGGTAAAGCTGGAGAAGCCTCTGGTACTTTAGTAACTTTCTTATCGGAAATATTTAAAGGCTCCAGAATGATAAGAGTTTATCAAAAAGAAGATAAAGTAAATGATGATGCTAAAAAAGTAATTAGAGACATGATGGAAAAAAATATTAAAACAGCAAGTGTTATGATCAGAGCTGCACCACTAATGGAAACACTAACAGGTATAATGATTGCAGGGTTTATAGCTTTCTCTGGATTATTAATCGCTGCTGGAGAATTAGAAGTAAATAATTTTTTTTCATTTCTTGCTGCTATGATGCTGGCATATCAACCTATAAGATCTTTAGCTACTATTAATCTAGCTATTCATCAAGGAGCAACGGCTTTTAAAAGAATAAGTAAAATAATTGATAAAGAAATTAAAATTAAAGAAGATAAGAGCTTGCCTGATCTAGTAATTAAAAAAAATAATATTAATTTTCAAAATGTTTTTTTTAAGTATGAGACTACTGATAAGCAAACAATTAAAAATATAGATCTTTTTATTGAAGGGGGATCTATGGCAGCGTTTGTTGGACACAGTGGTGCAGGAAAAAGTACTATACTCAATTTATTGCCTAGATTTTATGATCCGCAAAATGGTGTGATAAAAATTGATGAACAAGATATCTCCAAGGTAAGATTAAGCTCATTAAGAAAAAATATCTCACTTGTTAGTCAGGATATAATTTTATTTGATGATACAATTAAAAATAACATTTCTTATGCAAGAGAAACAGCTACACAAGAAGAAATTGAGAAAGCATGTGACTTTGCAGCAGCCAATGAATTTATTGATAAATTGCCTAATAAATTTGAGACCACTATTGGTGAAAATGGTGTTCGATTATCTGGTGGACAAAAACAAAGAATTTCAATAGCAAGAGCAATTTTAAAAGAATCTCCCATCATACTTTTGGATGAAGCTACCTCATCATTAGATGCTGACTCAGAAAAAATTGTCCAAAATGCAATTATTAACTTAACTAAAAATAAAACTACTTTGGTGATTGCTCATAGATTATCTACTATTCACAAAGCTGATAAAATTTTTGTTCTAAAGAATGGAGAAATCGTTGAGTCGGGTGATCATAATTTTTTAATAAATAACTGTGATGAATATAAATCTTTGTACAAACAACAATTAAGATAAAATGTTTATTTTTTATAGAGTTATTACTACGTTGCTCTATCCAGGATTGTGTATTTTTATTTATTTAAGAAAAATCCTTAAAAAGGAAGACTCTAAAAGATATAAAGAAAAAATTTTTAGTTCTCATTTTAAATTTGATAAAAACAAAGATAAGAAACTATTTTGGTTTCACGCTGCAAGTATTGGTGAATTTAAAAGTATTTTACCAATCATAGATGAATTAAATATCAAAGATAAAAAATTAGAATTTTTAATCACTACAACTACTTTGAGTTCCAGCCATGTGGCTAAGGAAGAATTAAAAAAATATAAAAATGTACACCATAGATTTTTACCGTTAGATGTAAACTTTTTAGTAAAAAAATTCTTAGATATCTATAAACCTAACGTATTATTTTTAGTAGACTCAGAAATTTGGCCTAATCTAATCTCGAATGTCTCTGGAAAAAAAATCCCAATTGCTTTGATAAATGCTAGAATTACTTCAAAAAGTTTTTCTAGGTGGATGATGTTTCCAAAAAGTGCAAAAAATATTTTTAATAAAATCAATATCTGCTTGTCTTCTAATTTGGAAACAAAAAATTATTTAAGTAAACTTGGAGCAAACAATATCTTTTTTTATGGAAATATAAAACTTATTAAAAGAGCAAATAATCAATTAATACAAAATGGTAATGAAAAAATTTTATTAAATAATAAATTTTGGCTTGCGGCAAGTACTCATGCAGGAGAAGATAATTTTTGTATAAATACTCATAAAGAACTCAAAAAAAAATTTTATAACATCAAAACTATTATTGCTCCTAGACATATTGAGAGAGTAGATGAAATAAAATCTCTCTGCGAAAAAAATAATCTTCGTTGTCAAATTTTAAATCATAATGAAATTATTTCTTTAGATAAGGAAGTATTAATTTTAAACTCTTTTGGAATTTTACAAAATTATTATAAATATGTTAAAAGCGTTTTTATAGGAAAATCAATATTAGAGAAATTAAAACATCAAGGTGGTCAAAATCCTTTGGATGCTGCAAACTTAGGTTGTAAAATTTATCACGGTCCCTACGTCTACAACTTTAAGGAAATTTACAACATATTAGGTGAACATAATATTTCAAAACAGGTCAACAATTATATTAATTTATCTAACTATATTGAAAATGATTTATTGTCTCCCAAGGCAGACGAGGATAAATTCTCAAAAATAATTGAAAATTATAGTCAGGAAACTTTAACTAACACAATAAACACAATTGAAAAATATTTAATTAATGAAAATACTTAAACCAAAATTTTGGGATAAAAATAAAGGTTATTTATCTTTTTTTCTATTACCATTAACTTTAGTTACAATATTAATTATTTTTTTAAAAAAGAAACTTATTAAATCTATTAAATTTAAAATTTCAGTTATTTGTGTTGGAAATATATATGTTGGCGGCACAGGAAAAACTCCTTTTGCAATTTTTTTAGCCAATAATCTTTTAAAAATTAAAAAGAGACCAGTTATAATAAGAAAATTTTATAAGTCACATGAGGATGAGTACCGATTAATAAAAGAACATTTCAATCAATTAATTACAGCAAATAATAGAATAGAAGCCATAAAAAAAGCTGAGGTGTCAAATTTTGATACAGTTATATTAGATGATGGTTTTCAAGATTATTCTATAAAAAAAAAATTAAATATAGTTTGTTTTAATCAAAATCAATTGATTGGAAATGGATTTATTCTGCCGGCAGGTCCACTTAGAGATAGTTTACAATCATTGGTCGAAGCGAATATTATTATTATAAATGGAGAAAAAGACCTTGAATTTGAAAAAAAAATTTTAGAAATAAATCATAATCTAGATATTTTTTATTCATATTATAAACCTATCAATATAGATCAATTCAAAGGTAAAGAAATACTAGCTATAGCTGGCATTGGAAATCCTGAAAATTTTTTTCGATTAGTTGAAAACAATGGTTTAGTTATAAAAAAAAAAATTGTTTATCCTGACCATTATAATTTTACAGAAAAAGAAATAGAAAATATTTTAAGCCTAGCCAAAGAGAAAAATTATCAGATTTTAATGACAGAAAAAGATTATTATAAAATTAGAGATTTTAATAAAAGTAACTTTCAATATCTGAAATTGACACTAGAGATAGAAAAAAAAGAAAAACTACTTAATAGGATAAAAGAAATTTATGATTAAAAATTTAAATTATTTTTTTCAAGCGATTTTTATATATATATTCTTTTTAATAGCTCGGGTTTTGGGTTTAAAGTTAGGAAGAAAATTATTTTCATTTATTTTTTCAACTATTGGACCTTTTTTTAAATCTAAGAAAATAATTTCGAATAATCTAAAAAATTTTAATAGCAAGATAGACTCTTCAAGAAAAAAGGAAATTATAAGTAATATGTGGAAAAATTAT
>Ga0315315_10003133_pt1 | contig 15148 bp, 29 predicted proteins | sample M140m3416metaG_FD_203699 | JGI IMG/M metagenome (GOLD analysis project Ga0315315, IMG submission 203699) | Ammonia-oxidizing marine archaeal communities from Monterey Bay, California, United States - M1 40m 3416 | ecosystem: Environmental > Aquatic > Marine > Intertidal zone | place: USA...
ACCATACCTCCGTGCTTTACTTCACAGTGTAGTTTAGGTTCACTTGTTACTATTGGTGCGGCAAGTGTACCGCTTGGCTGAAGTACTCCATAGTTACGATATGCACGAACACCTTTGCCTGTGTTATAAGCCAGTACAGTTACATTTGCAATCTGTGTAGTTCTAAAATCGCCTGTTTCTGGCATCTCACTGATATGACATATAGGTATCCAAACCTTACTAAAGATTTGTTCTATTTCCATGTCAAAGATTGCTTGATTGTTGTAGCACTTGCTACTAATTGATTCTACTTTTGGTTCTGCTAACCAATTTTTATGATTGCGTGGTGGCATTTAATGCTCTCCTTATGCTGTATTTAATTTATTATAGCATAATAAAATGACACAATCTAATACAAAAATAGTATTAACAAATAGGCACTGCCTATTTTTTAGCGAGTGTCTTCATTCTACTTTCATCAATAATGAAAGCGCCTTCCGGACTATTAATTGCGGCTATAAGTTCTAGCCATTGCTTGTTGCTAATACGCAAGCTACATTCTTCATTGAGAACACTGTTCCACTGTGAAATATAAACACCCTCATCTTCGATTGAGATTTGAAGATCGTCTTCATAACCTTTATCGTCTAAGATTACTATTTCAATTATGTCATGTTCATATTCCACAGTGTACATTTTATTTTTCCAATTTGAAACAAACAAGCTCTTTGCCTGTTCCTGTTGTAATCACAATGCTTTTTGCATTTGGATCCGGAGCCCTGCATTCAACAAGTTCTCCCCATTTATAGCCCTGCTGTTGTTGAGCAGTAGCCGTATCAAAAAAGTCTCTCTCATTTATACTTAATAGTGTAAGAAAGACAAAGCCAGCTTCTAACATATTTTTCTCCTTTCGCTTTTTTTAATATTTGGCACCGGTGGGAGGAATCGAACCCCCGTCTTCAGTTTTGGAGACTGCCATACTACCATTGTACTACACCGATTAAAACTTTAAGTAGTTCTTGGTCATCATTGTTGCTACCTGCTCTACACCACTATCCCATTGATTAGGCGGAGCAGTATCCCACATCATTTCACAAGTATAAGGTAAAACATTCCACATACTTCGACCATCAGTTCTACTTCCCAATAACTCACTTTCTAGTTGTCCAGGACCCCAAGTACAACTACCTACCAATACTCTCCAAAAGTTTGGAAATTCATTATTGTTAAGCATTTCTATCATTTTCTTATCTCTAGTCATGCACAAGTTTTCATTTAATTGTACAGTGTTGTCAGCTATTTGAGTCTCACTTGAGTGTAACACATAAACCTGTGTTACGTCAACCGGGCCACCATAATAGATTGGACAAACAACACCAAGTTGTATACTCTTGCGAAGTTTAACTGCTACCCTAGGTTCAACTTCTTTGTTTATTACCCAACCCTTGGCACCATCTCCACTATGCTTTTGAATGTACACAAGACTGTTTCTAAAGTTGCTGTCATGCATACTTGGCAAACTTAATAAAAAATTGCTACTTGTGTTGAGTTCTACTTTGTCCAAATTCTCTTTCCATATCTACTTGTGATTCAGCTAATATCCTAGCTAGATATTTTATATCATCTACCAAAAACTCACAACGTATCTTGTCATAAGAATCTGTTGTTTTGTATCTTTCTCTGTGTAGTTCAATAGCTCTAGTGTGTAGAAACTCAATCTTCCTGTAATATTCTTCAACGCTGTGGGTCATATGTAATCCTATATGTTGTTATTGTAACTGTATTTAATACGTTTGTCAAATAAATAATACTGTGGAGAGACAAATGAACGCAGAAATAATGAGTGCCAGTGGTGTAGGCTTAGAAATCACCAACTTATTAATGCCTTTTATAAGTGCATTAATGTTACTAGTAATCACACTATGGTTTAAAGACTTTGCTACTAAGATAGCAAAAGGTATGGCTTTTAAAATGAACAAAAGTTTTAATGAAGGCGATACGGTTATACTCGACGGCTCAGATGCATTAATCGTCAAAATAGGATTAAGTGAAACTGTATTTGGCGTATACAGTAGCAAGGGATATACCTGGCGCTTTGTACCCAATGAGCGAATTCCCATGTTGAAACTAGAAAAAGTTATTAACAAAGATCTCCACTTAGATACCGACGAAGAGAAAGCGGCTAAACTTCAAGCAATGATTGATAGTGCCCAAGATACTCAGATCGGTGCTAACAAAGAAGCCATTGAGGAGATCAAAAATGGGAACGGACGTAAAAAGAGGGTTTAGTTACGGTAACGCATTACACTTTGCTGAACTAGCTAATCTTGCATACCAAGAAGAAAAACAATTTAAAAAAACTGCCTCTGCTATGGGATATAAGAATGTCAAATACTTTAATGTAGACGGTGCCCAAGCATATGGTATGGCAAAAGAAGATTACATAGTGTTGGCATTTAGGGGTACGGAACCAACACAGTTCAACGATATTAAAGCGGACCTAAACGCACTACATGTACGCAACGAACTTGGAAAAGGTCGTGTACACAAAGGCTTTAAAAAAGAAGTTGATGATATCTGGGAACAAATCGAAGCATGGATATCCAAACGCAAGTACACACAAGCCTATACTTGTGGACACAGTTTGGGAGGTGCTATGAGTACTATTGCTTGTAGTAGATTGCCAGAAGGTACAATATGCTATAACTTTGGATCACCTAGAGTTGGCACACCAGGTTGGGTACGTGAGTTTAATAATAAATTTACACTGTATAGATTTGTAAACAACAATGATATAGTTCCTAGAGTACCATTTTCAATTATGTGGTACAAACATGCAGGAGAACTACATTACATTAATACTTACGGAAATATTAGAAGTGCTACACTATATCAAAGACTAAAAGATAGATTTAGAGGTTATTGGAATGCATGGAAAAAACGTATGTGGTTTGATAGCATTTATGACCATGCAATGCCTAAGTATGTTAAACGTATACACGACTTTCCGTTTTATACAAATGATATGAAAAAATAATTATAAACCTAAACTCCACATCCATATAGGTATAACTATAAAATGTAAAAGCAAACAGATACCAAGCATTAGGTAAACTGTTCGCTTTTGTGGATTCATTTCTTTACATTCAAGTTCATAGGAGCATACTGCTCGCCGTTATATTTAGAACCAGTTGCATTAGGCCCAGTTTCAACGCCATTGTTACAACCAACAACAACTATTGCACCAAATAAACCAAACGCAAGACAAGTACGTTTTGTCCATACCATAAACATTTCAAATGTACGTTCAGCTTCTTCTTGTGCGGCTTGCCTTACGTCTAACTCCCCCATCCGGCAAACTCCTCTTTGTTTTGCATTCTGACGTGACGTGTAGGCAAATAGTTTTCTGTAGGTCCTAAACATTCCCAACCTGTCTCAGCTAACCATTCTACTAACTGAGTTTTACTACCAAACTTCATTGATGAAGTTTCTCCTGTTCGTGCATTAAGTATTGTGTAGTTCATCCGTTTGCTCCAAAACAAGGTAACAATGGAGTCATGTTACAATAACGTATATAGTCTTCTGATCCTACCATTGCATATGTTGAAGCAATTGGTACTCCTACCATTACGAATAGAATTATAAGAAAGGCCCAGCCTAGTCCTCTTGTTGTACAATAGTTTTCACTCATGTGCGATTTCCTCTTAGTGCAAAAAATAATCCACCTACCCATAACAGTACATGGAAGTTATCATATAAAATTACGTCCCAAAAACTTTCTGGTTGACCTACCCAAATAACACCTGTCATAATACTACAAATTGTAATACCACAAAAACGTGTTAGTATGTCACCATAGTCTTTGAGCCATGCCCAACTTGCTAATAGACCAGCCACAAGTAAACCTACGCCTGCTCCTAATTCACCCCATGCAACAACCCACCATACCAAGTACGGAAGTTCAAATGCTTCTGCATCTTCTAGTGTTACTGGTAACTTACTTAAACCCTGTTGTATGAACACAATAGCTAGCGGGATTCGCAGTAGCCAATGGCTCATACAAAACTCAGGAATACGTTTTACAAAACTCATTTTAATATTCGTTTGCGATATGTATGGTCTGGATCTATCATAGTGACTCTAGTAATTCTTTGAGTTTCTTTTTACTTTTGCCTCTTACTTTGGCACCCGACACATCATTGTCGCCTTCACCTACAACTACAAGAGCAATCATGCCCATTGTTTTATGTGGTGTACACTGATACAAATATACACCTGGCGTGTCAAATGTAATTGTAACTTCTTTACCATTTTTAGATTTCTTTGGTAAGTCCCATCCATCAGGACCAGCGATAAACTCTACATTATGTCCTTTACTAGTTGGTATCCATGTGATTGAAGTTCCAACTTCTACTCTTGCAATGTCTGCAGAGTAAACCATTTTTGCTCCATCGTCACGTTTGTTTAACATCTCAATAGTTAAGTCTTCTCCAAACACTGGAGTTAATGTAAACACTGTAAACAACAGTGTAAGATATACTGTTAATACTTTCATTTAGTTTCCTTTTAATATGTCTGTATAATACTATATAGTACAGGTTGACCCGAAAATCAACCTGTATTTTTACTTTTAAGTGTGTTACTTTGTAGCAGGCTTGTTTAAAAAGTCTGCTTCTTCATCTGTATAGGGCCACATTATTTTTCACCCCTTAGTCTTGCAACTTCGGTCATTAGTTTCTTAGCTTCTTTGTGATAACCTAATCGTGTTAACTCGCTTGCGGCTCTGGCTCTGCCTGCGACTTCAAAAAACATTCTGAATCCGTTTGCAGAATCTGTTAAAAATTGTCCTAGTGGACTTAATACATATTCCATAGCTATTGCTGTCATTACACCCATCCTCTCAAGTTATCGTTGGCTTGTGTTTTAGTGTTTGTTCTATCACTGTGAAAAGTACCTCTTGCGATACTTTCAATATCACTGCGACCAATTCCTAAGTCTTTTAGTTCATGGTCTGTTAGTTGTGAAAGTTCATTTCTTGTTTGCCTAATCATTCGTCTATGCTTTGCTTTTATTTTCATATCATCCACAAGTTCAAATAGTCCTTGAAATGCTTCTGAAAAAATGTTACCTACTGTAATAATTGCCTGCGTCATCTTAATTGTATACTCCTGTTTTCGGCCCTTTGCCGTACTCTTTAATGTGATTATATGCGAATTCCCAATCGTTTGAGTATTCTACTTTTGCCCATGTGCGTATGTCGTTATCTTTGAGCTTCTTTCGCCCAAACATGCTCACAAGGCTTCCATATAGCTTTCTTGCCATCTTGGTCTCCTTTAATTTTATGATGCTTGAGGGAAGCAATACCCCGGTCTGTTTCCGGCGTCACTAAGTCTTTCCCTAGTGCCACTCATTTTTTCTAAGCTGAGGTCGCTTTTCTTACACATTTATTTATGTAAGGATCACTGTCCTAAGTTATGCGTTACACGCATATCGTGTGCGTAAAATTTACACACCTGAGTTGTTTAATGAAATTTGTGCAAAGACTTCTCTTGGTGCCGCTTTACTTGGCACAACACTAATAGCAAACGTTCCAAGCATTCCTGCTTGTTTGATCTTAATAATGTCATCTCCTGTTCTTCCCATTGCAGTTTTACCGTAAGTAAAACTTAGTAACAGGTATGCATCAAATTTATCTCTTGTTTTATACCATTCGAAGTTTTGTTTAACATATTCGTTTTCGGTTGCTTCTCTTGCTTCGTTTTGTGAAAACACTTTAGCAATAGCAGTTCCGCCATTACCAAAAATTGGCGACCAAAGTTTGTTACCCAAATCAAATCTTACATCATTGTTCTGACCTAGTGCATTTTTTCCACCTACTGGAAGTTCAGCATTTACAGCATCAATAAACACACCTAAACTAATAGTGCCGCCAGCTTTTGCTTTGATACCAGCAACCATATTAGGAAGTACTTGTTCGTAGTTCATAATAGTTTTCATTTGTGCTTCACTGTTAGGTCCGCCATGTCCTAAACGTCCGCCACTGCCTTTGGCTCCCATTGCGGCTTTGACTTCTACTTTGCCAATGCCGTCAATCTCAGTATCGCCTTCGCCTTGTGCTAAACGTATTTTGTTGCTCATCATAGCAAGTGCAAACTCACCAGGACCTTTTTGTTTCTCGCCTACACCATAACCTTTTAGTGCATCAAAGGCTTTGATTGCAACTGCATCTCCACCAAACACACTGTTAAATGTATTAACAGGCTGGCTTAGTGCGCCTATGTCTATAGCACCACCGCCTTCTAGTTTTTTAAGAAATCCGCCTAATGCCGCATAATCACTATCAAGTCTACTAATAATCTCTGCAACATTTCTTCTATGTGCTTCTAGTGTAGAAGCCTGCATGTACTCATCTTTTGTTGTAGTAACAAATGCATTGTTGATATTAGATCCAAATGTTTCGCTATTCAGCAGTTTCCAAATACGATCTAGCAATGCCGCTTGCTCAGGAGTGTTGGCATCTAATCCACTAATAGTAGAGATTATGTTTTGTTTCTCTTTATCGAGGTCTTCGTATTCTCGTAAAAACTGTGAGGCTCTCATTAGTCCATATCCACGACCCACTCGCCGCCTTTCCACTCAGCGATGACCGGATCACCCATGTTAACATCTTTAATTATAACTCTAAGTACTGGCATGTTGTTAAAACCTAATTCAGGACCTATAACAGTAGCTTCTTTATAGCCCATGTCAGTTCCATAACCACTGTTTATAACTTTGATCTTCATAGTTTTTGAATCTTCGTTTACATTTTTTGATTCTTCAACTTCTGATAAGAAGCCTCTTAGTTTATCTTCTGGACAACTCATAAGCAATTCTTCAATTGCTGTTTGGTCACCCATTTCTATATCTCTTATTATTTGATCTACTACTTGATCAATTAATGCTTGGTCAACTGCTTCACTAATACCAGCATTACGTTTTAATACATCCAATTCGCTCATAACTAATTCCTTCACTATAGTTATTTATTAGTTTCCGGTAGTTGTAGACTCGTATGTTTTGTTGAACTGATTGTTTACTTTGATAAATGTTGTACACTTGGCTAGTTGTTTAAGTTTAATAGCACCAACATATGTAAGTGTGCTTCTAACTCCACCTAGCACGTTTTGAAGTGTTACTGCAACAGGACCTCTGTAAGGAACAAGTACTGTGCGTCCTTCACTGCTACGATAGTCTTTGAGCCCATCAAAATGTTTGTCATTTGCAGTTGTACTACTCATACCGTAGAACTGTACAAACTGTTTCTCTTCAATTATTCTATTGCCAATACGATCTTCTATTTCATCTGTTATATATTTTTTGGTAATTACTTCGCCACCGCCTTCGTCGTGTCCAGCAAGCATACCTCCAAGCATTACAAAATCAGCTCCGCCTGCAAAAGCCTTAGCCACATCGCCAGGACAAGTACAGCCACCGTCAGCAATGATATGTCCACCCAATCCATGCGCCGCATCGGCACACTCAATAACCGCACTAAGTTGGGGATAGCCCACCCCAGTCTGTATGCGAGTCGTACAAACCGACCCTGGTCCGATTCCGACTTTGACGATGTCTGCTCCATTTAGTATTAACTCCTGTGTTTGATCTGCGGTAACAACATTACCTGCAATAATGACCAAGTTAGGATAGTTTTGTCTAAATTCTTTTACATATTCTATAAAACGTTGACTGTATCCATTTGCTACATCAATACAAACATATTTTAGTTTGTCACCAACTTGTTCATATACATTTCTAAACTTTTGTTCATCTTCTTCTTTTACACCAATACTCATAGCAACGTGTTCACATCTCCATTCAGGTGTATCTTGTTCATCAAAATACCCCACCAGTTCAGCTACACTATAAGTTTTAACAAGACAAGTAAAAATACCTTTCTCGCCTAATTCGTCAGCCATTTCAAATGTGCCAACTCCATCCATGTTGCTAGCCATAATAGGAATACCTTCATAATGGTATTCTTCATCACTATTATAATGTCTAAATTCAAAGCGCCGATCCATCCGCACTTGTTTACGACTACCCAGTGTGCTTCTCTTGGGTCTAATCAAGACGTCACTGTAGTCAAGTTTAACTTCATCTTCTATTCTCATTGGGAACCTCTATATGTTTATAGTTCTTCTAGATCCAAAGCCAGCGGGTATCCTGCCACGCGACTTACCGAAATGCTTTCTGCTACTTTTTGTTCTGCAATCTCATAATAGTATACACCAGCAACACCTTTGCCGTCATTGTGTACTTTTAATGTAATATCCTGAGCCCCTTGGTCACTGTGATTAAACACATTAACCAACAATTCAATAACAAATTCCATCGGTGTACTATCATCATTAAACATGATAACACTATATTTCTTTGGTTTTGAAATATCCAATTTGTCCGTATTTTTAATTTCGACTTCTGTATCCATAATAGTATTTACCCAAGTTAGTGGGGGCATTTCTACCCCCACTTTACTTTATTTGATAGCGATTGTTTTAGGTTTCTTTTCCTCTGGAATGATACGCTCTAGTTCAATATAAAGCATTCCATTTTCCATTCTAGAACCTTGCACTACAATATCGTCTGTAAGTGTAAAGTTACGTTTGAAACTTCTTTGGGCAATGCCTTTGTGTAGCCATTCCCAACCTTTTGGCTCTACTTCGCCTTCTGGTTTGTGTTCAATAGTAAGTACACCTTCCGCGACTGTGATAGTCAAATCCTCTTTTGCAACGCCTGCTAGGGCAATTTCAATTTGGAATTTTTCACCGTCTTTTACAATGTTGTAGGGAGGGTATCCGCCTGTGCTATTTTGATTGTGTTCGATGTAGTTAAACATGTTGTCAAATACTCTATCGAAGCCTACTGCATAAGGCGTTAGTTTATTAATGTCGAGGGTTGTTAATCTATTCATTTGCTATCTCCTTTATTAAGCAAGATTAATGTATGTAGACCCATCATTGGCATCTACAAATTTATTTATCAATTTGGGGATTAACCGTGATCCCCAACGAGCTTATTAAGTAGCTACCCTGTTCTTATCTTGTGTACTTGTATTTCTTTTAACGTCTTGTTCTTATCTGTTTCGCTCTGACTGTAATCCTATTACTGTCAAGTTATTAAGTGATAGGAGGGACTACTGATTACCCTCAACCCCAAGTCCAGATCAGCTCTGTGTTACCCAGGGAGCCTAGCATCGGATAGTTACTTCCGAAATAACATCTCTGTGTCTCCACAGTCATGCTCAGCCACTACAGCTACTAGCCAAGTTAATGCCTCTGTAAGCATCGTTTCCTTGCACTATCTAGTAAAGACCGCTAAATCTTTGCTATGTACTTAATATAGTATAGATTGACTGCGAAGTCAACCATTATTTTTATTTTTTTCTTGTTCTTTTAACCAACGTTTACGAGCTTGCTGTTTTTCCCTACGTTTTTTAGCACTAGGCTTTTCGTAGTACTCATTCTTACGCATGTCTTTAATCATGCCTTCGTTGTTCATTAACTTTTTTAATTTTCTAACAGCTCGAGTAACATCATTGTTGCGTACTTCTACATACAATCCTGCCCTGTCGTTGATATCAGAACTCATTTTAGGTCTTCTCATTCTTTCCTCATTAAGACACCGATCATACGGTTTCCATTTATTGCAGGCTTAGTTTCCCACTGGGCGATTCCAATCGTTTCAACTATACGATCCATAACAACGAAACCTTGTTGCTTGTTGGCATTTTCTCTGCCTTTGTATCTTATCAAGCATTTTACTTTATTATTTTTTTCTAAAAACTTTAGTATGCTTTTACACTTGGTTTCAAAGTCGTGATGATCAATACCTAATCTAAATTGCATTTCTTTAATTACAATTTGGTTTTCACGTTGTTTCTTAGCCGCTTCTTTTTCTTTGCGTTTCTGTTCGTAGAAGTATTTATTAGCATCTAGTAACTTAGCAACTGGCGGATCACCGTCAGGGCTAATAACTACTAAATCTGTATTGTGTTGTTCTGCTAGTGCAAGAGCTTTGTCCTTACTCATCACACCCATTTGTCCAGCTTCGCCTACTACTCTAAGTTGGGGAAACCTTATAGCGTCATTGACCATACTACTTTCGTTGGTAGGACGCCTATTTCTAAACTGTCTCAAGACTATCCAACATTAGCTGGGCATAATCATCGACACTGTCATATATTGTATATTTTGGCATTGTGTTCAAAAGTTGTATCATACCTTTCCTCTTTTTATAATTACTAATCATAATTACGTTGTTGTTTTCCTGTGTTAATACACAGACTATACCTAATTCAGTTATATTATCTAAGTCAACATAAACTGTATCACTAAATCTCATCATGCTAACTATCCAGGCAGTATTGCTTCCGTTTATCGGTCCTCCTGGATGGCATAATGTTATTGGTATACTTTTAAATAAATTTTCGTATAACAGTTCTACATCTGCTAGAAACTGTTGTTCACTACTTAGCACACTAATAATTGGCCCATTTTCGGGTAAAAGCATATCAGGTGGCGTAACTGTGTAAATAGGGTTTTCCCTCATAGGGTCTACTTAATCCTCATTTTTTCGTTGATTCTCATCCGCTTTTTCTTTTATGCTTTTTATTTTAACACTCTTAACTTTTTTACCACCTGGATTAGCGGCAAGTGATCCATCCGGTGCATATAACTTTCTACTTTGTCTTTGAGATAATTCTTCTTCAGTAAGTTCTTCATCGTCTCTATTATCAGTATATGGGTTATACTCCTCTTTGTCAAGTTCTTTTGCAACCTCTTCTAATACTTCCGGATCTGCTTTATTTAAAAGTTCTTCTATTTCTGCATCTTTTAATAAATGTGGACCTTTTACTCCATCATCATCCTCTTCGTATTCTTCCTCGAGCACTTGGTCATCAACATCTTCGAACTTTTCACCTTGGAGGGCTTCTTCCATTTGGGCATCTGGATCTTTGGCATCCTCTTCAATATTGTCTGAAGCATCCGCATGTTTATTGGATAACTCTTTATCATGTCTTCTCCATTCAAATGTGTACTGACTTGCAATTAGCAATAGTACTGCTAGTGGATCAAATACAAATATAATTGTAATAATAACCCAACGTACAGCCTGTTCTAGTATGTCTCTATCTGCTTCTTCGTATATAAACTCTGCAATATATTTGATAGGACCTACTTCAGCTTCTAGTTTTCTATACTCTGCTTCAATACTATACTTTTCTTCTGTGAGTGTGTCAATCTCTGTGTTAGCAGTTTTAATTCTAGCATTTTGTTCATCAATAATTGTGTCAACATCTTCACCGCCATCAACTTTAATTTTCTCTCTTAACTGTTGAATAAGTGTTTGACTTGCTTTTACACTATCTTCAGCACTCTTTCTAATGCGAGCAATTTCATCTCTAGCACTTGTAACAATGGGAGATTCAGCTGAACGTACTGTGTCTATCTTTTCTAACATTTGCACTTCTCTGTTTTTAAGTGCTGGTATTTGATTACTTCTGATGTCTTTTACAACACCACTTAATCTTGTTCTTTCTTCATCAACTGTGGTTTTTGATTCTGATCTTAGTTGACTTATCTCATCATTGATTCCATTTATAACTAATTTTTGTTGTTCGATCCATGCATTAGCACTTGCTCTTGTTCTAGGACCTACACTGCCGTCTGCCACACTTCCTATTGTTGTTTGTGCTTGTTTTACTTGCTCACGTTCACCACTTGCAATCTGACCTTCAACTTTAACTATAGTTGCTTGTATATTAGCAACTTGATCCAATAGTGGTTGTACTGCACTATTATCTACTTTAAGACCAGCTATTTTCTCTTCGTATTCTCTTGCACTTTTTTCTAATCTAACTATCTCATCTTTAATGTTCGTTAGCTGGTCTTCGTAGGGTTTGGTTCTATCACTGTCTGCACTTCTCGCATCAGCTATAATTTTTTGTTGTTCATCTATTGCAGGCTGTATTCTAGTATAAGCTGTATCAATACGAGCTTGTTCTTTTTCTATTTGTGCGTTGATATCATCATTACGATTGCCTGTGCTTGTTTCAGCTTTTACAATCTTCTCTTCTGCTCTAACAATTTGAGATTGTAGTCTTGCTATCTCAGTTTCGATTCTACCTAAGTTTTCTACACTCTCAATACTAGCACTGGTCTGTTCAATATGTGCTTTACTAAGGAAGCCAAATATACCCATGCTTGTAATAAACATTAATACTAGCACAGCCACACTTAGGTAGTATCTCAACCACCAAGCGGCTCGCTTCCAGTGTTTGTGTAACCATACTGCGGTTACCAACTTGCCTATTTCTAATGCACCACCCATAACCATAATAGGTATAGCGGCGGCGGCAAAAATCGCCACAAGTCCAGCGATACTATAATATATTGCTACTGCTGAAATTGATAGGGCTGTTATAAAAACTAAGAAACCTAAAAACATTTAATCTCCAAAACGTTCGGCAAAACCTAAATCAATAAGTTGCCGATTGACATCAATACTTGTGCCATCTGCGTTAACCGTACTCAGCTTGCCCATTACTCGACCTGCTTTTCCTCTTTTGTTAACTATAGTTTCACATACAAATTCATTACCTAATAGCTCAGCTAATTTTGTTTTACTAGCTAGAGCTGATTGTCTGTCTGTCTCTTCACTACTTCTAATGTCTTTTACATTGACACCATACAGTTTAATACGTTGCCTAATAACCACATTGAAACCTAAGTCAATGTTAGCGTCAACAGTATTTCCATCTATCACTCTGATTGTATTGCATTGATATGTATACATTATTGCAAAATCCTTCTCTTCATATACTTATTGCGGACGTTTGTCCAATAGCCAGGATTTTGCTTGTGGTTTACGAGGCGGTGTGTTTATGAATCTCTTGATAGCTTTTTCGACCGTCTCAAAGTTTTCCTTGCGATCTGGATCTTCCAAACCGCCACTATTATCTACTAAGTAGAAATTTTGGTTACCAAATAATTGTTGGAACTTCATTAAATTATCTTGCACAGCATGCCACATCTTCATTACCATTTCATCTGGTAATTGACGGGCTCGTTTTCTGTTTCTGTCTTGTGCAACTTCCATATTAGTGTTTACGAATACCATCATAGTATCGTACCCTAATGCTTCTAACTCATCTTTCTGACGTTTTGTTTTTTCTACGTCTTTAGCAGTGCCATCAATAATCAATCCCAATCTACCATCCAAGTAATTACCTTGTCTAGCTTTGGTTAATTTTTTTGCTTTTTCTCTGGCTTCCTGCCCTTGTGGACTTGCAACCACTTCTGGGTCTTTTAGGTCTAATGGTTCTGGCTTTGCTATACTTGCCAGTTTTTCATACACGTCATCACTGTTTACAATTCGCAAACCAGTAGAACCACCACCCATAAGATTCTTCACAACAAAACCCTTGCCGGAACCTGGACCACCTGCAAGGAATACTGCTTTGAAAATATGAGGATCGTTAGGACCCTCATTTATATCATTCATAATTACTTCATTTACTAACATACATATATTTATGCTAGATTAGGTCAATCCCATCTGTAGAATATGTGGGATCCTATACGTCCAATATGGTTCATACCCCTATCAAAACGCCACTTAGGTTTTACATATGTTGCATGATAGTGTGTTGCACCTTCTGTTATACCTCTGTATTTTGCGTTATACATTATATTGCCGGCAACATATTGTGCTTGAGCCCATCCTGTTTCATCAGATGGTTCGTCACTTTTACCATCACACCACCAACTGAACTGACACATGTGTCTAATTGGATTGAAGATCCGTTCGCTTTCTGGCAAGTCGGGATCCTTTTTAGTTTTCCAACTTTCTTTTACAGGGCCTTGCTTGATTACTTCGCAAACAGTATTTGGATATCGATTGTCTTGCATTCTGTTAAGAACCACATCAGCTACTGCGTATTGTCCTGCAAGATTATCACTACGACTTTCGTAGTAGATATTCAGCGCCATGCATATTGCTTCTGGGTCTCTACTGATTAATTGTGGGGGAATATCATTTGTAAGTTTGATAAGTTCGAATCCGCCTTGTTCTTCGTTGCTAGTATATGTTACTGGTGTTGGGGGTCCGGGTTGTGTGATTGATCCTGCTTGTCCATCATCTATAATCAGAAATGCGAAAAAGCCAAAGAAAGTTAACACTGTGCAGTTCATAGTGACTACCAACATTCTCAATGCTGTTTTCATTTTTTTGCCTCACTTACTTGTTATATTTACACTTCGCCAAAAATAATGCGTTCTCTTACTTTGCCTGAATCATCAGTAAAGATAACAACACCATCTTCAACTTTGCCTTGTTTGTTTAAGCCATGTCTTTGATTTGTTAATTTTTTCATATGTTTCATAGCTTGGTTCTTAGTACCAAAGAGGTCACAACTTTTAGTTTGTACACCTCCGTAATTATTATAAAAAATGTTTTCAACTTCGTAAGTAGCCATACCATATACCTTTCTTTATATACAATATAATACTTCAGCTACTAAATGTCAAGTTCAAATTGATAGTCCGGAGCATTTTCTGCTTCGAACTGTTCGACGATTGCTTTCTTTTGAGCAATCATATTCTCCAGAGAATAAACTGCCATTCGCTTCTCATCACTTGCACCTTCTGTCAAGTTAATGATTGCACCTTCAAGTATTTCGATGTCTTGGATTAAATCGTTCATTATCGACTCCAACTGTTAAAGTTTTTTTGGTATGAACTGTTAGGAACTCCTAACCCTTCACCTGCCATGTACATATTCCAGAACAAGCTCACTAAATCTAATTTTGAATCAAGCTCTGTAATTCTTTTTTTATAGTAACTAATTTTATTTGGGCTAATAGGACGTTTGCTTTTTCCTACTGTAGAACGTTCTATAACTTTTATAAAGTTACTTTTTGCTTCAGTAAAAGAATTTGCATGTTGTACTTTAGCAATATCTTCCAAATCAAAATTAACTTGCATTATACAACCTCCTCAAAACCTAACATTGCAACTTTAAAAGTTTTACCATCGACAATCATCTCGTCACCCATGCTAGTTGACCGAAGTCCCATTCCATCATGTAGTGGAGCAAGTGTAGTAACAAAAGGATTGTAATCACCGTT
>Ga0315315_10003135_pt1 | contig 15143 bp, 23 predicted proteins | sample M140m3416metaG_FD_203699 | JGI IMG/M metagenome (GOLD analysis project Ga0315315, IMG submission 203699) | Ammonia-oxidizing marine archaeal communities from Monterey Bay, California, United States - M1 40m 3416 | ecosystem: Environmental > Aquatic > Marine > Intertidal zone | place: USA...
ACCATCCTTCTTCTTAACCTTGAAGGCGATCTTAGGAGCCCAAGCACCATTTGGTTCTCCAGTTTCTTGATCAATAGAAACCTTTACAATAGGAGTATAAAGTTCATTAATTGTCTCTTCAGACATCTTCGGTTTCTTAAACCAACTAGAACAATTCTTCTTTGCTTCCTTCTTAATATATTCATCAAGGCTAGACATTACATCATGAAGGGCTTTCATCTTTTCATCATCATCAATATTATCCATTGAAAGAGAAAATGAATACTTACCAGAATTGGAAACAGATTCATCCTTACCATCATCAGCAAAATAATTCGCATCAAATGGAATCTTCATTTCTGGAGTTTGAAGGTAAATTGGATTAATACCTTCTCCATTATTCATATAGATCATTTTTCCCCCATTTTCAAGTGACTTCACTGCAGAAAAGGAAACATTATTAACTTTGAAATTACCAGCAGAAACTGCCTTACTCATTTTGTTTTGTTTTGTTTTGTTCTGTTTTGTTTTGTTTTGTTCTGTTTTGTTCTGTTTTGTTCTGTTTTGTTCTGTTTTGTTCTCTATTATTTATTTTATATCTATTAATCTAATAATACCAAGTTTCAAATTTTTAAATATTTTTAATGATTTATTATTTAAATATTTTTTTAAAAGAAGTATTTAATAAGTAATGTGTATTTTATCAGAATGTAATAATAAAAGTAAAAACTTGTATGGTGAATATTGTTATAAACATAGAAGGGAATACCTCATTGAGAAGGTAAACTCTGGTATAGATAACAAAAAAGAGTATGAAATAGTAAATATAGAAAGGTGGACTAATAAACTATCTGATTATTTGAAAAAGGATATTTTAACAACCTTATTTGATTTTGGAATTATTAAAACAATATATAAAAATCCTCTAAGTAAGGGAGAACTATTTATACTATTATCTGAAAAAATTAATTCCCTTAAAAAATATAATGAAAAAGATATTCAAATAATAATAAAAATTCAAAAAGGATTCAAAAACGGTCAAGTAAATAGAATAAATAAGTTAAGGGGGGAAGGTTTCTTAAATAAGAAATTATGTAATAATGAAGTTGATTTTTATTCATTTGAAACAGTTGATGAATTAGATAATAAATATTTCTTCTCATATAAAGATGAGAGTAATTTTATATGGTTTTTTGATATACGATCTTTTAATAAGTTAATTGAAATGAAGCAACCTAACCCATATACAATGAAAAGTATTCCTAAAAAAATAATTAATCGTTCTAAGAAGCTTACTCGTAAATTACATTTAACCAAGAATGAAGATTTAATTAATTATAAGCAAATTAAACAAACAAGGAAACAAATAATTAAGCAAAAGACAATTGATTTATTTTCTGATATTGAACAAGCAGGATATTATTGTCAACCCGAATGGTTATTAAGGTTAAGTATAGTTAGAATTCGTAGATTATATCGTAATTTAGAAGATCTTTGGAATTATAGATTACAATTAACAAATGCTCAAAAATCAAGAATATGTCCTCCAAATGGGGTAGCATTTAACAGAAGGGTTAATGAAGTTATGAACTGTAGTGTTATTGAAGATATTCAAAATTTAATCCTCAATGAAGTAATAAAATTTCAGAATGCCCATAGTCCTGAAGATAAAAAATTAGGCTATTTATACTTTATTATTGGATTAGGAAGTGGTATAAGTCAAGAATGTTTTGAATCTCATCCATGGATTGCAAGTGTTTAAAATAATAAAATTAAATTATTTAAACAAATAATAATAGAGTATATCATAATAAGTGCGGTAAAAGAAATTAAAAAAAAAATAAACAAATAGAAAATGCCTCCAGTAAAGAAAACAACTACCAAGAAAAAGACTACTCCTCCAAAGAAGGAATTAAAGAAACCCCCAGAGCCTGTTGTTGAAACCCCGGTTGTTGAGAAGCCGGTTGTTGAAGAAACGGAAGAAAATTATGATGCCGAGTTTACTGAAGTACAGGATGCCCTTAAACAGGCAGTCCTTCTTATTAAAGGTCTATCTACAAAGGTAACTGCCCTTGAGAAGCGTGTTGCCCGTGACCGTAAGATCATGAATAAAAAGATGAAGGGCCGTGCCAAGCGTGTTGTTGACCCTAACAAGCCCCCGAGTGGATTTGCGAAGCCGGGTCCTATTTCGGATGAACTCCGTTCCTTCTTGGACCTCCCTAAGGGTGAACTCATTGCCCGTACCGAGGTAACCAAGCGTATTACTGAATACTGTAAGAAAAGAAATCTTCAGAAGGAAGAAGACAAGAGGACCATCTTTGCTGATGCTGGACTTAGAAAGCTTCTAAGACTTAAGAAGAGCGATGAACTAACGTTTTTCAACCTTCAGAAGTACATGAAGGTTCATTATCCGGCTAAGGATGGGAGTTTTTCTTCTTAAAAAATGATTTCATTCAATGACATTCTCATTGTATTAATTAAGAAATTATGATTTATTTTATTCCATTTTTTATTCATTTTTAATAATTTATTTTTTTTTAGTAAATTGTACCATTTATTTTTATTATACAATTGAATATAATTTTTATTGTATAGTCTACAGAATTTTAAGAATTGTGTTAATTTTTGATATAATTCGCAACGTATTATAAAATAGGATAATACATTTGTTTTTTCATTAATATCAATTTTTTCTTTTGATAAATTTGTAAGATCAAATATCTTTTCAGATTGATAATTACAAAACTCCCTTTCAAGTGCAATTAAGATTAAGAAAAGGTTATATTGTGAACGTTTTACTCTTTGAGAGATGATAAAACAATTTATTATATTTGCCCATATTTCTGTATAAGCTTCATTTGAATTTATTTTATCAGAAGATATATTATATTTCTTTTGATAATATTTTATTATTTCTTGAGAGTCTTTAATATTATCATACCTAAACGCATGGATTAATTCATGAATCGTAACCTTTATTAACTCTTCTTCCCGATAGATTACAATATCAGTTTCATCTCCTAGTTGACAATATCCAGAATTAATTTCATTCCTATTCAATGTTTTTTTTGAAGGAGTCTTTTCTAGAACTTTTTTATTACTAAATAGATATAGATTAAGTGTTAATTTGGATAATCTAATTTTTGATAAACTACCCATAAACCTTATAATAGAGATTAACTCATTCATTAATTGTTTTTTATTTTTATCTGAATAAACATTCAATATAACTTTTGTATTTTTCATTGTAAATCTGACGGATGATTTAGAAATAATTTCTTCTTGATTAATTGAAAATGGAATATTTGACAAAAATAAACCAAAACTTTTATATGGAATATCATATTTACTGTATGTAATATTGATAGGGGATAATTTTATTTTCCTTAAATAATCATATAATAATTTTAATTCATTTGTATCACTAACTTCGGATTTTGAAAAGAAATGTTCCCTTAAAATGATTGATTCTTCAGTAAACATTAATGGTTGATAATTATTATATAATTCTTTTTTTTTATTATTATATTTACTTTTATTATTTTTACTTCCAATAACTAAAAGTATTATCAACAATAAAATAACTATATAATGATTCATTAATATTAATATTTATAAAAAATTAATTAACAAAGTACAATTCACATTATCAAGAATTAAATTATTAAATTCTCTTAAATATAAATAATAGATACCATTTTTTGTAATGATATGTATTATTTTTAATGTTTTATTTATACGATCATATTCTGATACAACTAAATTAATTATGATATTATCATTTAATTCTGTTATATCAATACTTTTTTGTGAAAGAATTATTTCTTTACTCCTTCGCCTTTTAAATCGATTCCATAATTTTTGTTTAATAGAACAAGGTATTGAATTATATAATAATTTCATTAACTTAAATTCATTTGAATTGATGAATTGTTCCTGATATTTTTGAAGTAATTGAAGATCATATTCTGTAAAATCAATATTTTTAAATATTCGCTGAATATTATATAACTTCCTTTTCTCATCATCAATTAAATATTCATATGCTTCTTTAATTTCTTTAAACTTAGTATCATCTCCATCATATTTGTCAGGATGATACTTAAGACATAATAACCGATATTTCTTTTTTATTTCTTTTTTTGTACAACCTGATTCTAATTCAAGGATTTCATAATAATCCATAATAATATTAATTTATCCTTATGTTTTATATATCATTCATTATAATATTTAATTCAATAATTAATGATTCAATATATATTAAATCCCGATATGAAGGTTGTAATAATATATCATAAGATGAAATAGCTTTTATAATCTTTAAAGATTTTCCTTCTTGCTTTAAAAAAAGAATAATATTTTTTAAGATATCAACAATAGATAAATTTAACCCTTTAATTTTTTCAGATATATTTCTAATTGTAGTTATTTTTTTTGTTGTTAAATGTTTAGTTTGGATTATATCATATATTTGTTCACTATAATGATTCAATAAATCTTTATTATTCCTTGTATAAACATGTTTATTGATAATTGTATCAATGTCATATTTTTTACAATCTTCTAGAAGGTTATCATTATTAAAAACGATATCATTTTTTTTAAAAAACCTTTTTAGATAAATTGTTTTTTCATATTCATTTGGCTTTGGTATACGTAGTTGTGTACATCTACTTAAGATGGGGGATATTATTTTATTATATCTATTTGTAATAATAATAAACTTACTTGTATAAGATGATTTCTCAATAATAACCCTCAAACTATTTTGTAAATTCTCATTTATACCTTCAAAATGGGAAAGGATAATATATTTTATTTTATTATTATAATAGTCATAATTATGAGTCAAACTTTTTAAATATTTAATAAAATTATTACGATTATTAATCTTTTGACAATTAAAAATATAATAGTCATTATGGATAAGTAAATTAAAATCACTATTCTCTAATTTTTTTAAATTACCAGGATAGAGGGTTTGAAAAATTGATTGAATTAATGTAGTTTTTCCAATTTTATTTACACCATAAATAATTAAATGGTTATGATTCGGATTATTCTTTATCATTAAAAATATCTTATATCCAATCTTATAATTGATTGTTTCAACTAATGGAAGCTGATTCATATAATACAATATTATTTATGTTTAGTTCTTAATATTTTTTAATATAGAATAAGTATGGATCTTATTATTAAAGAATCTACATTTGATATAAAGAGAGTTAAATTTAAAAAAGGGAAAAAAGTAACTAAGATTCTATATGACTTAGATTTTATAATGGTGATTGGTATCACTCTAAAGATAGAAGAATATAATTATAATGAAACATATAATTATTTATTCTTGAATATTAAAGATTCTCCACAATTACTATTACTTATGTCCATTGATACTTTCTTTAAAAAGAATTTAGAATATTATCAATCATTTATCAATAAAAATACTATCCGTGTAAAAAAACATAAGGGATTCAAAAACTGTAATAATTTATTATATATTACATTAAATAGTTTAAAGGAGGTTCACGATAGAACTTATAAAGTTCAAATATTTACTATTTAATATTATTATTACTTAATAATGTTGGATAATAATGATTTAATACATTTACTTGCAAATCCATTGCGTATTAAAAAAAAGTTAACTCCTAAACCAATAACAATTGATGATAAACTATTATTATTACTTCAGAAGAAATTTGAAAAAATAGATATTAATAAAGAGGACTATGATCATTTAATTGTAAAAATTGAAAATATATTTATTGATTATCTAATACAAACTAAAATTGATACTATTATTGATTCAATTGATGAATGAATATTATTTAGATATTGTCAAAAAGAAACTACTCCATGATGTCATTAATGAATTATCATTTGAAAATATAGATAAAAAAATAGTTATCAATGAATTGAATCAATATTTACAAAAAAAAGAGATTTTCAAAAAAGAAAAAAAAGAAGAAGAACAATGTAAAGCAAGGATATGGAATGATGGATATGGAGGGAGATGTCTCTTTACAGGGACCTGTAATGGATTCTGCAAAAAACATTCTAAAGAAGGTAATGATTGGTGGTTAGGTACTATTGATGAACCAAGGCCTGAGAGGCCAATTCATAAAAATGGTAAGCTCCATGTTTGGTTAGATAATAAATGTTGATAAATCAAAATCAAGGCATATATTTTCATTCTTTGAACGCAATATATCACGAATATTATCTTTTGAGTATCCACCATACTTTATTATATAAAGTGATGCAATTAATGCTGAAATAGATAAACCATCATAACATATAATAAGTATATTATTCTCTTCGACATTCTCATAAATTAAATTTAATATTTTTTCCATATTATTTTTTAATAATTGGATATCATTATTAGGGTCGATTCCACTAGTTATAGGTATTCTTATTTTTTTTAATTTAGGTAAATCTAAGAATCCGTAATCAACGGTACAATTAATTACAATATCAATTAGATTATCATTATAGAATTCTTCATTATATGATTCTTGAATATTACCGATCCATATCCCTGATATTATTTCAGTTAACATTTATTTTTAAATTTGATAATTATTTAAAAACTATTTTTAAACTTTATATGAAAATGGATGGACTTGACAAACATTTTGATTATATGGATACATTAGATGATAAAAAAGAAAAAAATTCGACAAATTGTTGTGATTTAGAAGAAAATTATATGATTGATCAAGGTATTATAAAATGTAAATCATGTTCAAATACGATAAGTAATATAAGTAACCTCCCTGAATGGCGGTTCTATGGTGTAGGAGATACTAAAAATACTGATCCAACACGTTGTGGTATGCCAATAAATACACTCTTACCAGAATCGTCTGTTGGTTCTTCTGTTTCATTTACTAAAAATACTAAAACAATGAATCAGGTAAGGAAATATCAGCAATATATTGGAATGCCTTATAAAGAAAGGAGTTTATACAAAGTTTTCCTTGATATACAAGATGCTTGTCGTAATAATAACCTTCCAAATATAATTATTAATGAATCAAAATCATTATATTCAATCATTTCAGATACAAAAATTTCAAGAGGGTCAAATAGAAAAGGTATTATTGCTGCGTGTGTTTATTTTGCTTGTAAAGAATGTGGAGTACCAAGGAGTTCAAAAGAAATAGCTGATATATTCAATATTAAAACGACTATAATGACAAGAGGTATTAAGAAATGTCAAGAAATAGTTAATATGAATAAGAAAAACAAAAACCGTTTATCAAAGTCATCGTCAGTACAACCTTCACATTTTATTAAAAGGTTTTGTAATCGGTTAGACCTTAATGAAACTGATATTCAAAAAATAATTGAAATATGTCTAAAGGTATATGAAAAAAATATTATCTCAGAAAATACACCTCCATCAATCGCCGCAGGATGTATTTTCTATTTTATCAAAGATAATGGATTAGAAATCACTAAAAAACAAATTTCTGATATATGTAAAATATCGGAAGTCACCATCAATAAATGTACTAAAAAGTTAGAATTAAATAAAGAACTATTTTAATAGATAACTAATCGAATAATATAAAAATGAAATTAAAACAGCTTTAAAGAATACAAATGCAAAAGTAGATTCATTTGTTTCATTATTATAGAAAAAAGATAAACTTTTAAGCCTTAATATATTATCAATCGTATTCAAATTGAAGAATACAATAATTAAAAAAATGATAATAGTATTCTTTGATTTTTCTAAAACTTTCTTTACTGTTAAATCCTCAAACTTTTCAGATTCGTTTTTTTTCTTATTCTGTTGAACCTTCTGTTGTTGTTGTTGTTGTAGTCTCTGTTCATACATGGCCTGCTGTTGCTGTTGTTGCTGTTGCTGTTGCTGTTGCTGTTGTTGCTGTTGTTGCTGTTGCATCTGTTGTTGCATCTGTTGTTGCTGTTGTTGATGAATCTGTTGTTGTTGTTGTTGTTGTTGTAATAACATTTGTTTTTCCTCTGGAGTTAACTGTGGACGATTTGGTTGCTGTTGTAAATGTTGCGGTTGATGTTGAGGCGACGGTGCACTTACTGATTTAAATTGTTGTTTATTTGAATCGTTATTTAAATCATGAATTATTGAATTAATCATTGAATTTTCCTCATTACTTAACTTATTATTATTAATATCTTCAATTAACTCATCAATATTTGTTCCCATTTATGATTGAACATAATTATTTTTTTATAAATAAACGTAATTGCTTATATATTGATAATACTTGGTTTAAATAAACATTCTTTTGATAACTTTATACCTATAATTAAAGCAACATAAATTGTAATTAATGTTTTCATAATTTCATCAAATGTCATTATATATATTATGATTTATTATTTTTTTTTAAAATAAAATGATTGTCTGATTTAATATATAAATATGCTATCGTGAGACTAATAATAATCAATAATAATTTAATATCTATGAAGTAATTGATTGCTTTTAAATTATAATCCATTTATTAAATCTTAGATTATATTTATGAAAAAAAGGTTGAATTAACGCCTTTAGGTTCATCTGTTTTACTTTCATAACCTAATTCATAGAAATATGGATTTGAATAATAACCTCTCATTTGTCCCCCTGTAACTTTTGATAATATCTTTTTTAATTCTGGAATAGGAGACCATAAATTACATTTTGGTTTACCCCATTTTTTTTGACACATTCTTCCCTTCTGTTGACCTCTATAGTCACAAGATTGAAACCCTTCATAATTATTATTTAAAATTAGGACTATTAAAACTATTAATACAATATTTATTAACCACATATTACTTTATCCAATAAAATAAATGTCAACAGATATGGATATCTTTATGGATATGATGTCAGATCAAGATACACCTTTTGTAGAAGTAGTTGAAAAATGTAAACCTAACTCCTATTATCAAGGATTAGGTATTCATATATTAAAACAATTAGAAGATAAAGAACATTATTTTCATTTTCTACAATCAATTGTTACTGAATATTCAAAGCTAAGCAAAGAACAACAAAAAATTATTAAAGATAAAATGGGAATAGTACCTGAACAAATCATTAAAGAAAAAATAATCTATAAAGAAAAAAACAAGAATAAGAAAAATAAACCTAAACTAAATAGTTATGATGATTATTAATCCCCTTCATCATCTGAAATTAACTGAAAATCAATCAATGGTTCTACTTCTATCCTTTTTCTCCTTTTTTTTGAATTCGTAATTCTATTCTTTAATTTGGATAGTTCTTCACTATTACTCCGATACATTAATAAATCTTTATAGAATAATAATATTTTATCAATTGTCTCATACCACCAAACCCTATCCCTATGTACTAATGTACATTCATACCTTGTTATCTTCCACCATTTTATTTCAAAAATATCTTCTGATATATCTTTTTCTTCATATCCTTGAATCCATTCTTTTAATTCTTCATCTGATTGATCTAAATTACAATATTTATAAGATAGTTTTTCCCCTCTTTTATAAGTGATTGTAACACCTTTAGGGAAATTCAAACTAGTTCTACCATGTTGGAGTACTCCGTCAATTTCAAAAATATCTTTACAATAGTCCTCATAATTTTCATATTCTTCTATCTTTACCTGGAAAAAATCACACTCATCAAGATCACATACCTCTAATTGCCCTTGAACTTGCATTAAATAATGGGGTGGTACTGTTTTTGTAAATTTTCTTTTAGGTGGACATTTGATTTCAACCATACGTCCAATATATGGATCATTACCTGTATCATCACAAATCCCGTCTGGTGAAGCACCAAATGCTTCAAAATCTGGATGGGGTATTAATCCAAACTCGTGTACTTTAACTTTATATAACTGTTCATAACATTTAATGGCAACATCTTCATATTTAACACCCCATTCCGTAATGGGGTTTGGTTCAAATGGTTTTTCTTCAATTTTATAAAATAATAATTCATCGCGACTCTGAAAATGACCTTTATCTAGTGCGTCTGCAAGAGAACTAGCTGTTAATTTATTTTTTCTCATTTCATACCATTCCTTACTTCTTTGTTCAGGTAATTCTAACTGTTTTAATACACTTAATTGATCCCGTCGTTTTTGATATATTAATTCTAATTGTCTATTTTTTTCACAATATGTATTAATTATACTCTTTAATACATACTCACTGGATTTATCATTCACTGAATATATATTCTGTAAATCATTGAAAATTACATCCTTATCAATTAATTCATATTTGTTTAATCGTTTTTCAATATCTTGTCTGTCAATATTCATTATTAAATATTATTAGTACAAGGTCTTTAAATAAAAAAATCAAATTTGATACTAGTTAAAGTAACTAAAACTATATATATAAGATAATTATATTATAATGGATAATATGATGAATGATAATAGTGATGATAATGTTGATAATGTTGATGGTGAAACACGTTGTTTAAATTGTAAAAAAGAAATTGAAGGAAAACCCTGGATTACTGTACAGTGTACTCCAGAGTTTATAGTCCACGGATGTTCATACCTATGTAGTAATAATTTTCGTTGCTTAATTGGTACAAATTATTGGAATAATGTAGTTAATAAAGAAGATTTTAATGAACCAAGGCCAGTATATAATTATACAAATAGAATGAAGAAAGATATTACAACCGGCTTTGGAATGGAACAAATCAGAAATGAAATTATGGATGAAGAATTACGAATGAAGCTTATCGAAGAAGATTATGAAAATGAGTCAAGTGATTATGATTCAGATGAGGTAGATTCTCAATAATATTATATCTAAAATAATTAATATGAAAGAAATTTCTGGCGATGAATGTTTTAATGTACTTGATCAAGAAAAATATATCTTTTTTTATTTTGGAGCAAAATGGTGTGGACCATGTGTAAAAGTAGCACCAGAATTAGAAGAATTATCCAAAACATACGATGAAAGTGTAATAAAATTCTATAAAATAGATATCGATAATGAAGATAATCAACTGATATCAAAAAAATGTCAAATAAAAGTTGTTCCAGCATTTCTATTATTTAAGGGAAGAACCTTCCTAGGAAGGGATAAAGGGGGTGGAATACATATACCAAAAAACTTAATCGAGAATATAGTTTTTAAACAACAACAAATCAATGAACAACAACAACAAATAGATGAACAACAACAAATCAATGAACAACAACAAATAGATGAACAACAACAAATAGATGAACAACAACAAATAGATGAACAACAATCATCTATTGATGAAAGATATAAATCAAAAGAAGAAATAAAAGATCCTTTTATTTTCAATAAACAAATCTTTAATAAAGAAAGGTTAAAAAAAAATAATTAATATATATAATGAAATTTAATCCTATAAAACTACTTGTTTTAATATTACTCTGTTTATTTATATTCAATATATCTTATATAAGGGAATCTTATAATATTTAAATATCTATATTATAATAATATGGAAATAATAAAATTTATTTTTATCTTCTTAATTATTATCTCAATTTTCTTTGTATTTGATATTTACTTTAAGGAAATAAATAAACCCCAGGTAATTGAAAATATTGATTTTTAAAATAATTAAAGATTTAAGGTTAAGAATAGAATAGAACAAATGGAAGAAGAAAAAAAATTATCATTTGATGTATTGAATCTTAAAGACAAACTCCTTCGTGGAATATATTCTTATGGATTTGAAACACCATCACAAATACAGAATAAAGCTATCCCTGCTATTATTAGTGGAAAAGATATTATCGCACAAGCTCAATCAGGTACCGGTAAAACAGGTGCATTTTTAATTGGATCTTTACAGAAATTAAAAGAAGATGTAAAAGAAACACAAATTCTTATTTTATGTCCAACTCATGAATTAGTTCATCAAATAAATGAAGTAACTCGTGAATTGTGTAACTATCTAGATGTTACAATAATGGAAGTTGTTGGTGGAACGAATGTTGAAGATTGTAAAAGAAGTTTAAATAATAATCCACAAATTATTATCGGTACACCCGGTCGTGTATTAGATATGGTACAAAAAAAATATTTATTTACTGATAAGATCCATACATTAATCTTTGATGAAGCAGATGAAACATTATCTTATGGTTTTAAGGATACGATTTATCAAATAATTAAAACAATACCCCAAACATCTCAAATATGTTTATTTAGTGCTACAATACCGGAAGAAGTTATTGAATTAAGTGATAATTTTATGAATAATCCACAAAATCTACTTGTTAAAAAAGAAGCATTAACACTTGAGGGTATTACACAATTTTATATTAATATTAGGATTAATGATTGGAAATATGATGTTCTAAAAGATCTTTATGATACAATTAACATTTCACAATGTATCATTTACATTAATTCAAAAAATAAATTAATGGAAATATATGATAGACTAATAAAAGATGATTTCCCAGTTTCACATATACATGGGGAATTGTCCTCTAATGAACGTAAAAAGGTAATGGAAGAATTTCGATCTGGACATACGCGTATATTATTATCAACTGATCTATTATCAAGGGGGATTGACGTACAACAATTATCATTGGTAATTAATTTTGATTTACCCAAATCAAAAGAAACATATATCCATCGTATTGGAAGGAGTGGAAGATATGGACGAAAAGGGGTATCAATTAACCTTGTAACAGATAGAGATATGCAGTATATGAATGAAATTGAAGAATATTATGATACTAACATTAAAGAAATGCCTCAAAATTTAGAAGATTATTTATCAGTTTAATATTTAAAAGATGTGCGTATATATGATAATAATATAATTTTTGTTACATTAAATGACTGATTTTAAAGTTGACCTTGATCCAGATAATAAAGTTATTAATATAAATGGAGATAATAGTGACGATACTGGAATAACCCTTAAACAAGAAAACTCATCAACCATGTTAGGCGTTGAATTATTAGCAAATCCTAAATCAAATAAAGCTGATCTAAATGTTACAAATGATGTGGGTTATGCAAGCGGATATTCAAGTGGTGGATATTCCAGTGGCGAAGATCAAGAAAAAAAAATTACAAATAATGTAGATTATGAATTTTTTGAAGCAAAAGCAGATGGGGATATAAATGATTCAGATATTAAAACTATTAATACACCCAAACCATCTCCACCTATTGATGATCCAATGATTAATTCAATTAAAGGTGGAGGAAGTAGTGAATTTAAGGCTATACATACTATGACTTCTCAAGATATTAAAAATGAAAAAATAGATCTAATTTATAAATTCAAAAAATTAGATGGTCAAGGGATAAGAACAACGATGAATTACAATATGAATTCACAATTAGAAGATATGAGGAATGAATATTTTAAGCTAAAGAAACAAAGGGAAGTCGATAATTCAATCAAGTTTCAAAGAAAAGTAATGATGGCAGCAATTACCGGCCTTGAATTTTTGAATAATAAATTTGATCCTTTTGATGTTAAATTAGATGGATGGTCAGAATCAGTAAATGAAAGTATTAATGATTATGATGAAGTTTTTGAAGAGTTAGCAGAAAAATATGGAGGAAAATCAGAAGTAGCCCCTGAATTAAAGTTACTTATGATGTTAGGGGGGAGCGCTTTTATGTTCCATTTAACAAATACAATGTTTAAAACGTCAATTCCAGGGATGGATGATATTATGAAACAAAATCCAGATCTAATGAAACAATTCGCAAAAGCCGCTGTTAATTCAATTGGTCAAGAAGGTAACACTCAACCAAGGACCATGAAAACAAATGTTCCACAACCTCAAAGAACTCAACCAAACAAACGTCCGCAACGTAAAGAAATGGATGGACCAGCAGGTATGGATGAAATTATGAATCAAATGAACTTTGATGCAGATAATATACCTGATCTAGATAATATTTCACTAATTAGTGGGGATACAGATAGAAAAAGCTCAAACAGTGGAATAACACTTAATCTATAAATCTTTTTTTAACTCATTTAATTCATTAATTAAATTATCAATCTTTTTATTTGTATATCCTTCCTCATTTAATGGTTGTTTATCTCCACTATTAAATAAGTCTAATACAATTGTAAATAATATTGTTAATGTTATTGAACAATAAATATCACGTGTAGCCATAAAGAATGCACAAAAAATAAATAACTTTTTTATCCATTGATTATTAATAAATTCTTTTTGTGAATCATCCAACTCATTAATAATAAACCTTCCTCCAATTGTAACTATAATCATCATTGTACCTATAAAAATCTTATTTTCATTTAATTCTTTTATAAAATTATTTATCATTATATTTATATTTATATTCTACAAAAAAAATATATAATATATTAATATTAAGTATTATGACAATTGCTGTAGGGGCTCCATTATCGGAAGTATTTGGACCAGATACAATTAAAATAAAGAAAAAAGATAAAAAAAAAAAGGATAAACAACAACATATGATTGACAAACATATTTATCCTCAAGAAATAAAAGAAACAATCAATATTTTTGATGATAATTTTCAAGGAGGATCAAATATTATGCCATATGGAACAATTGTTCAAGATAATTACCAATCAATACAAGATAATAACAATACTAGTCACCATTATGGAAATCATTTTCCATATGACCAATACACATTAAATGGTAATCGAATTCAAGAACCATCACCTCAACCTCCTCCGCAACAACAACCACCTCAACCTCCGCAACAACCACCTCAACCTCCTCCGCAACAACCACCACCTCAACCTCCTCCACAACCACCACCTCAACCTCCTCCACAACAACAACCACCTCAACCTCCTCCACAACAACAACCACCTCAACCTCCTCCGCAACAACAACCACCTCAACCTCCTCCGCAACAACAACCCCCTTCAGATGTATATAATATATCCCGAAAAGAATATATTGATTTTAAAAAGTTTCAAGGACAACAACACACTCAATTTATTAATAATCAAAAAGAAAAATCACAATTAATTGAATCCTTTTCAAATATTAATGACGATTTTAATGATGTATTACTATTTGGACTCATGGGTATTTTTTTCTTAATTTTTACCGATTATATCTATAAACTTGGGAAAAAATCATATTAAGTATTTCGATTTCTCTTTCATACTTTGTAAATCA
>Ga0315315_10003138_pt1 | contig 15134 bp, 6 predicted proteins | sample M140m3416metaG_FD_203699 | JGI IMG/M metagenome (GOLD analysis project Ga0315315, IMG submission 203699) | Ammonia-oxidizing marine archaeal communities from Monterey Bay, California, United States - M1 40m 3416 | ecosystem: Environmental > Aquatic > Marine > Intertidal zone | place: USA...
GGCAACGGCGACGACTGCGAATACCATAGTCCTGTCGATTCCGGCACCAACACCAAGTCTGCCTCCTCCCCCGTCTCCGCGCAGGACAGCAAGGAGAAGAAAAATTCGTCGACCCATGAGCCCCCCCCCACAGATCCCGACACTGTGGTTGTCGAGCGGGTGAACTTCATTCTCGAAAACCAGCACGTCCTTCCCCCTTGGCACGCCCTCAAGGCGAACAATGAGTGTATCGCCGTCTGGTGCAAGACCGGACGGTGGTCGACCTACCAGGTTTCGAGCTACCTCCGGACTGTCTTCATGGGGCAGGTGAAGACTGCTGCCACCGTGGCTGTTGCGGCCAGCGGCGCCACCGTGACCGTCCCTGCCGCCGGATATATGGGGTTCCTGGGTTTCACTACGCAAGCCTCCCTTCTTGCTCTTCATCCATGGCTCATCCCTGCTATTGCCACCTATGGCATTGCCGTCGTTGGCGTACCGATGTATATGCTGAAGCGTTACGGCAAGGTGTGGGATAGAACTACCATGGAGCTGAATGACGAGTTCTGGTCTAACGCAAAGCCTCAGACCTTTGTCGACTGTATCAAGCACTGGAGCAACCTTGACGAAGCAGAAGCCGATTGATGGACATGTGTCAGATTTATAATATATATATATATATTCTCAAGTCTTGTTACTGTAAAAAAGCATAAGCTTCAAGCAACGCGTGAGGTTATCTGTTTGGCTCTACATGTAGCTGTGTAGGACGCACAATTGATCAGACCGACTCCCTTGCCAGTCCTCCGGCGGCTGACCCGCTCTTACTTTTCGTTCGCCAGCCCCCTCTCCTTTTTTGCCTTCTTCATCAGCTCTTCCTTTTGTTTCTTCCAATTGGGTTTCTTGGTGAGCTCGATCTCTTCCGGCCAGCCAATATACGGCAGATCGCTCCAATCGTTCACGGGGAGCAGGTCAACAATGTTACGATCGACCGTCGCGCTCACCTTCCGAACGAAGAGAGCCCCGCTGTCGATAATGGCAGCCAAGTCGTACACTCCCAAAAAGTACGGCCCCCAAACTCGCGGTTTATCGGCGGTGGACGATTCCGGGACGTCGTACCTCTGGTTCACGGGATACAATCCGAAAGCTGTAGGTACGTGCTCATCCATCCTTTCGTACCTGGTGGCGTAGATCTTGGGAAATGCCGCAACGCTGCCGCGGCTGAGAAGCTTGGGCAGGGTATTGTTGAAGGGTGGTGTGTGCATGATGAGGGTGGAAATAAATGTCTCATCTGACATGAGCCGGTCAAGTTCGATGAATTCGGCCCTGTAGACACTGGGGAGCGAGTCCGCCCTCCGCAGACTCCTGGCCAGCCACCCAACGAAGTCTGAAGTTAGAAACATCCACTGGCTGCCAAAGTAGGTCGTCATCTTCTGCACCCTTAGGTTGTCCTCGTCGTCCCTGTATTCGAGCATCGAGTCCCCAGTCCATTTCCCATGGTTGTCGTGAGTGTAATGGACCTTCTTGTGCCATTTATCGGGGAAATCCCAGACCCTTGTCGGTCGCAGCCCTGTCTCGCATGCCGCAGCCGTAACGAAATTGATTCCCCTGAGAGGTCCAGCAAACAATTGAGCCATCCGCTCTGGCGTCAGAACCGGCATGGTATCCCCCGAAAGGTTGATGAAGACGTCCCACTTCCCTGCGTATCTGGCGTCGAAGGTCAGGACGTCCATTGCCCAGTGCGTTGGATCATTCATGTCCCACGTCCCCCAGTTAGGGCTGAATTTTCTCTCGACCCTGACGTCTGCGCCACAGGAGCAGGACGCAATCTCCGCCGCCAGCTCTGATGCAGCGTACTCTGCGGGGGGGAACTCGGTGTCGATATGAAAGAGGATGATGGTCCCTGGATAGCGAATGGCGCGAAAAAGGTTCAGGGCGTCGTCGACGGTCCTGCCATTGTGCGCCTCGACCAGGTAGGCAAGGCGCCCCCCGTCGGGGACTATGCCCGGTCCCACGCGGCCCGTGCCGGGAGGAGCGTGACGGCAGCCGCACGGAGGAGGCACGCGCAGGAGAATGGGCGCCTCGTACTGCTGCGCGTCCACGGCGTCGTCAGTGGCGACATCGGCGGCGGCATCGGCGGCCAGGAAGATTGGCAGGGAAAGCGACAGCACTAATGATGGAAGCAGTAGCCCAATAATGCCCCCCAGGTAGGATTTGGCAGAGAGGAGCGGAGAGAAAGCTCCCTTGCGGCGAGGCATATGCAGGAGCTCAAACATCTCGCTGCATTGTACGAGTATGTGAGAATTATGAGAGCACGAGAGCCGAAAAGTCTACAATGCGAGAGTTGGACGACTGAAGCCGCGTAGTCTGGAGTCTCTCTTATACTACTCTAGTATGCATATTAAAATATGTATGTATGAAAAAACAAGATACTAGCCCCATCTCATTTGTAAAATTAAACCTGTAAAAGCAAGTACATTACGAAAGGAAATTCGAAGATTGATGCCTAAACCACCTAGCTGCACACTATACCATAAATCATAATTCAAATCAAATTCTCTATAGATATTTTTTTTATACGCTAACCTCGCATGCTTCAACAATGGCGCGCACTGGACCACAGTTCTCAAGGCCGCTAAGCCGGGATTCCATGAACGCGGCCCATTTGAGCTTGTCGAATGAGTTAAAGCCAGCGAACATTGTCGCCAGCTTGGACCGGAGCCTCGAGGTATTTTCATTGCAGTTAAGCGAGTTCTGGACCCAGAACAACCTCAAGAAGGCCGCCCAAACGTCCACGATACCCATCTGCAGGCCTGAGGCGAATGCGACCTCTCCAGGCAAAGAAGCTAAGATTTCCAACACAGATGACCAGAGCGGCTCCGTAAATCCATATCCCCAGTGAACCACGGTGACCCTTAACTTCTTCCCCCTTCTGATCTTTGCCTTAGCAGATCCATCAGCTGACCCCGCCGTGATCCGACCTCGACCCATGTCCGCCGCCAGGGCCACCGTGCGTCCGGCGGCGCCATCTTCCATGAGAATTCCGCCGGTTCTGCCAAGGTGCCGAAGAAAAACTAGAGGCTGACGCTTGGACATGTCGATCAGAGCCTGCAACAGCCGCTGGCTAGGATTAATCTCAAGGGAGGCAACCATTTGACGCACCTGATTGTCCAGGGGACATATCCACTCAAGCCACCTTGAGGACTTTCTCGCAGCAGCATCCACAAGGATGGAGCGAAGCTTCGAATCTGCTAGGTTCATATTCTGCGGAAGGTAAGTATAGAGGCGAAGCAGGATCAAAGGATACACCGAACCTTTCCAACCCTCAGAGGGCAGCTCTGAAACTAAACTTTTGGTAACTAGAGCGAGGTGGTTCTTGCTACATCGGGAAACCATATCGAGCAGAAGGATCCAGTCCGGGAGCATGTTCCCATTTGAGTCTGCAAGCTCCAAGCCGCTACGTTTGTCCGTGTCGGCAGCTGCCAAAGCAAGTCTCACCATCGCAGACGCATTAACCTGAGATTCAACCAAATTGTAGTTTGGATGTGAAGACCCGGCAAAGGGTAGTCGTTGCATTGTCGGCTGGCCGGACGCCAAAACAAGAAACTTCACCATGATCTCTGGAGAATACTCACCCGAGACAGTGTTCTCGTGAACTGTAGTAAGTATCCAGCGCTGGCAATCATCGATCTGAAATTTGCTCCACTGTTGGCCACATCGGCTAGCAAGCAGCGAGTTTACGCCATGAATCGAGTGATCCGATCTCCTGAAAATATTCTCCCAAATGCTTCTATTGCATGAATCGCATTGCGTCAGATATGGGACCCATTTCAGAGCAAAGTTGACGAAACAACGAGAGGAATTTTCGTACGAGAGTCGAGAAAGAATAATTCTTGCCACTTGGTTCGGGCTGGACACAGCACTTTCAGTACGTTCGCGAGAGTCAAAATCGGTCTTTTGGATCACCCGTTCCAGCCCCTCGAAGTCACTCCTGCTCAGAAAATCATTTATGACTTCTTCGCGTAGAGCAGTATCTCCTTGACAGGATTTCTGATTCTCGTTGTTATAGGCGTTGCAAATTAATTGCAGAGAACTTTCTTGTTCCTGGGACGGTGGAGTGAAGGCACTATCTGGATTTCTGACACTTTCTATGATGACATTGCAGAGGGAACCCTTTGTAGGATATGATTTTAAATAATCGGGCAACGGCCGCTTGACTGTTCCGGAAGCAGATAGCTTGTTTTTCTTCTTTTTGGGTTTGTATTGCTTGTGTTCGCTGCATTCCTTCAGCCAAGATACAAACAGAGACGTTTGGGCGCAGTCAGTATTCGTGCTTTTGTCTGTTGGGCTTTTGAGGTGAACATATGCAGATATTCGTCCGAGAAGTTTTCTGGCAAGAACTCTACGGCTGCCAGAGAACTCCCCTCCCCACTGAGATGTTGCTGACCGCGAGAGTAGTTGACCAAAGTATCTGCCACTATCTGGAGACATCCTTCCAACATTGTCGAGACGGCAAAGCATACGAAACAGAGAGGCCTTACTAATGCCAGAACAGAGGAGGAGGCGAGGAAGGAAGATGTCGGGTGCTGATACACCAGAAAGCTCTGAAATTTCTTCACAACGTGATTTTGCTAGCAGTTTCCACTGTTCCACTGAGACAGCACGCATGTTACCTTCAACAAACTTTGCGCCTGTAGCTCCCAGCGGCTGGTTGCTAGAACCCTGCGCGGCTTGTGGGACCACCAAAGTTCGAGCAAGATAGGAACATGCATCCTTGGGCTTACAAAGGTCGAACATATCTGATGAACGGTTGAGCTGTAGCGTATTAGATTCGTTCCAATTTGCAATGAGAACAAGTGATGCCCGCAATAGCTCATATGGAACTTTCACCGGTTTTCCCTCTCCAATGATCAAAGTTACGCCCGTCGTGCTTTCAGTGGCGACTGACGAGGTTCCCTTAGCATAACTTTCAAGTGATTTGCTGACTACGGACAGCGCAAGATCTCTAAGTTCGACGAATCGATCCATCGCATCACAGCAAACGCGTGAGCGGATGGATAGAAGCTCACAAAAAATTCCACAGAATGAGCGACCTCCAGGTGTATCGACCTGCTTCTCAGCAATAAATCTAAGATACGAGTTCAATGCAAGAAGAAGGGATCGAAGGACTCCGCCTCGTTCGTGCGCAACGGCATGGATCAAATGAGTGGTAGCAACAGATACTATCTCTTGCGCAAACCTCCCTTCCCGAAGGTGAAGGAGCCACGACACATCGTCTGTATCAGTAAAGAGGAGATCGCCGCTATCCTTTTCCTCGTTGATTGCTTTGCGGAGAACTCGTCGAGCACAACGCCGACGCTCTGGGTTCTCGTCGCTCATGTCATGGAACAACAAATCCGCTGCTTTCAGAGCATCGTTTTTACTGAGCGCTCCAGAAAGGCAGGATCTCACGTGTTTCTGCAAGGGTCCTGAAAGTTGAAGCAGTTGTGCGTTTCGATTGCCTTCCGCGCCATATGCACGAAGAAGTAGAAAACAAGAAGCACTGGAGGGCAGGCGATTTATGATCTGGGGTTGACAAGAAACTACTGGTATCAGCCAGTCGTATGCGCGCTCGATGGAGGCTCGGGATGTCGACCCAATGGCTCGCAAAAGATAGTCGGGATCTCGGCAGCTGCGTAAGCCTTCAGAGAGACGGAAAAGTGCTTGCACAGAGAGAACTAAGAGCACGGCTCCTTTGGGAGGCTTTCGAGCTGGCCCTTGAGGGTCCCAAATCATAATTGATTTCTGAGCAGTGCGAATGAGCTTCTTTCGGCGTTGTGCTTTAAGAAGAGCCGCGGCGGCTTCTTTCTCAAGTTTGATTGCTTCTAGCCTCTCGCGCATCGCTCTTTGGCGAGCAGATACTCGCGCACCCTTGATATTCTGACTTGCTTGAATTGTATTTTCTGGTCCAATATCAGAAGTGGACTGAGGAAAAAAGAGCTGCTCGGTAATTTTTGACTCTTTCTCTCTCATATCTGCCTCGCCTTTTTTTGTTAGTTCGCTTGCCTCGGCGTCAGAGTCAACCGTTGGAAATCGATACCTTCCCGATGTTATCATTTTAATCAAATCTCGTATAGTCGCAGACTTATCCCATAGCTGCGCACCAATTGTACTCCGATTGGTCCCACAAATGACAAGAACAATAGAAGTCACCCTCCACCATAGTCCTGGGTATGCAAGCTTTGGAATTTGATTTGAAGAATATCCCCCCTGGCTATCCAGAGAATGTCTGCTCCGCATGAGCTTTGGTGGTGATTCTCCGGCACCAGAGCATTCGCTCTGTGACGAATGATAGCCGTCTTTCGCGGCATTGTGAGGTCGGTATTCCGCCAAATGGTATAGATCCCAGACTATATCGCTATTTTTGATGCTTATGGAAGCGTTGCACCCGTGTCTACAACTGAAGAACAGCTGCTCGATCAAAAGTAGAGCAGTCACATTATTGATCCCCGCGTCACTTCTTGAAGCTTCAAGTATTATTCTCAGAACCTCTTCGTCAACAACAAGGCTATTCTCATAGCAAAACATGATTCGGCTTCTTTCATTCTCATCTAGAACTGACTCAACCATACCACCTTGAGAAAGAAATGATTTCATCTCCTCCGTCTTTGGATGAGCCAGAAAGAGGATGGCTCGACACATTCGAACGACACTAATTTTCGGGTTCTTGATATCTCCACAATAGTCAGAGGGTGACTCTCCGTCAAGAACACTCTGATAATCAGGTGAAGACGCCCCGAAACGGGAATGATCATTGAGCTCATTGTTTTGCCAGTGCTGTTCGTTTCTGACGCCTTTGCTTGCGCCAACAAGCGACGCATATGTTGAAAGGCACCATCGAAGCGCCACTTTTCGCGCTGAGGATAATTTCCAGGCAAAGCTCCGGACTTGGTCCATTTTAGGTTCATGTCTTTGATTTTGCGCAGTTCCAGGACCAGGGACTGCTGTCTGTCGCTTTATCTTTGACGGTGGAACACTGTCAGAGCCGGCCGCGTGCCCCAGATGTTGATGTGCCATCAACGCGATGCACTCAAAAGCAAGACGAGAAAAACTATTGGCCTCCGTCAAAGATTTTGGCCTCGCATTGTCATCTTCGGGGTATAATAATGACTTCACCAGCATATGGCCTTGGTACGAAAGACCGAGCGTCGTTGAAATTTGCCGGACGAGATTTATTATAGAAAATAGTTCGTGATGTTCGCCTCCTCCTGTACCATGCCGCATGAGATCAACAAGAGCTAGAGCAAATGCATTCGATGCCAATTCATCTGGATGTGTCTCGAATACCGAAAAAAAGAACGCAGCGTGTGATGACGACTTGTGCGGGGATTGATCAGATTCCATCATATGGCTCAAAAGCTGGTAGAAGATATGGCGGGCAACTGACAGGGATGGAACACGCCTTACGATCGACTTAACATTGTCAATGTGGGTGCTAAGCTGATTTGCCTTGAGCTTCATTGCCAAGATAGAATCAATCGTTGCGATGTCTTCCTCCAGAGGGGGATCTACATTTTCTATGGCTTGGACTATTGCCACAAAGAGTGGTCTAGCTAGCCCTGATAAAGCTGGAGATTTCAGCCATCGTTCAAGGTGGCGCGCGGTCAGTGCTCGAATTTGAGGCACCGAGATAAAATTCGGCAGCATCGCTAAAAGGCCTGAATTTTGTTTGACTTTGGCGCCTAGACGTTGAGAAAGAGATTCCCCAATAGCTTTATGTGCCGCAATGCGACATGATTCAGTGTATCGTGGCCTTATCATAGTTGGATTGATAGTTGTAGTTTTCCACGGCAACGGTACCGCAACAACGGTCCTAGGAAAGTTTGAAGAAGGTGGCGTCACAGAGTCGCTAGCGGTGAGAGAGCTCTTGTCTTCAAAAGGGAGAGCAGTAGCCTCTAAGAAAGGTGCATGGCTATGAGAGCTGGCATCTATACTGTCATCGTCGTCGTTCAGGGGCGGGGCACTGGTGGCCTTCCGGTAATGAGTCAAAGCTGCGATGGCCAATGCTGCAGGGATGTCAGACGAGCTTTTGTTGCCGTCTGGTGCATCTGCATTCCCAGACTCATTAACGAGTATTTCTTCCTCACCACTCTCACTACTAGATGAAGTGCAACCGTCGTTCAATTCTTCTATCTTTGCTTTGCTAGTTGAGCCAGATTTGGAAACCACCGAGGTACCGGCGGAAACTTCAAGAATGCATTCTTCGCCGCCCTCGGACCCGGAATCTGAAGACGAAGCGTCGTCATAATTTGGATTTTGTTGCAACAAATGAGAGTAGTACTGCGACCACAGATTACCGTCTCCTGTCTGTCCGTCTACAGCAATCGCATGGACACCGCCCTCAGAATGGATCAAGGACAAGTTTTGCACCAACAGGGAACACCTTTCGTCGTCTACCCACGATCTTGCCCCGAAGGAGTCTTCTCCATAAGCTCTCGCAAGTTCAACTGGCCAATGATCCAAATGAGAGAAAGCAGTAAATAGAACAGTTGAAGCAAAAACTGGGACGTTAAAGTTCTCGGTGATTGCAACGAATTGATCTGAAGAAGGAAGCATCTGCTGTGGCGAAGCAAAGGGGGGCGCATTTACTTGCATTTTTTTCTTCCTTGCCGTCGAGAGGGGCGAAAGGGTCAGCTTGGCCTGCTTGGGAGTTCGCACATCACTTAGTGACATCGATGCAGATCGCTTTCGCCCAATCGACGGAAGATCATTGTTAGACACTGATAGTGAGCAGTCCCTGCTCTCTACTCGTGGTGTTGGTTCCTGCGTCGAACCAGGCAATGGAAAGTCTGCCCCCCCAACCATTGACGGGGGCTTAGTTCGGAGAAGCCCTAGAAGTGCTCGATACAGAGTTCCATCTTGATAAATTGCGGCAATGGCGGGTAAATCTGTTATTTCGGGGCAAGGGGCACCACTGTCGAAAAAAAGAATGATTTTGTTGTGGATAAAGAATAAGTCAGATACGACGCGACGTCGTATGTACAAAAGAAAGGTGCGCATCCGGGTGCTTTGTTTTGATGTTTTGTGTAGTTTGTGTTCACTGCCAGTGTGGACGTTCTCACCGAGAATTTAAGACTTTTTCCTGGTCGGCCTGGAGGCACAGCAGAAAGAGAAGGCATGCTTCGTAAAGATCCGATCTCTGCCTCTCAGATATGTCATCAGTGTGGTAAGCCATTAATTTTATCGCATCTGTCGCCCGAGATATAGAAGGAGGTACCAGCGAGTCGCTGTCGTCCAGCGACATCGTCTCGGTACTCGGAGACTGGCATGCACGTTGTGTGAAACACAACGGTGCGGGCAGCTGTACGCATGGATACTACACGTAGAGTACCTCATGTATCCGTACGTGTGTCTGATGTGTGTGAACTACGCGTGTACACTGTGACAGTTGAGAGACTTCGTTCTTCAACATTATGCATAATACGAGAGTATATACGAGCTCGTATGCTACTAAAATAGTAGATCTACTACTACAGTAGCTCTAGTATTACATCACCTACTACTAGCTAGTATGTACTCTAGCTAGTAGAGTATTCATGCTAGAGTAATAGTCTAGGGGTTAATGTATGCATGTAGTACTACTCTAGTACATATTATGCATACAACATGTACATACATACATGCATGTAGTATGTGGATACTAATAGTAGTAGCCAGAACTACTACGACTCGTAGTATACTAGCTAGTATGCATAGTACGTACTCTGAGCTAGAAGTGGTTTATTATGCATAGCTAGTATTACGTGCTCGTACTCTGGATGTTAGATCGTGCACCAAAAACGTACCAACGTGTGCCCCAGGAGGTCGACCGGCAGACCGGCACGTCCATGTCATGTCTGACCATCGCCCCATGATTGGGTCCCCCCTACCGATCGCTGGCTTCCGGATGGCTTCGGAGCCACTTAGGTGAGTACTGGACCTTGACCTCTCTGTCCAGCATCTTGGCCAGGGACAGGTCGTTCCCGCTCACCCCGCACAGGGAGTGAGTGAAAAGCTTCACCTCAACATTCCTGTATCCCGTAAGGTGAAAATCCGGATGGTGTCCCTCCCTCTCGGCGATGGCTCCGAACGCGTTGAGGCTGTCCATGGCGCACTGGAAGTTGAGCGCCGTGAACTTGCGGGAGATGCCCGGGACAGAGGGGGTGCCGTCGCCGTCGCCGTCGCTGGGCGTTTCCGTTGCCCTCCACATCCGGAGGTCGGTTTCCAGTGCGGCCTCCACCTCGACCGGGGAGAGCAGGTGGGACCTGTCGAGGGACTCGCACGGGGCACAACTGCTCCCGCCCTTGGAGGAGCAAACCGGTTCAGTTGTCGCTGCGGTCGGGGACGGCGGCATTCGGCCGGGAGATTCCACGAGGATCGGCCTACTGGAACCGCGGCGGGACCGAGGACGCCTAGCGTGGGCGGAGAAGGGGGTGAGTGCTGCCTTCGGGTTCGCGTGCGTCGTGTTTATGCCCTTGGGTGGGGTTGTGTGACGCGAATGAACTTTGAGCGTGCTCGAATGTTCGCATGTTCTCATACGAGCTCGTACATCTATAGATCTACTAGAGTACTTCTAGTACCTACTTCAAAAATTCGTCTTCCACGATCCAAAACGTGGGCGAGTATGGCTACTAGAGTAGTACGAGCTCGTATTAATACTAGTAGTACTAGCTAGTACAAGTACAACATTTACGAGCTCCGAGAGTAAGAGTACTATGTACGAGCGTATTCTATAATAATATATATAATATTAGAGCCTCGTAGATACTCCTAGTAAATAAATAATAGTAAAAAATAAAAAATTCAACATAATATATATATAATTTAATTTAATTTTTTTTTGAAAAATCACGAAAGTGTTCTAGAGTAGTAGTAGCAAACCCGGCAAATACTAGCTACGACTCGTAGAAGAGTACCGATCGCCGATGCCGATGCCGATGCCGCCCTGCTCTCTCCTCTGTACTTCTCTCTACATTGCCGCCGTGACCGTCGGCTCACAAAGCAACCCGTCGACGAACTGTCGCTACAAGCAGCTAGACAGGCTCCGGCGAGCAGCCGCGTATGAGGCCCCCGGGAATCGCTCTCCTCGCCGCCGCAGTGGCGGCAGGCATCTCGGCCTCGTCGGCGCAGAAGATTCGCGTATGCGCCGATGCCGGCCAGCGCTCTCAGGAGTGCGGCGCCTCCAACGCCTCCCGGCCCCAGCTCTGCTGCCGGGGCCTGGTCTGCTCGGGGAGTATGGCTGCCGGTCAGGCCTACCGCTGCGTCGAAGGCGGGGATGGTGCCGGCGGGGATGGTGCCGGCGGGGATGACACCGCCACCGCCACCGATATCAGTAATGGTGTCGATTTCGATTTCGATACCGACTCCAAAAGGGACGGCGGCCCGTACTCGGCGCCGGCGTACGCGGCCCCGCGGGCGGTGCATGGGTTTCACTCCGTCCCGCGCTTCGGCCGGACGTCCTCGATCTCTGCTCTGGCGTCCTTCCGGCAGCGCGACCAGGTGGAGTACGCCTCCGGGCTGGTCTTCGCCACCTCGGCGCTGATCGCAGTCTTCCTGTTCTGGACGGTCCTTGTCCTGGTCCTCTCGTGCATGGGCAAGGAGCGAGTGGGCTTCCTCAGCGGCAGTCCCATGACCGACCCCGCCGAGAGCCACGACTACGGCAACGGGCACCACCGTCTGCCCTTCCGCCGCCCCCGCAGGGTCCGCGCCGCCTTCCTGGTATGCGCCGTCGCCGTCGTCGCGTCCGCCTCCCTGCTCGTCGGGGAGGGGCTCTCGAGGCTCGAGGACGCGCTGAACACGCTGGAGGGTGCCAACGATGAACTGAAGTTCGTGGCAGGGAGCGCAGCACTTATCGCCGACTCCCTAGAGGAAGTGCGTGCCAGCACCGACGGTATAAAGGGGGTCCTGGCGGAACGCCTCGAGCGAAACTTCTGTCCCATGAACCCTGACCTGCAGAGGGAGACAGGTTACGACTTTGACGACATCGCGTCGGAGGGGATGCGCTACCTCGAGCGCTTGGACAGATTCGTCGACGAGGAAGTGGCGGCCCTCCGAGCGCCGCTGGCCAACGTCGATGACGTCACCGCCCGGATTTCGAGCGTGCTGGAAACGTACGACGTCAACGACCCAAGGGTCAGGCTCTACATTGTCCCCGTGATCCTCCTCTCCTGCGTCCTCGCCTTTGCCACCGTCCTGGCTTGGTTGGGCCTGTCATACCCTATCGTCGACCTCGTCCTGCGCTACGCTGTCGTTCCGCTCTTCGGCGCATTCGTCGTCTTCACCTGGCTTTGCGACTCCGTCTTCGGCCTCACCGCACTGATCAATTCTGACCTTTGCTCGGGGGGGGGGGGGCTGCCCTCCCCGGACGGTACCGTGATGGATGTCATGCGGGAGCAGGCCTACGACAATCCTGACCTACTGCTCTACCGATCCATTTCCCACTACGTCGGTGGGTGCAGTTCTCCGTCCCCCTTCGGTTTCGTCGCGGACTACGCGTCCGAGCTCGGCCAGGCCCGGGACGGCATGGATCAGCTCCGAAACACCGTGGAGCAAATCGGGACCGACCAGCTCGAGAGGCTCTGCGGGATTGACTTTGTCCCGGTGCAGAACATTCTGACCGAAGTCAACGACAACCTAGACGTCCTGGCCGACTCGGCCGAGAGGACCCTCGCCCTGACCTCGTGCCCGGCAGTGAACTCACTTTACGTGGACGCAGTGCACAGGGGTGTGTGCACAGAGTCCGCTACAGGGGTGGTCTGGATTTTCTCTTGTCTTTTAGTCATTGCAGTCTGCGGAATGGTCATGCTGGTCCTGCGCTCGGCCTTGTACGTCGCCAAGTGTGCGGACAGCGTTGAGTCGATCAGCGATCAGCGCCTGCCTCGGGATGCAAGCGGAAGAGGAGGGTGGGGCGACGAAACGTACTTCCGAAAGGACCTGACCGAGGAAGGAAACGCGCCAACATATGATACTGGCGGTAGCAACGAGTCCGAACTGGGTACCGACCAGTTGCGTAATCGAGGCTAAGTGCAGACCGTGGCCACGAGGTGGGACGAGGAGCAGAACAACAACAGTCGTCGTACGAGGAGGACAAATCAGAGGAGTTCGAGGTTGGAAGGTATGGGAAGACCTGGCTGTGACAATCCATCATATAAAATTGGCGATGATACCTTTGGGAGCAGTGGCAACGGTGGGGGGGACCTCGATTATTCCGACGACGACGACGACGACTACGACTGTGGTTACGATGCAACACTTTAAAAGGTTCGGGGCGGAAATAAAAGCAGCGCCAGTTTTGAGCTGGACGACGACGCCGCCAAGACGAAATCCGTGAGCACGGAAAAGCCGGGTGCCATTGATAATTCTACGACTATAACGACTATCAAGACAGCAGCGGAGAGAAACATGCCTATATTTATTGAAAATATTGTGGTAACATGATCTAGTTTTAGAAATGAAAATTCTGGGTAAATTTCTGGGTTCTAGAAGATCTACGAGCTCGTACGTAGCTATGGGAATCGATATTATTTGTTTATGTGATCTATAAGCGCTGGCTCTAAATAACTATTATCTAGCTTCGTACCTGTGAATTTATTTGGTGACAGAAAATGCAGTTGACGATTACCAATTGCTGAAAAATCTCCTCCGGAAGACTGAGGCTCTCATCCCCTTTCGATCGAAGTTCCTTCTTGCTTCCTTCATTGTTTCCTGTTCTGTTCCTGTTTGATGGTCTTCGCCTCTTTGTTGCACTGTCCCATCATCTGGTTCGGCTGTCACGGCTTCTTGTGCGAGCCGTCGCTGTGTCTCTCTAGACTCCGCCAATTCTCTTCTAAGCTCTTCCACTTCGTGGCGCAGCGCAATAGCATCCGTGCTCTCAGCAAGCGAGGCGCCGCCTGTAGTGGTCGTGCCTCCGTCGACGCTAGACATCGGTAGCGTACTGAGAGGGATCGTACCGTACGGGTTGACCTGATTGGGGATTGTGATAAGCTGCTCCAAGAGATCCACAACCCTATCAAGTCTCTCGTTCACACCAACATGAGAACCGATGCCACTAGCGGTAAATGATTGTGCTTCCCCAGTCATGCGGAATTCAGCGTTGGCTACTGAATCTTGCTCGTAAGTTCCTATCTCTAACTTCTCTTGAAAAGCGGAAACATCTGCCAAAGTCTGCTGCGTGTGCTCTAGCTCGAGGTTATTGCGATGATTTCTCATGTCCTCTAGCGGGATTGCGATATTTGTAGGGGTTGTGGGAGTCAAGGTGGATTGAATACGCAGAGCAGGACTTTGACTTAAATCTTCGGCGTATGCATGGATATTTTCTCTTGCCTGCTCATAGTTCAAGCCACCGTCTCTAAGCTGCCCCAGTGTCGACATAACGAACTCGTCACTGAGGCCGACATTGCCGGGTACCGGAGGGGGTGGGGGTGGAACGAACATCGACCGTGCACGACTTTCAATTAGCCAGCTCGGACCTCCCTGCCTTTTTGACGATTCAACTTCGTCGGACCATTGCCACAACTTTCGCGATTTTATCGACGAGATTGATTTCTCCATCCAGCCTTCTTCTCGAGATTCGGTGTCTACGTCGTGAAGCCATGCAACCTCCTCGAGAATGTTGTAAAAGTCGTGCTTGTTTCTCTTGTGGTCATTAGCAGAAGCTTCCTTGATAGAATCGTCTTTAAATATCAAGTGACCAAAAACAGTGAGTCCCTCTTTGCTCCCACCGAATCCAACGCCTCCATCGTACATTATCAAATCAAACTGTTTCGACACACAGCAAATAGCGTTGTGAATCCGGATCAAGCTCTTGCGATCTTGAAATTCACCAAGAACGAAGCGTTGTTCGAGAAGTTTCCCATGGTAGGGCGACTTTATAGGGTTTCTCGCCCGGCCTTGGCCCGTCTCTAGTTGTTGAATCGTTGGCAAGGTGACAATGTTTCCCGCGTGTAGCGCAATAGCCTTAGCTGCATCTTTGACATTTTGGTTCGCTACGTCGAAGAAAGATTTGTCGGGGGGATTGCTGATATTGAGCTGAGAGTTATGGTCTGTGTCTTCATCTAAAGCACTCGAGTCACGGACGAATCCAAATAAAGAGGCATGACTATGGGTGGTCAAGTCAGCTTCGAGTCCATTACCCTCAGAGGGAA
>Ga0315315_10003143_pt1 | contig 15131 bp, 14 predicted proteins | sample M140m3416metaG_FD_203699 | JGI IMG/M metagenome (GOLD analysis project Ga0315315, IMG submission 203699) | Ammonia-oxidizing marine archaeal communities from Monterey Bay, California, United States - M1 40m 3416 | ecosystem: Environmental > Aquatic > Marine > Intertidal zone | place: USA...
TTTAGATAAAGAATATTTTGATCTAGCAGTGGAAGCTTATGAGTATGTCATATCTAAGGGGAAAGAAAATAATCTTTTTATTGAAGCTAATATTAATAAATTATATGCTTTAACAAAAAGCATGTCAATTAAGAATCATGATATTAGTGAGTTGGATAAGTTGTATAGTGATATAATAACGGATTTAGGCAAGAATCGGCATACAGTATTACTGCTTTCTAACTTTGCCCATTTTAAATCTTTTTACTTGCATGATTTACTAGGCGCTCAAAATTTGCTAGAAGATGCCATGTTAATTTCTGGTATTGATGCGTATGATTTGGCAGAATGTAAGATGGAGTATGCTAATGTGTTATTATTGAAGGGAGATGTTTGGGAGTCAATGTTATATTATTCACAGGTGGAGAAAGATTTTAAAGAACATCCTATTGGACATGAAGCAAAGTTAAGAAGAGCCAAGATATCTTATTATCTAGGCGACTTTCAATGGGCACAATCTCAGCTAGAAGTATTAAGAGCATCTACATCTAAATTAATTGCTAATAATGCAATGGAGTTATCATTATTAATAACAGATAATTATAATTTAGATACTACTGAAATATCAATGCGTACTTTTGCTAATGCTGATTTACTTTCCTATCAGAAAAGATATGAAGAGGCAATATTAAAATATGATTCAATACTAATTGCATTTCCCGGACACTCGTTATCCGATGAGATTTATATGAGAAAGGCTGCCATTTATTTTAATAATGGAGAAATTAGTAATGCATTAGCAAGTTATGAGAAAATAGAAGATAATTGGGGATATGATATCTTAGCTGATGATGCGCTTTATAAACGAGCCAAGATTTATGATGATATTTTAGGAGATTTTGAATTGGCTATGAAATTATATAAGCAGATTTTGTCAGAGCACAATAGTAGCATATATGTTAGTGAATCTAGAAAAAGATTTAGAGATTTACGTGGAGATAATTTTAAGCAAGAAGAATGATAATTTATAATGTAACCGTAAGTGTTGAAGAAAGTATTACAAGTGATTGGTTAAATTGGATGAAAACTATTCACATACCTGAGGTTATGGAGACTGGACTCTTTACTTCAGCACAAATAAATAGGGTGATAGCAGAGAAAGATAGTAATAATACTTTTGCTATATCTTATAAGTGCTTGAGCATGAAAGACTTGCACAGATATCAAGTTGCTTTTTCTGATAAGCTAAGCGAAAAGCATAATAGTCGTTATGGAGATAAAGTTATCGCTTTTCGTAGTATCATGGAAGTGATAGAAAATTTCTAAAAAAAATATGAATTTTTTAGTTTGAAAAAAATTATTAATCAATATCTTAGATTAGAGGAACATATTCTTTTGATGATTAAGGCAGAATTTTTCATCCAGTTAATTGGTGCTTCTTTTTTTTTAATTTTAAATATTTATCTAGCAAAACAGGGGTTCTCTGATCCTGAGATTGCTAATTTTATTTCTTATCGTTTTTTGGCTGTTATGCTCTTGGCATTTCCACTAGGGTTTTATATAAAAGGCAGGCCTCTTAAACCTTTTTTTATTGTTGGAGTTTTAGGAGTTCCGCTTGTTGCTATTACACTTGTTTTAGCAGTACAATATGCTTGGTATTATTATTTGCCAGCTTTATTTATTCTTTGGGGAGTTGTATTTACTTTATTTCAGGTAAGTTCTTTGCCTTATTTAATGCGTAATACAGCTAATGAGAATCAATCACATGCTATCTCATTAAATTATGCAACTCATAGTTTCGGTACAATGCTTAGTGGCTTGCTTATATTTGGAGCTAGTAAATTTATGACAACTTTTGATGAGGGAGAAATATTATTCTGTATATCAGCTTTCGGTTTTTTGGGATTATATTACGTATTAAAGATTAAGGTAGATATAGTTATTCCTGTTAAGAAGGGTGTGCAATTAAGGTCATATAATTGGAGAATACTTATAAGGGCTATTGTCCCTACTTTAATTATTGCTATTGGGGCGGGTCTAACTATCCCATTTATTAATTTGTTTTTCTTTCATAATTTTGAGGTAGATTCTTCAGAATTTGCTGTGATTGGCGGAGTGGCAAGTGTTCTTGTTGCTTTTTTAGCATTGTTAGTACCTAATTTAAAGAGTAGGTTAGGATTCAGAAAAGGAATAACTTATACTCAGATGATATCAGTTTTTGCTTTAGTTGCATTAGCTACTACTGAGTTTTTCAATAACTATTGGTGGTCTTTACCATTAGCAATTATATGTTATTGGATTAGAACTCCTTTAATGAATATGGCCGCACCTATGACTTCTGAACTTACTATGAATTATGTTGGAGTTAAAAATCAAGAGATGTTAAGCGCAATCATGGCAGCTATATGGAGTGGGAGCTGGTTTTTCAGTTCGCAAATATTTAGATATTTAAAAGCTGAAGGATTGCCTTATGCTCATATATTTTATATAACAGCTGCTTTATATGCTTTTGCAGTATTTATGTATTATCTCTTGATACTAGATTACGAAAAAAGAAAATAGTGTAGCGCATAATTAATCTTTATTGCGCTTATTATTAGAGTTGCTGATACTTATTATTCACTAACCAATAGTGTATTATTCATTATATGTTTAGGATATTGTCTTAATCATTATTTGCAAGCTATTTAATCATTCCAGCAGCTACAGTTTCATTTGTAGCTTCATCTATTATGATAACACTTCCAGTATTGCGGTTTCTTGTATAGCTATCAAAGAATAGGGGTTTGGTAGTACGAATAGTTATTCTGCCAATATCATTTAGTCCAATTTCTTTTTCATCTTCTATTCTGTGTAATGATTGGATATCTATTTTGTATTTTATTTCTTTGATTATGCATCTTGCGGTTTGAGAGGTATGTCTAATTGCATACTTACCTCCTAGTATCATCTTTTTTTCATTCATCCAGCACATCATAATATCAATATCTTGTTCTACTTTCGGTTTATTATGCTCTCTAACAAGCATATCTCCTCTGCTAATATCAATATCATCAGTTAAGGTCATGCATACTGACATAGGTGAAAAAGCCTCTTTTATTTCTCCGTCAAATGTGTCAATTGACTTAATCTTAGATTTCACTCCTGAAGGAAGAATAATTACTTCATCTCCAGGCTTGAAAACCCCTCCCTCAATTCTACCTGAATATCCTCTATAGTCAGGTTCATTAGATGATTGCGGACGAATAACAAATTGGATAGGGAATCTGCAATCAACATGGTTTTGGTCTGACCCAATATGAATATTCTCTAAAAGGTGTATTAGTGTAGAGCCTTCATACCAAATCATATTTTCAGAACGATCTACCACATTATCACCATTAAGAGCAGAGATTGGTATGAAATGCACATCTTTTATTTCTAATTTTGAAGCAAAATTTTCAAATTCCGATTTAATTTCATCAAATATTTCTTGTTTGTAATCTGCTAAATCCATTTTATTGATGCAAACAACAATATGTGGTATTTGTAAAAGAGAAGCAATAAATGCATGCCTTTTTGTCTGTTCAATAACCCCATGTCTTGCATCTATTAATAATAAAGCTAGATTAGCTGTAGATGCTCCGGTAACCATATTTCGAGTATATTGAATATGTCCTGGGGTATCTGCAATAATGAATTTTCTTTTAGGAGTTGCAAAATATCTATAAGCAACATCAATTGTAATACCTTGCTCTCTTTCTGACCTTAATCCGTCAGTAAGTAGAGCAAGGTTTATGTTCTCTTCTCCCCTTTGTTTGCTGTTTTCTTTTAGTAGCTCCATTTGATCTTCAAAAATTGCTTTACTATCGTAAAGTAATCTTCCAATTAATGTGCTTTTTCCGTCATCAACACTACCTGCAGTAGTGAATCGTAACAGTTCCATGTCTAAATATCCTTTTGTATTGCTCATAATATCTTTTAAAAGTATCCTTCTTTTTTTCTGTCTTCCATTGCAGCCTCTGATCGTTTGTCATCTGCTCTTCCACCCCTTTCTGTAATTCTTGTTGATGCAACCTCTTCAATAATTTCTGCTACACTTCCTGCTTTAGATTTTGCGACTCCAGTACATGTCATATCTCCAATTGTTCGGCATCTTATAGTCATTTCTTCCCACTTTTCTCCTTCTTTCAGGCTTATGTAGTTGCATTTTCCAAGTAGTACTCCATTTCTGTTTACTACCTCTCTCTTATGAGAAAAGTAAAGGGAGGGGAGTTCAATTTTTTCATGTAATATATATTGCCATACATCCATCTCTGTCCAGTTGGAAATTGGGAATACTCTAAAATGTTCCCCTATTTTCTTTCTCCCATTGAAGAGGTTCCAAAGCTCTGGTCTTTGGTTTTTTGGATCCCATTGCCCAAACTCGTCTCTATGTGAAAAGAATCTTTCTTTGGCTCTTGCTTTTTCCTCATCTCTTCTTGCACCACCTATAGCACAATCGTATTTTCCTTCTTCTAATCCTTCTAAAAGTGTTATAGTTTGCAATCCATTTCTTGAGGGATTAGGACCTGTTTCTTCAATAGCTGTTCCTTTATCAATAGACTCTTGCACGTATTTTACAATTAAAGTTTCACCAGTATTTTTTATTAATTGGTCTCTAAACGTAATAGTTTCTGGGAAATTATGGCCAGTGTCAATATGCATTAAAGGAAAGGGTATTTTTCCTGGATAGAAGGCTTTTCTAGCAAGATAAAACATGATAATAGAATCTTTTCCTCCAGAAAACAACATTACTGGTTTTTCAAATTGTGAAGCTACCTCTCTTAATACAAAAATAGCTTCTGATTCAAGTTCTTTTAAGTGAGTGAGATTATATGAGCTCATAATTCCTTATTTTTTATTATTGGCAGAATGTATTTCAATACTTTGTGCACTGATTCATTAATAGATAGTTCGGAGGTGTTTATCTCTAATTCAGGATTTTCAGGGTCTTCAAATGGAGCACTGATTCCGGTAAAATTTTTTATTTCTCCTTTCCTTGCTTTTTTATATAATCCTTTAACATCTCTTATTTCACATGTCTCAACGCTAGCATTTACATGAACCTCAATAAAGTTATTTTTGCCAATTATATCTTTTGCAATATTTCTGATTTCTATTGTTGGGCTAATAAAGCAGTTTAGTGTTATTACACCACAATTTACAAATAGTTTTGATACCTCTGCGATTCTCCGTATATTTTCTTTTCTGTCTTTAGTAGAGAAAGAAAGATTGTTACTTATGCCTACTCGTATATTATCTCCGTCTAGTAGCTGACTTAAAAGCCCTTGAGAGTGTAGCTGACGTTCTATTTCTTTTGCTATCGTTGTCTTTCCAGAACCAGAAATGCCAGTGAACCAGATGGCTTTTGCTTTTTGATTAAGTAAGCGCTCTTTATCTTCCCTCTTAAGAATTTCATCAAAAACAGAGAATATATTCTTTTTTTCTTCTTTCATAACACAACTCGCGAATTTAATTAAAATTTATGAATTATAAATTATCAAATATATCAGATAAAATGGTAGATTTGTGTTTGTAATCACAAATAACTTATTTTGAGCCTTCCAGATTTATTTAAAATACCACCACTTGATAAGCTTGGCGTTGAGGAACGCATTAATCGTTTTTGCAAAAGAAGCATAAAAAAAGAAGCAAAAAAACATGGTCTTCATCTAGCGTTAAGTATGATAGACTTGACTACCTTGGAAGGGAAGGATACTTCAGATAAAGTAAAAAATTTATGCTATAAGGCACGACATCTTCATGATATGTTACCTGGAATTCCTGATGTGGCTGCTGTTTGTGTTTATCCAAATTTTGTAGGAGTTGCTAAAAAAGAGCTTGATGGGAGTGATATAAAAGTCGCCTCTGTCTCTACGGCATTCCCTAGTGGCCAATCTACACTTGAAGTTAAACTTTCAGACACAATATTTGCTGTAGATCAAGGAGCGGATGAAATTGACATGGTTATTTCTAGAGGAAAATTCTTATCAGGAGAATATAATTTTGTATATGATGAGATTTCTGCGATTAAAGAAGCTTGTGGTAAAGCCCACTTAAAGGTTATTTTAGAAACAGGGGAACTTGATTCTCTTGATAATGTTAGAAAAGCTAGTGATCTTGCAATGTATGCTGGAGCAGATTTCATTAAAACATCTACTGGTAAGATTTCCCCATCTGCGACTATGCCTGTTACTTTTGTTATGTTGAATGCGATTAAAGATTATTATAAGCATACAGGCATAAAAGTAGGTATGAAGCCGGCAGGTGGGATTTCTACAGCTAAGATGGCTCTACAATATCTTGTTATGTTAAAGGAAACACTAGGAAATGAGTGGCTGAATAAAGGGCTATTCCGCTTTGGAGCTAGCAGTTTGGCAAATGATATTTTGATGCAGCTTCAGAAACAAGAAAGCAGCTATTATCAATCGTTAGATTATTTTTCAAAAGATTAATTAGATGAGCAGAATAGATTTAAATAAAAATTGGGATTATTCTGAGGCCTTAGAAGGAACTAATCATATTAGGCTGAAAGAAAAGTATAATTTATTTATAGATGGTGTTTTTGTTGAGCCAGCATCAAAGCACTATTTTAAAACAACCAATCCAGCAACTGGAGAGGTGATTTCTAAGATTGCTGAAGCAGGCAAGATAGATGTCGATTTAGCAGTGAAATCTGCTAGGAAAGCTTTTAAATCCTGGTCAAAGCTTAATCCAAAAGAACGAGGCAAATATATCTTTAGAATAGCAAGAATGATACAAGAAAAAGCAAAAGAGTTTGCTGTAATAGAAAGTATGGATGGAGGCAAGCCTATTAGAGAGTCTAGAGATATTGATATACCTTTAGCAGCAAATCATTTTTTTTATTATGCTGGATGGGCAGATAAGCTAGAATATGCTTTTTCTCATCAAACCCCTAAGCCATTAGGTGTTGCTGGACAGATAATACCTTGGAATTTTCCTTTGCTAATGGCTGCATGGAAGATAGCCCCAGCACTTGCTTGCGGTAATACTATTGTGTTAAAGCCTGCAGAAACTACTTCTTTAACCTGTCTTAAACTTGCTGAGGTTATTGAAGAAAGCGGTCTTCCAAAGGGAGTAGTCAATATTGTAACTGGCGCTGGAGAAACTGGCTCTGAGATAGTAGCCCATCCAAATATTGATAAGATTGCCTTTACTGGTTCTACAGCTGTAGGAAAATTAATTCAGGAGACTATTGCTGGAACAGATAAGAGGTCTACTTTAGAGCTTGGAGGTAAGGGGGCTAATATTATTTTCGAAGATGCCGCTTTAGATCAAGCAGTTGAGGGTATTATTAATGCAATTTTCTTTAATCAGGGCCATGTGTGCTGTGCAGGATCTCGATTATTTGTTCAGGAGAACATATCGGAAGTTGTTATTGAAAAATTAAAAGACAGGATGTCTTCTTTAGTTCTAGGTAATCCATTAGATAAAAATACAGATATTGGAGCTATAAATTCTAGAGAACAGCTTAAGACAATAAAGGATTACATAAAGCTTGGAAAGAAGGAAGGAGGTAAGATTTATCAATCGGAATGTGAAATACCTGCTAAAGGTAATTGGTGCCCACCAACGTTATTTTTAAATGTTTCACAATCTAGTCGGATTGTTCAAGAAGAGATTTTTGGCCCTGTACTCTCAATACAAACATTTAGGACAATGGAAGAGGTTATTGAAAAAGCAAATAACACTCCTTTTGGATTGTCTGCAGGTGTTTGGACAGAGAAAGGGTCTAAAATTTTCAAATTAACCAAAGAATTAAATGCTGGAGTTGTTTGGGCGAATACCTATAATAAATTTGATGCTACATCTCCCTTTGGAGGGTTTAAAGAGAGCGGTATCGGTAGAGAAGGAGGTTTGCATGGATTGAAGGCATATTTAAAATTTGATTCATGAAAAGAATAGACGTTTTAAAAACATATAAAATATTTATTGGGGGAAAATTCCCAAGAACAGAATCAGGAAGATATTCTCAAATTAAAGATGATGCTGGAGAATTATTAGCAAATATGTGTCTTTGTTCTAGGAAGGATTTTAGAAATGCAGTAGTTGTAGCAAGAAAAGCTCAAAAAAAATGGCAAAGTACTTCTGCCCTAAATAAAGGACAGATTCTTTATAGAATTGCTGAATTATTAGAAGGTAGAAAAGCTCAATTTATTGATGAACTAATGATGACCGGGTCATCAAGGAAACAAGCTAAGGCTGAAGTAGAGTTAAGCATAGATAGATTAATATATTATGCTGGTTGGAGTGATAAGTTTCAACAGATCTTTAGTTCTGTTAACCCTGTTTCTTCTAGCCATTTTAATTTTTCAACATTACAGCCAATGGGAGTTATTTCAGTGATTGCACCAAATGACTTTTCGTTACTAGGATTGATTTCTGTAGTTGCGCCACTTATTGTTGGAGGGAATTCGTGTGTTGTTTTAGCTTCTGAAATAAACCCTATGATTAGTATTTCTTTTGCAGAAGTGATAAATACATCAGATGTCCCTCATGGGGTTGTAAATATTTTAACCGGAAAAAGAAAAGAATTAGTTAGTCATTTTGCTTCTCATAAGGATGTAAATGCAATTATTTATTGTGGAGATAGTAATGAAGAAATATATGAGATTGAGATGCTATCTGTTGAGAATCTGAAAAGGGTAAAGATTTATAAACGTATAGATTGGGAAAGAAAAAATGGTCAGTCTCCTTATTTTATTGAGAAATTTCAGGAGATTAAAACTATATGGCATCCTACTAAAGTTTAAAAAATAAATGAATTTTAAAGAGTTATTAAAAGTAGCTATAAATACATCTATTGAAGGAGGTAATGCGATTATGCAAGTTTATTCTTCAGATTTTGCAGTTGAGTATAAAGCTGATGAATCACCTTTGACATTAGCAGATAAAAAATGTAATGAGGTGATTGAGTCATCACTTTTGAAGACAGAAATTCCAATTTTAAGTGAAGAGGGAGCAGAAATATCTTTTAAAGAAAGAAAACAATGGGAATATTTTTGGTTAGTTGACCCATTAGATGGGACAAAAGAATTTATCAAAAGAAATGGAGAGTTTACAGTTAATATAGCACTGATTCATAATAACTCTCCTATTATGGGAGTTGTTTATGTTCCTGCAAAAGAGGAATTGTATTTTGCAATGACTGGGATAGGCTCTTATAAGATTAGCCAAGGCTTATTAATTGATAGTTTAGATAATCTAATTTCAGAGTCCTTTAAATTGCCTTGTAGTTATAAAAGAAAAAAATTTGTGATCGTTGGCTCTCGCTCTCATATGTCTGAGGAGACCCAGGCTTTTTTTGAAGAGAAAAGAAGAGAATACGGTGATATAGAGATAATGTCAGTAGGTTCTTCATTAAAACTTTGTATGGTAGCAGAAGGAAGAGCGGATGCTTATCCTAGATATGCTCCAACAATGGAATGGGATACAGCAGCAGGTCATGCTATTGTAAAATTTGCAGGTTTTTCTGTGAAAAAATATAATTCATTGGATGATCTTTTTTACAATAAGGAAAACTTGTTAAATCCTTGGTTTTTAGTTAGTTAATTATGAAGGCAAGATTTCTAAGAGCACTAGAAGACCAAGATTTTTTTGAGCTTTTTCAACAAGGAGGCATATCCTTTTTGATAAGGATAGGAGGGCAAATAATGGGGTTCTTAATGTCCTTTCTTATTGCTTATTATTATGGCGCGCAAGCCTTAGGAAACTTTCTTCTCGCTCTTATTATATTGAGAGTTTTTTCATTAATAGCTAAATTAGGTCTCGATACTACTTTATTAAGGTTTGTGGCTTCATTTGTTAAACAAAAAAAATGGGGGAGTATTAGATTATTTAGAAGAAAAGTGCTGATTTTAGTTAGTATTACTTCTATAATTTCTTCTGTTCTTATGTATTTTCTTTCAACTTTTATAGTCGGATTCATGGATATTAAAGTTGAGTATGTAAAATTAGCTTCATTCTTTATCCTACCCATGAATTTTTTCATGTTGCATTATCAAAGTTTAAGAGGATTAAAGAAGATCGCAGAATTTTCATTTTTTTATAGAATGTCACAAGCCACTTTTACAATAGTTGCTTTATTTATTATATCTACATTTATTACAAGTAGCGATGTTCCTATTTATGCTTATTTAACAAGTTTGATTATAGTTTCAATTTTATCCGTTATTACTTATCAATTTTGGTTCTCAAGAAAGGAGGTTTTAGACCCTGAAGAGGTTGTTGAGGATGTAACTATAAATAATATATTAAAAGTGTCAGTTCCTTTAATGCTAGCCCAATCAGTACAATTTATTATGGCATGGACTGATAAGTTAATGCTTGGCAGTATTCTTTCTGCTGAGAGCGTAGCTGTTTATGGCGTGGCTTTTAGATTCTCAATGGGAGTGAGTATTACTTTGATGGCAATCAATAGTATTTCTGCTCCTAAGTTTGCTGAGAAATTTGCAAATGATGATATTCAAGGCATGGCAAAGATTGCTATGCAATCGGCAAAGATGATTTTCTGGACTACCCTCCCTTTAGCTTTTATTGTTTTTGTTTTTTCTCATTTTTTTATGGGTCTATATGGAACTGATTTTTCTATAGGAGCTGAAGCCTTAAGGTGGTTGGTAATTGGAAGAGTTATAAATGTGTTTTCAGGTTCAGTAGGAAATTTGATGCAAATGTCAGGCCAGCAGAATAGCTATATGCATATTTTAATTTTCGGCGCGTTAGTTAATGTGGTATTAAATTTTTATTTAATACCATTATATGGTATAAATGGAGCAGCATTTGCAAGTGTTGTCAGTTTGTCTTTTTGGAATCTTTCTATGGTTTTTATGGTGAAGAGAAAGTTTGGTTTCTCTACTATATATATACCTTTTATTAGTAAATAATTATGGATATTAAACTCCCAAATTTTTTAATAGTTGGAGCTGCTAAATGCGGAACATCCTCCCTGCATAATTATTTAAATCAACATCCTGATATTTTTATGCCAAGTTATACCAGAGATGGATTAAAGGTTAAGGAACCCAGATTCTTAATAGCCGAAGAAATTAGAAATAGATTGCCAAAAGGGATTTGGGATTTGGATTCATATAAGTCATTATTTAAGAATGTAGATTGCCAGCAGGCCATTGGAGAGTCTACAGTTTTGTATTTATATTTTTATAAAACGGCAATAAAAAATATAAAAAAGTATCTAGTTCCAGATGTTCGGATAATTATCATGCTCCGCAATCCCATTGAAAGAGCTTATTCAGCTTATTCTTTTGCTTCTAGAAGTCATCAAGAAAACCAGAATTTTAAAGAGGCTTTGAAGAATGCGCGCACAAGATTTGAAAAGGATGCTAATATAAGTCCTATGATACTGTATAAGGATTTAGGGCTGTATTTTAAGATGGTAAAAGCTTATATTGAAAATTTTCATAATGTGCACATAGTGATTTATGATGATTTCATTTTAAATACAGATTTAGAGGTAAGAAGAGTCCTTGATTTTTTACAAGTTAGCAACCAACATAAAATAGATACTAATAAGATTATTAATAGAGGAGGCAAGAAATGGGATTCAAGGCTTGCTAAGAATTGGCTCATGTCAGATGGTTGGGTAAAGTTATTTGTTAAATTTCTGTTACCTAAAAAGATAAGAATTCGTATAAAGAATGTATTAATCAATATTTTTACAAGTAAAGCTCCAGAAATGGATCGTTCAATTAAAAGAGAATTGTTAGAATATTACACAAAAGATATAAGATTGTTAGAGAAGTTAATTAATAAAGATTTAAGCCAATGGCTAAGAATATAGGATTACCGAATCTTTTAATTGTGGGAGCAGCTAAATCTGGAACAACATCACTTCATTATTATCTGCGCCAACATCCAGACATCTTTATGACTGAACATAAGGAGCCTCATTTCTTAATTAATTCTGAGATTGGAGAAAAAAGGATCCATCGGGCTGTTACGTGTTTAGATCAGTATAAAAAAATGTTTCAGACTAAGGAGCCATATAGATATAAAGGGGAATCAAGTGTAATGTATCTTTCTTTTCCTGAATTCTCGATTAAAAATATTAGGAAGTATCTAAGCCCTGATGTAAAGATTATAATTATGCTTAGAAACCCTGTTGAAAGAGCATTTGCAGGCTATCTTCACAATCTTCGTTATAATTCTTCTGAGGATTTAAGTTTCCAAGAAGCTATTGCTAAATCTGAGGAACGTTATCATCAAAATAAAGATATGAGCCCAGATACAAGATATTTGCATGTTGGAAATTATGCTTCTCAGGTAGAATTATTTGTTAATGAATTCAAGAGTAATGTGCATATAATTATATATGATGATTATGTTGATAATATTGATTTGTGTCTTTTACATATATTTGATTTTTTAGATATTAAGCAAATATCTATTGACACTTCAGAGAAACATATGGTTGGCGGATGGGTTTTTAGATATAAATTACTAAGAAATTTTCTTATTCCAGAAAACCAAATTAAATCTTTTTTTAAAAAATTGATTCCTAATCAAAAGATCAGGTCAATGTTGAAAAAGAAGGTTATTAATATTAGCAGTGTCAATACACTTTCTCTTACAAAAGAGATCCGTCATCACCTTATTGATTTTTATCGATTTGATGTAGAAAGATTATCTAAGCTTTTAAATAGAAATTTTAATCATTGGCTTGAATAGATGAGTACAAGAATGTTAAACAATATAATTATGTTTATGCTTATTTCCAGTACAGGAGGTCTGCTCTTCGTATTTAATAGGAATCAAGCTTTTGCAGCATTATTTTTTCTGGTTATGTTTAGTCTATTTTATATAGGTAAAAGGGTTAAGAAAACTATTTACTACTCTCTCTTATTGTCGCTCCTTGTTGTTCTCTTGTTATTTGCGATTAATTTTCTTTTTGCAATTAATCCGCAATCATTAACTAAGTATTCTTTTTTTGGAATTTCCATATTTATAACAGTTTTGGTATTGTTTTATTATAGCTATCAAGATGATAAAAAATGTTTAATTGAAAGCTTATATTTTGTTCTGAAAATAATTTTATTTCATTCATTGTTTAGTTTCTTAGCATACTTTTTTGTCAAAGAAAAACTGATTTTAGTTTCATCAGCATATCATGATATCCTTACATATAATTATTTATTTTTTTATTCTCCAAAGGAAGCTAATTTTGCTACTATATTTGGCTTAGAGATTAATAGAAATGCAGGCATATTCTGGGAGGCAGGTATATTACAGGCATATCTAAATATTTTATTTTTCTTAGAAATGAGTATATTTAAAAGAAATAAGTATCTCCTTACACTTATTATTTTAGCAATAATATCAACTTATTCTACTACTGGATTATTATTAATAATAGTTCAGCTCTTATATTTTTCGCAAATAGCGCTCAGGAGAAATATTGCTCTAGGTTTGATATCATTAATAGGGATACCTTTATTTTTCCTTTTCAGCGCTAATATTAGTGATAAGATATACGGAGTAGGGGAATCCTCTTTCCAAAAAAGATTATTTGATTTAACTCAGCCATTTTTTATTGCTTTGGATTATCCAATAAATGGTGTTGGGCTAGACTTAGATCGATTTCAAGAAGTGCGTGAGGAGTTCTATATTAGCACTAATATAAATAGCGTTTTAAATCAAGTAGGACTTGAACAAAAAGTAGAAACGACATCTAAGGGAAGTACAAATTCTATCATGTATCTTTTAGCAGGTATGGGATTCCCTACAACTATCTTGTTTATTTATATGCTTACCAAGCAACAAATTATACGTAATCATAGATTTATTTGGCTTATTATTATATTTGTTTCTTTAATGTCAGAACCGTTATTATTTAGGCCTTTCTTTTTTATGTTTATTATATCAGGTTTTATGCATTTCTTTTATAAGATTATTAATCATAAGAAACAGTTAGCATGAAAAATGTCTTAATTACTGGTGGTGCAGGATTTATTGGAAGCAGGCTATGTGAGATGTTATTCGAAAAAGGGTATAATATTACTATTCTAGATTGTCTTTCACCTCAGGTTCACGGCAAAGGAGAATCTTCGCTTTTTAAAAGAGTGAAGGATAAGTGTAGTTTTATTAAAGGAGATGTTAGGGTTATAGCTGATTTGAAAAAAGCAATTAAAGGTCAGGAAGTAATTGTTCACTTAGCTGCAGAGACAGGAACAGGGCAATCTATGTATGAAAAATCAAAATACTTTGATGTAAATGTTAAAGGTACAGAAAACTTATTAATGGTGTTAGCTGAAAAAAAATATCCAGTTGAAAAAATTATTATCTCTTCTTCAAGAGCTATTTATGGTGAAGGCAAATATGTATGTAAAAATAATGGTTTTGTTTATCCAAGTCACAGAGCTGAACAAGACATGAAACAAGGTGATTTTAACCCTAGGTTCAAAGCTTGCTCATCTCAAATAAAATTAGTGGCAACAGATGAAGAATCTAAGATACATCCAACTTCTATATACGGTGTCACAAAACAAAAACAAGAAGAATTAATTCTGTCGGCTGCAAAATCTCTTGATATACCTGCAGTTTCTTTTAGATATCAAAATGTTTACGGCCCCGGACAATCGCTTTCCAATCCTTATACTGGAATTTTATCTGTTTTTTCAACTCGAATATTAAATAATAATAATATAGATGTTTATGAAGATGGTTTGCAAAGTAGAGATTTTGTATATATCCAAGATGTTGTTGATGCGACAATTTTAGGAATTGAAAAGGATAGTGCAAACGGCGAGGTATTTAATGTTGGTTCTGGAGTTCCTGTTACTGTCAATGATGTTGCTAAATGTTTAAAAGAAATGTATCATTCTAATGTAAGTATTATTGTAAATGGAAAGTTTCGCCTTGGAGATATCCGTCATAATTATGCAGATTTAACCAAAATCAGTACCTTATTAGGTTTTAAGCCAAAATATAGTTTTGAACAGGGGATATCAAATTTTGTAGAATGGGTTAAAACACAAGAAATCAAAGAGGATAAATATGAAAATTCAATCATTGAACTAATATCTAAAGGAGTAATGAAATAATATGAAGAAGTTAGTTGTTATGTTATTATTTGTGTTTAGTTTTTTTGTTGTAAA